>OGXZ01001851.1_pt1 | contig 11443 bp, 10 predicted proteins | sample 1576431 | NCBI WGS metagenome assembly OGXZ01 (sample SAMEA3541590, study PRJEB24748) | human gut metagenome | biome: human gut; feature: human-associated habitat; material: faeces | place: China | collected 2012
TGGCTTGGCATCTGCCGCACCTCGCTCGCCGTATCGGCACTTAGAATTGTGCGGTATTGCCTTTATTATAGCATAGAGTGCAGCAAGATGGTATTGGCATACACCAAAAAATATCGATTTCTGGCAAAAAAATCTGATTCTTGGGTGCAGCTTGCGTCAAAAGAAAGAGAATGAGAAGGGGAAAAATAAACAACGTTATCTAGGATATATTATTTTTTACGTATTGAATCGGCATGGACAATATGTTAGAATAACTTTGATTAGATCAAAAGAGGAAAGGAAGAATTAAGGATGTTTGTAGGAACATGGTGGTCACTGATGCCGCCCATTGTGGCGATTGCGCTGGCACTGCTGACCAAAGAAGTGTATTTGTCATTGTTTGCGGGGTGTGCCCTTGGCGCACTGTTGACGGCAGAATTCCACCCGTGGATTGCGTTTGATACGCTGTTTAACACAATGATCGATAGTGTGGATTTTTCCATTCTGATGTTCATGATCCTTTTGGGCATGATCGTTATGCTCATGCAGGAATCCGGCGGCACCCGCGCTTACGGTGAGTGGGCCTCCAGCCACCTGAAAAGTAAGCGCTCCGCTTTGGTAACGACCTCTCTGCTCGGTGCGCTGATTTTTGTGGATGACTACTTCAACTGCCTGACGGTTGGCTCTGTCATGCGCCCTGTCACAGATAAGTACAAGGTTTCCCGCGCCAAGCTGGCGTATATCATTGATGCAACCGCCGCGCCAGTCTGCATCATTGCGCCGATTTCTTCCTGGGCGGCAGCCGTCAACTCTTACGTTCCGGCGGGCAGCTCCATGTCCGGTTTTGAGATGTTCGTTAAAACCATTCCGTTCAACCTCTATGCAATTTTAACCCTGTATATGGTGTTCTTCACCTCCATTGTAGGCTTCGATTTCGGCCTGATGAAAAAGCATGAAGAGAACGCGGCCAAAGGTGATCTGTTCACCTCCGGCGGGGAAGAGTTCCAGAACCAGGAAACAAAAGACCCGACAGAGGGCGGCAAATACGCCAAAGGCAAGGTCATCGATCTGATTGCGCCCATGGTCGTCATGATTGCAACGGCAATCGCAGCTATGATCTGGACCGGCCACCTGAACGGCGGCCAGAATCTGGTGGAGGACTTTGCCAACTGTTCTTCTTCGGAAGCGTTGGTGTTTGCCGGTTTGGTCACAGTGGGATTCCTGCTGCTTCTGTATCTGCCGCGCCGTGTCATCGGCTTCAAGGATTTTATGAATTCCGTTCCCGAAGGTGGCAAGCTTATGATGCCCGCCATCCTGATTTTAGTGCTGGCCTGGACTCTGAAAGGTATGACGGACGCCCTGGGTATCGGTACCTTTGTACGTTCGGCCATCAATCTGAATTCCAGCCTGATGAACTTTGTGCCGCTGGTCATCTTCTGCATTGCAATTTTTATTGCCTTTTCTTCCGGCACCAGCTGGGGCACCTTTGCTATTTTTGTGCCCATCGTGGTCAACATGTTTGCTGAACTGGACCCGACCATGATGATCATTTCTGTAGCGGCTGTCCTGGCTGGTGCTGTCTGCGGTGACCATATTTCGCCTATTTCTGATACTACCATCATGTCCAGCTCCGGTGCCCAGTCCAACCATATCAACCATGTGCAAACCCAGATGCAGTACGCCTTTGTGGTCATTGCCGTGTGTGCTGTTGGCTACCTGATCGCCGGCTTTACCGAAAACTGGTGGCTGACCCTGCTTTGCTCGCTGGTGATTTTGACCGGAGTGCTGTTGGAGATAAGGAAGAGGGAAATGTGCGGCCGATAAACCATACTGACGTAGCATCATCAAAAAGAACCTGTTTTGCACACTATATGGGGCACTAAAACTGGTCGTGTTTTACAGTTATATGAACTAAAACGCCGAACTTTTGGCCCATGCGGCACAAAATTGGCACAGCTTTTTCAGAAGTTTTGAGGAGATGGCGAAAAACAGGAGAAAACAATGAGAATCCATGAGTTTATCACCTGCTTCGTAAAACTGTTGTTGCGTACCCGATGCAGAGGGGCCGGCCTTCTTTACATGGCTGCCGAAGATGTTTGGAAAAAGAGTTGTTGTTACCGTCCATGGCATTGATTGGCAGCGCGAGAAATGGCAATCAGGACTTGGTTCTAAGTTTATCCACCAAGGCGAAAAAAATGCTGCGAAATATGCGGACGAGGTCATTGTTCTGAGCAAAGGAGTGCAGGACTATTTTAAGGAAACTTATGGAAGAGAAACGCACTTTATCCCTAATGGCGTGAATAGGCCGCAGATTCGGGAAGCAAAGCTGATCACAGATCATTTTGGACTGGAAAAAGATTCCTACATGGAAACATGAGCAAGGAAGAATTCATCAGGCAGAGAGATTCCTATAGAGCACAGGAAGATGAACGGATGGAGCAGATTCAACGACTTCGTACCGAGAAAGATCAAGCTTTCCAGCCTGTGAAGAAGGATACGGATAATTTGCAAGCCGTGATGGATACTGTGGGAGGAGCAGGCGATGTGATGCACTTGTCGCAGAATGTGGTGGAAACCTTTATTGACCGCATTGAGGTTTTCAACGATGAAAGCGTGAAAATTCGTTTTACATTTGAAGATGTATTGAAAAATTACGAAGCAGAGTGAGAAATGATATTTGCGTTTTTGAAAGGTTCATGCTACAATAACTATAGAAGGGAGTGTGGAGGAAATGGTTCTCCAGTACTATGTGGTAGAAAATGCGACCGGAAAACAAATTGAAATCGATATTGAATCGGCAACCAACGAAGACCTGACCTCTACAAAGGAAAAGTGGCAATCTGATTGGACGAGTGAATTTATCCGCGACCCAAAGCTGGAAAAGTATGCAGCGAAAACAGATGCTGGCGAAATTGTAGCATTGGGTGCATATCGAGAAGATGATCACGGAATATCAGTTTTTATTGCGAATATTGAAGCACATCCTGAGAGTAATCCGACAATTAGCACCGTGCGGAAATACGCAGGCATTGGTCGAATGATGATTGCTTATGGTATTCAATTGTCGATTGATAGTGGACATGGTGGTATTGTAACCTTTGAAGCAAAAACAGATGAACTGTATGATCACTACATCAAAGATTTTCATGCAGTTCCGATTTTTCAGCCACATTCGGGAGGCCCAAAGCTGCTTATGCTGGCTGATGAAGGCGCACAAGAAATTTTCAGTACCTACTTATCTTAAAGATTGGAGGGTTCAGTATGAAAGATCAAGAACTTGAGCTGCAGGTTGCTCCTATGAGCAATGATACAATGGAATATTTGAATGTTTTATTTGGCGTATGCAAACGCTTTAAAACAGATTATTACCATGCAACACCGAAGCAACGTGAATTTATTGATGCAGTGGCTACGCACGAGTACCAGCTGATGAAAGCCCATGAGAAAGGACTGAGCCGTGCTTCTGTTCCTCCTTTTATGGGAATGAAGCGGAGTGAACGCAGCAACAATATGCCTGCTTGATAGTAAGAGAATAAGCTAACATAATAAGTGCTCGCATAAACCACAGACAGCACCCAAGATGATTCGAGGGTGCGTCTGCGGCTTATGCGGGCCTTTTTATTTTGTGATTTTAATACGGATGGATGTTAAATTCCAAGGCTGACAAGAGTGGCCTTTAACTCCTTCGCCGTGCGGATAATGATTTCCTGCTCAGTTTCGTTGCAGTCCAATAACAGACGATGCAATTCGGTGTTGGAAGTTGAAACGGAATAGTGAAGACTGTCTATCAACAAATCATCAATGGTTCGATGACAGTACGAAGAAGTGGAATCGAAATGCTTTGTTTGATGCAGTCTGGAACGGTGACAGCGAAGGCATTACCAAGGAAATGAATGCTCTGCTCCGGCGCACCATAAGCTACCATGACTATCGGGAAGACTTCTATCATGCTTTCCTTGCGGGCATCTTCACAGGTGCCGGATATATGGTGGATTCCAATAAGGAACATCTGGCCTATGAAAAAACGAATCAAGAAGAACGAAAAGAGCAGCCAACATAGAAGTCAGAATTTTCGTTTTTCCCCTCTAGCGGAGATGGCTTCTGAGGCCAAAATGTGACCCAGTAGGTCACATTTTAAGGAATAAGTGACCTGCTGGGTCACAGAAAAATTATCTGATATCCATGAATATGTGGGGGGTGACTCCGGATTTTCTGGATGTATTGGAGGAAGGCTTCAAAGAATTCTTTGAAAAAGAAGTGTCGAATAATCCTCTGAAAGCAGAATATTTTCAGGAAGTATAAGGCGAGCGGCTATGCTGGTGTGGAAGCAATTTTTGAGCGGGATCAGCGGAACCAGAAGTTCATATGGGGAATGTATGACCGCATTTGCGGAATATTCTGCCGGAAAACACGGTAAAGCTGCGGCTTTCGGTCAAAATACACACATTTCCGTGCATCAGCGGCAAATGTTTGTTAAACTATTATCTATCTTGCTACCTTGCAATGTGCACGGTTTTTGTTTATAATAGTAGAGTAACGGGGCAAGATCCCCCGAATGCGAGCGAAACTCTAGTTCAGAAATTAAAACTTGAGAGGAGTTTATTACCATGGGTTTAGGTAAGAAGACAATCGACGATCAGAACTACTGCGGCAAGAAGGTTCTTGTCCGTTGCGATTTCAACGTCCCGATGAAGGACGGTGTGATCACCAACGAGAACCGCATCAACGCAGCTCTGCCCACCATCCAGAAGCTGGTCAACGATGGCGCAAAAGTCATCCTGTGCAGCCATCTGGGCAAGCCCAAGAACGGCCCCGAGGCAAAGTTCAGCCTGGCACCCGTTGCTGTGGCTCTGAGCGCAAAGCTGGGCAAGACCGTTGTGTTTGCGGACGACGACACCGTCGTGGGCGACAACGCAAAGGCTGCTGTGGCTGCCATGAACAACGGCGACGTCGTTCTGCTGCAGAACACCCGTTTCCGCAAGGAAGAGACCAAGAACATGCCCGAGTTCAGCCAGGAGCTGGCTTCTCTGGCTGATGCATACGTTGACGATGCATTCGGCAGCTGCCACCGTGCACACTGCTCCACCGCAGGCGTCACCGACTACATCAAGGACACCGCTGTCGGCTACCTGATGGAGAAGGAGATCAAGTACCTGGGCAACGCCGTGAACGATCCCGTCCGTCCCTTCACCGCCATCCTGGGCGGCGCAAAGGTCGCTGACAAGCTGAACGTCATCTCCAACCTGCTGGAGAAGGTCGATACCCTGATCATCGGCGGCGGCATGGCTTACACCTTCGTCAAGGCTCAGGGCTACGAAGTGGGCAAGAGCCTGTGCGATGACTCCAAGCTGGACTACTGCAAGGAGATGATGGCCAAGGCTCAGGAGAAGGGCGTCAAGCTGCTGCTGCCCGTCGATGCTGTCTGCATCAAGGACTTCCCCGATCCCATCGACGCACCCGTCGAGACCACCGTTGTGCCCGTCACTGCGATCCCGGCAGACATGGAAGGCTGCGACATCGGCCCTGAGACCATGAAGCTGTTTGCTGACGCCGTCAAGGCTTCCAAGACCGTTGTCTGGAACGGACCCATGGGCGTGTTCGAGAACCCCACTCTGGCAGCCGGCACTCTGGCCGTTGCCAAGGCTATGGCTGAGAGCGACGCTACCACCGTCATCGGCGGCGGCGACAGCGCAGCAGCTGTGCAGCAGATGGGTCTGGGCGACAAGATGACCCACATCTCCACCGGCGGCGGCGCTTCTCTGGAGTATCTGGAGGGCAAGGAGCTGCCCGGCATCGCAGTCATCCAGAACGCATAATTTTTTCCGGCATCAGGATGGGTGCGGCGGCTGCAACGCCGCCGCACCTTTTTGTTTGCAGAAGGTAAATAAAGGAGATAGAGTATCATGGATAAGGCAAAGCGCAAGGCTATTATTGCAGGCAACTGGAAGATGAACAAGACCGCCTCCGAGGCTGCTGTTCTGGTGGACGAGCTGGTGCCCGCCGTGCAGGACGCAGGCTGCGAGGTCGTCATCTGCACCCCCTATACCGACCTGGTCACCGCTGTGGAAAAGACCAAGGGCACCAACATCCATGTGGGTGCCGAGAACGTCCACTTCGAGAAGTCCGGTGCTTTCACTGGTGAGATCAGCGCCGACATGCTGGTGGATCTGGGCGTGGAGTATGTCATCGTGGGCCACTCCGAGCGCCGTCAGTATTTCGCAGAGACTGACCAGACCGTTAACAAGCGCGCTCTGGCAGCCCTGAACGCTGGCCTGAAGGTCATCATCTGCGTGGGCGAGAGCCTGCAGCAGCGCGAAGAGGGCGTGACCGAGGAGCTGGTGCGCATGCAGACCAAGATCGCTCTGCGTGACGTGACCGCTGAGCAGATGGCCAACGTGGTCATCGCTTACGAGCCCATCTGGGCCATCGGCACCGGCAAGACCGCTACTGCGGACCAGGCTGAGGAAGTCTGCGGCCAGATCCGCAAGGTCATCGGCGAGGTGTATGGTGAGGCTGTGGCTGAGGCTACCACCATCCAGTACGGCGGCAGCATGAACGCCAAGAACTGCGAAGAGCTGCTGAGCAAGAAGGACGTGGACGGCGGCCTGATCGGCGGCGCATCCCTGAAGGCTCCTGACTTTGCAGTCATCGTCAACGCAGCCACCAAGGGCTAAGGGCTGACGAAATTACGCTTTCCAGCGCCCGGCTGCGCCGTAATCCAGCGCTGAGCCGGGCGCTATTTGTTCAAAATTAAAGGAGATTTCATTTTATGGCAAAGAAACCTGTTCTTCTGTGCATCATGGATGGCTTCGGCTGGGTGCCGGGCGAGACCTACGGCAATGCCGTGGTGGCCGCCAAGACCCCCCATCTGGATGCTCTGATGGCAAAATACCCCATGACCACCATCGAGGCTTCCGGCATGGCAGTCGGCCTGCCCGACGGCCAGATGGGCAACTCCGAGGTTGGTCACACCAACATGGGTGCCGGCCGCATCGTGTACCAGCAGCTGACCCTGATCACCAAGTCCATCAAGGACGGTGAGATGCTCAAGAACCCTGTTCTGGTCAAGAACATGCAGGCTGCCATCGACGCCGGCAAGGCCATCCATCTGATGGGCCTGGTGGGCACCGGCGGCGTGCACAGCCACGCTGACCACTGGTTCGGCGTGCTGGAAATGGCCAAGCACATGGGTGCCAAGGACGTCTACCTGCACTGCATCACCGACGGCCGCGACACCGATCCCCATGACGGCAAGCGCTTCCTGGCCGACCTGCAGGCCAAGCTGGACGAGCTGGGCATCGGCAAGATCGCCAGCGTTTCCGGTCGTTACTACGCCATGGACCGCGACAACAACTGGGACCGTGAAGAGAAGGCCTATGCTGCCTTTGTCTACGGCGAGGGCAACCACGCCGCCAATGCCGCCGAGGCCATCGAGGCTTCCTACGCTGCCGACAAGACCGACGAGTTCGTTCTGCCCTGCGTCACCTGCGAGGGCGGCCGCGTGCAGGACGGCGACACCGTCATCTTCATGAACTTCCGCCCTGACCGTGCCCGTCAGATGACCCGCATCTTCTGCGACGATGACTTCAAGGGCTTCGAGCGCCGCGGCGGCCGCAAGCAGGTGCACTACGTCTGCATGGCCGAGTACGACGCCACCATGCCCAACTGCGAAGTGGCTTACCCGCCGGTGGAGCTGAAGAACGTTCTGGGCCAGTACCTGTCTGAGAACGGCAAGACCCAGCTGCGCATTGCCGAGACCGAGAAGTACGCACACGTCACCTTCTTCTTCAACGGCGGCGTCGAGGCTCCCTACGAGGGTGAGGACCGCTGCGTCATCCCCAGCCCGAAGGTGGCTACCTACGACCTGAAGCCGGAGATGAGCGCCCCCGAAGTGGCTGCCGAATGCGTCAAGCGCATCGAGAGCGGCAAGTATGATGTGGTCATCCTGAACTTCGCCAACTGCGACATGGTCGGCCACACCGGCGTGTTCGACGCTGCCGTCAAGGCCGTCGAGGCTGTGGACACTGCTGTGGACCAGGTGGTCTCTGCCGTGCTGAACGCCGGCGGCTGCGCCTTTATCACCGCGGACCACGGCAATGCCGAAAAGATGATGAACCCGGACGGCACCCCCTTCACCGCCCACACCACCAACGTGGTGCCCTTCGTGGCCGTTGGCTGCGGCGACGTGAAGCTGCGCGAGGGCGGCTGCCTGGCCGACATCGCACCCACCATGCTGCCCTACATCGGTCTGCCTGTCCCGGCAGAGATGACTGGCAAGAGCATCATCGTGGAGTAAATCAAATCCTTTTAAAAAGCGGAGTGACTGCGGTCGCTCCGCTTTTCTTTTTGCCCCGCCCGTGATACAATAAACAGGAATATGCATTGAGGGAGACTGAGCGGATGGAATCAACGCGCAAACAAATCGTACTGGGCATTCTGGCCCATGTGGACTCCGGCAAGACCACCCTGTCGGAAGCCATGCTCTACCGCGCCGGTGTGACCCGCCGCCTGGGCCGGGTGGATCACAAGGACGCCTTTCTGGACACCGATGCGCTGGAAAAAGCGCGTGGCATCACCATCTTTTCCAAACAGGCCCTGCTCACAGCGGGTGATACCGACATCACCCTGCTGGACACACCGGGCCATGTGGATTTTTCCACCGAGACGGAGCGCACCCTGCAGGTGCTGGATTACGCGGTGCTGGTGGTCAGCGGCACCGATGGTGTGCAGAGCCATACCGAGACGCTCTGGCGGCTGCTGCGGCGCTACCATGTGCCCACCTTTGTGTTCGTGAACAAGATGGATCTGCCCGGCAAGAGCAGGGAAGAGCTGCTCGCCCAGCTGAACCACCGTCTGGGCGAGGGCTTTGTGGCCTTTGATGTGCCGCAGGCCGACCGGGACGAAGCACTGGCCCTGTGTGACGAAAACCTGATGGACCGGATGTTGGATGCCGGGCAGTTGACCAATGTGGACATCATCCCGGCCGTTGCACGCCGGCATGTGTTCCCGTGCTGGTTCGGTTCGGCGCTGCGGCGTACCGAAAACGATGTACTGGAAAGCGTGGACGCTCTGCTGGACGGGATTGACCGCTATACCCGTCCGGCTCCCGCGCTGGATGCCTTTGGTGCCAAGGTGTTTAAGGTGTCGCAGGATGAGCAGGGCACGCGCCTGACATGGCTGCGCGTGACTGGCGGCGAACTGAAGGTAAAGGCCCAGCTCTCCGGCGAAGCAGATGGTGAGCCGTGGGAGGAAAAGGCAAACCAGCTGCGGCTGTACTCCGGCGTAAAGTATACGCTGGCGGAAGCCATCGGCCCGGGGCAGGTGTGCGCCGTCACCGGCCTGACCAAGGCGCGCCCGGGCGAGGGCCTTGGCGCGGAACGCGACAGCGATGTGCCGGTTCTGGAACCGGTGCTGAGCTATCAGGTGCTGCTGCCGGAGGGGACTGATGTGCACGCGGCACTGGGCAAGCTGCACCGGCTGGAAGAAGAGGAGCCGCAGCTCCATGTGGTATGGAACGAGACTTTGGGCGAGATCCATGTGCAGCTCATGGGCGAGGTGCAGCTGGAAGTGCTGCGCAGTTTGCTGGCAGAGCGCTTTGGCCTGAACGTGGAGTTCGGCCCCGGCGGCATTCTGTACAAGGAGACCATCACGGAGCCTATGGAGGGCGTGGGCCACTACGAGCCGCTGCGCCATTATGCGGAGGTGCATGTCAAGCTGGAGCCCCTGCCCCGCGGCAGCGGGATGCAGTTTGCCGCCGACTGCCGGGAAGAAGTGCTGGACAAGAACTGGCAGCGCCTTGTGCTGACCCATCTGGAAGAAAAGCAGCACCTTGGCGTGCTGACCGGTGCGCCGCTGACGGACGTGAAGATCACCCTCATTGCGGGCCGCGCCCATCTTAAACATACGGAGGGCGGAGATTTCCGGCAGGCCACCTATCGCGCGGTGCGGCAGGGCCTGATGCTGGCCAAAAGCCAGCTGCTGGAGCCATGGTATGCCTTTCGGCTGGAAGTGCCGGTGGAGAACCTTGGCCGTGCCATGACCGATATCCAGCGCATGGAGGGCAGCTTTGACCCGCCAGAAAGCGGGGAAGAGGCTGCTGTGCTCACCGGTTTTGCACCGGTGGCCACCATGCGCAGCTACCCCATGGAGGTGGTGGGCTATACCCGGGGCCGGGGACACCTGACCCTGACGCTGGACGGCTACCGGCCTTGCCACAATGCGGTGGAGATCATTGAAGCTGTGGGCTACGAGCCGGAGCACGACCTTGACAACCCGGCAGATTCGGTGTTCTGTGCCCATGGCGCGGGCTTTGTGGTGCCTTGGGATCAGGTGCGCAGCCACATGCATGTGGACAGCGGCTGGGGAAAAAGCAAAAGCCCGGAGCAGGAGACGCAGGCCGTGCCCCAGCGCCGGGCAGCGGCTTACCGCGCAACACTGGAAGAGGATGCCGAGCTGCTCAAAATCTTCGAGCGCACCTATGGCCCCATCAAACGGGACCCGCTGGCGGCATTCCGCCCGGTGCAAAAGCGGGAACGCCCGGATTTTGATGCCCAGCAGTGGGAAATCCTGCCCGAATATCTGCTGGTGGACGGCTACAATATCATCTTTGCGTGGGATGAGCTGAACGCCCTTGCAAAGGACAGTCTGGAAGCGGCCCGTCACAAGCTGATGGATATTCTGTGCAACTATCAGGGCTACCAGAAGTGCAATCTTATTCTTGTATTCGATGCCTATCGTGTGCCGGGCAGCCCCGGCAGCATTGAGCAGTACCACAATATCCATGTGGTCTACACCAAGGAAGCCGAAACCGCCGATATGTTCATCGAGCACGTTACTCATGAGATCGGCAAGGGGCGGCGGGTGCGTGTGGCTACTTCCGACGGCATGGAGCAGATCATCATTCTGGGCCACGGCGCGCTGCGTGTCTCCGCCCGCATGTTCCATGAGGAAGTGCAGAATGTGGAAAAGCAGATCCGCAAACTGGTGCAGGGGGAAGCATAAAATGTCAACCGAGATCACATCCGAATTTGTCTGGCACAACATCCCGCCGCGCCCGCGCGACAGCCACAAGGGCAGCTTTGGCACCGTATTGGCTGTGGCAGGCAGCGCATATTACCGAGGTGCGGCCCTGCTGGCTGCCGAGGGTGCGCTGCGCACCGGTGCGGGCATTGTAACGCTGGCCAGCGTGGAGCCGGTATTGGCAGCTGCGGTGGCCCGCCTGCCGGAATGCTGCCTGTGTCCCTGCGTGGCGGGGGCCGAAGGCGGCATCTCACCGGAGAGCATTCCACAGCTCCAGCGCCAGAAGGCGACGGTGCTGCTGCTGGGCCCGGGCCTTGGCGGTACGGCCCAGAGTGCAGCCCGTGCGGCAGAGACACGCGTACTGGTACAAAGGCTTCTGCCCGGCTTTGCAAGCATGAGTCTTCTCATCAAAAGTATAATTGCCCTGCCATGACTTGCCATCTAT
>OGXZ01001852.1_pt1 | contig 11442 bp, 6 predicted proteins | sample 1576431 | NCBI WGS metagenome assembly OGXZ01 (sample SAMEA3541590, study PRJEB24748) | human gut metagenome | biome: human gut; feature: human-associated habitat; material: faeces | place: China | collected 2012
CCGGGTATTTGGCATCTTTGTTGGTGTCAGACCATCTGTCATTCAATCCATAGTCAATCAAACCGGTTAATTGTCCGGGTAGATTCTGCAATGTCTTGTTATAGATCTTCAAGCCACCAATCTGATATCCGAAGTTGGCGAACAAACTAAATTGTTTATAAGATAAATTAGCAGTCAAACCGCCGAACAAATCCGGATCAGGATTACCGATAATAACACGGTCATTGTAGTTGATGATTCCATCCCCGTTCAGGTCTTTGATTTCCAAATGTCCTGGTTTTAAGGAATTCCCATCGTAATAACTTTGTCCCTTTGATTTAGCATAGGCGTTCAATTCATCTATTCTGGCCTGGTCTTGTATGATACCGGCATATTCATAACCATGGAAAGCTCCCATTGGATAACCTACAGCCAATACTTGGTCGGCATAGCTGCCTTGAACTACTACATCCATAGCTGATTGTGCTTTACCTTCTTCAACCAGTCTGGTGACTTTATTCTTGTTATGTGACATATTCAAGGTCAAATCCAAACTCCAGTCTTTAGTAGATAATACACGGCCCACCAGGTTTATTTCAATACCGCGGTTGGTCAGTGCTCCGATGTTACGGTTCATCTGCATGGAGCCGCCGGTTGCGCTGGGTGGGAAATCAAATGACCAGATCAAGTCTTTGGTATCTTTGATATAGCCGGAGATAGAACCGGTCAGTCGGTAATCGAACAATGCGAAATCAAGACCTAAATCATATTGGGTCGATTTTTCCCAACGGATGTCGCGGTTACCCACTTGTTTGTGTATAATGGCTGATAGATTGTTATAGCTGGTTGCTTCGTATAAATCACGATTAGAGAAGCTGGTTAAGTTTTGGGTACCGGTAGTACCTACACTGGCACGTAATTTCAAATCATTAATGAATGTCAGGTTTTTCATGAAGTTTTCCTGAGAGATACGCCACGCAATGGCTCCCGAAGGGAAGAAACCATAACGGTTGTTCGAACCAAACATGGATGAACCATCATAACGTCCTGTAAAAGTAAACAGGTAGCGCTCCATTAATTTATAATTGATACGGGCAAATGAAGAGAACAAACCACTTGCATTATATCCGTTGCCCCAAGATGAGATGCTTGCAGCACTTCCCAGATTGGTGTAGATGTCATTATCCGGATAAGTTTGGCCGTTCATGGTGGTGCTACGGCTGATGCCGCGTTCAAAGGAGACACCGGCTACGGCATCCAGTACATGGTTCTTGTTGAACTCATAGTTATAATTCAATGTATTGTCGAATACGGTTTTTGAATATTTATAATGATATTCAGATCCGCTAGCTTCATTTCTAGTACTTAGAAAACTTGGACTAAATGAATTGTTTTCAGTAAATTGTAAATTACCTGATAAGCTGGAACGGAAGCGGAATCCTTTCCAGATATCAACTTCTCCATATACGGTTCCCATGATACGGTAAATATTATTATGGTTCTTCTTATAGGTGTTAGCTACCGGATTGGCACTGCCACTTGATAAATCAAATTCACCATTGTCATTGTATATAGGAAGGTCAGGACGGAAACCTTGTGCACTAAATAGTGAAGTGTTTGCATTATCTTGGTCTGTATAGCTCATATTGGCATTAATACCAAAACGGAGGATAGGCAGCACATTCATTTCTGTAGACACACGTGCGTTATACCGGCTCAGGTCACCTCCTTTGACCATACCTTGCTGATCGAATACTGATAATGAAATAAGGTATTTGGATACTTTACTGCCTCCGCTTACAGTCAAGTCGGCATTATGGCGGATGGCAGTTTGTTTCACTTCGTCAAACCAGTTGGTATTAGCACTACCTAATGCAGTGGAATTAGGCTCAAGAATTTCTAATGCATATTGGTTGGACGGATCATATACCAAGGTTTCTTTAGCGAAGCGGCGTACTGTTTCGCGCCATTCGTCACCATATAAAATACGGAAATTCTTGATTTGGACATCAGTGGTTACATTATAATTGAAGTTGACGGTGGGTTTGGAACCTTCTACTCCTTTTTTGGTGGTAACGATAACTACACCATTTGCAGCACGAGAACCATAGATAGCAGCCGCAGAAGCATCTTTCAGTACGTCCATAGACTGAATGTCATTGGGCGAAATTGCATCCAGCATACTGGGATCTTCTACAGGAACTCCATCGATCACATACAAGGGTTCATTGGAACCGGTCAATGAGGTAGCACCACGCACACGCACGCGGACTGTTTCGCCCGGTACACCGGTATTTTGTGATACCTGTACACCAGCGGCCAAGTTTTGAAGCATGGAAGTTACATTAGGAGTATTTAATTGACTTAATTGTTTTAACCCTACTGAAGCCACAGAACCGGTCAAATCTTTTACAGAAGAAGTACCATAACCTACTACGACCACTTCATCCAGATTGGTTACTTCGCTTTCCATTTTTATATTGAAGACATGTCTGTTACCAATTTTCTCCTTAACCGTCTGCATACCGATAAAGCTGATCATCAGTTCGTCGTTTTTAGTATTTTCGGGATAAGACAACATGAACTGTCCATCCATATTGGCTACAGTACCGAAAGTTGTACCTTGGATGACAATAGAAGCTCCAATGACCGGTTCACCCGTATCATCTTTGATAACTCCGGTAATCGTTCTGCGTTTGGCATTTCTGTCAATCGGTAATATTAACACATAATTGTTTTCTACCAACTCATAACGCATACCTGCCTGGCTACAAATCACTGAAAGTGCTTGCTCCAGAGGTTCTTTGTTTAATGTTAGTTTCAAAGGTACATTGTTTAAAGTTGCATCTTCGTACATGATATTAATGCCGGTTTGCTTTTTGACCATGTTAAGGGCCTCTTTCACACTGATGTTTTCACTTTTGATAGTGACTGTCTTGTCAGCTGATACATTTGCAAACACAGCGTTGAATGTGCAGAATATGCACATTAGCATTACTAAAAACCTCATTTTTGGAGGTTTAGCTACTAAACGCTTCCAAAGCTCGTTTCTTTTCATAAAACTCAAATAACTTATTTAATAATTTAGAATGTTCCTGTTATACAGGGCTTGATTATTGTTTTTTTACTAATATGGTTTCTCCCTTTTTCTCAAACTTGACATCGGATACACGATGAATGATGTCTAGTGCAAAGTCCAAAGGCTTGTTACGGAAAATAACTCCGGTGAATTTCATGGTTTCTAATTCCTTGGATGCTATTTGAATATCTACATTATAGCATCGGGACAGACGGGCTATCAGCAAAGGAAATGGCATTGCGTCAAACTCCATAGCACCCTCAGTCCATGAAATATAGAATTCAGTATCTACTTTGGAAACTTTTGATTGTGCAGAAGAGTAATGTTCGCCTGGTAGTAGATAATATTCACCTGATGGAGCATTTACCTTTAATTTTCCTTCAATTAAGGTTACTGATAATTCTTCATCGGGATAAGCCGAGATATTGAAAGTTGTTCCTAATACATAAATAGCATGGTCGTGTGTTTTTATTATGAAAGGGCGGGCTTCATCGTGTGTTACCTCAAACATGGCCTCTCCTTCCAAAGTGACTTCTCGGGTATCTCCGAATTGAACCGGAAAATCAATATGAGAGTCCGCATTCATTTTTACTTTTGTGCCATCAGCTAATACTATTGCGTACTCCGAACCTTTTGGCACTATAATTTTATTCTGTAATAATTCAGTATCCAGTTTGGGTTTGTGGGGGGAATCACTTTCTTGAGGAAATATGATTTCTCCATTGTTGATATGACTTCCATTGATTTCCCGTTGGTTTTCATAGAGGGGAACTACAGAATGGTTTGCTTGTACCCAGGTGGCTTTAGGAGTTTCTGTGTTTTTGGGAAGAGGGGATTGTTGTGGCTGTTCGTTTTGGGCAATGGCAGGTACTGGCTTCTGGCCATTGAAATATAAAATGGAGGTAATTCCTATTAGTATTGCTATTGCAGCGGCCGAGGAATAAATAGCGATACGGCGATGAATAGTATGGGACCGGTTACAACGGTGTTGAATAGACTTCCATGAGGCTTCTTTATCAAACTGATGTAATAAGTTAAGTTGGTTGTTTACATGGTGGAGTGAAAGTAGCTTCACAAAGATTTCTCTATGCGATGCGTCTTCTTCAATCCATAGCTTTAATTCTTCCAATTCCTGCTCGTTAAGCTGATGGGACAGGTATTTTTGAATTAGTGTTTCCGTTTTACTCTTTTGCATAATTGTTGTACAGTTTAACAGAAGTATCACAAATACGCAAAATGGGTGACAAAAATCTGAATAAATTTATAAATTAAATAAGATTAGAATTTCTATCATATTGAAACGACGCAACATTTTTAGTGCGCGTGATAGATGGGTTTTTACTGTATTTACGGAAATATGGAGCTCTTCAGCTACTTCTTTGTACTTTTTATCTTCCAGAACAATTTTGACTAGAACATTGTACTCTTGTTCTGGCAATTTTTTTAATTCAGTCAGTAGCTGGTTTCTTTTTTGCAATAGTTCTTCCTCATCATAAAAGTCATCGATAGGAGAATAAGATTCTTCTTCCATTTCGTCTAAAGAAAAGTAACGTTCTCGCTGCACTTTTGTCAGTGAAGAGAAACGGACGGCATTGAACAACCATGCGTGCAGATTGGAGGAAATGGTGGTATGTGAGTTTTTGTCCCAAAAACTGACAAATAGATTCTGTACAATATCTTCTGAAGTTTCCGTAGAGCCTGTGAATTGTACAGAGTAGAGGCATAAAGGGAGATAATAAGTATCATACAGTAGACGAAAGGCCTTTTCTTTGTTTTCAGCAAAGAGAGCTAGTATCCTTTCGTCTACTTCATTATATCTATTGTATTTTCTTGCATTATTGTTCATGGATGCCTTTTGCGGCACAAAATTAGGAATTTAACCGACACGATATACGACTTTCACCGATTAAAAATGCAAAAAGTACAATGTATTATGAATATTTTCTTTATTTTTCAATTCTGAACCAGTCAGCGTCTGTCCATCCTCCGTCATTGGTTACAATAGCGGGGCGCGTACAGAAGATACCTACCTTGGCTCCTATCCATTTACCTTCTTTTACTTGGAAAGTTTCTCCTAATGGCTGGAATTTCTTGCCGTCCGTACTGTAACTGAGGTTACATTTCACTAATAAGTCGTGACCGCCTTCACTGGCTTTAATCTTGTCTCCTTTTGCAGAAAATTTAGCGCGAAGATAGATTGTGCCGCCTTTTAAGGGAACGGAAGCATTTACTTTTTCAGTAGCCCCCCGATCGGCTTTCAGGCACTCCACTTGTGACAGGACAAGTCCGTTGTCTGTGTTTTCAACAACTAATCCGGCATAATCCATTCCCATTACAACCAGTCCCGTACGTTCACCTTTATATTTTTCTGTCGGCTTGAAAGTAAGCTTGGTGGTGGCAGTAAAATTGGGAGCCGGGGTTTTTTGTAGCATCAGATTAGAAACATTCCATAAACTTTTATAATCTTCGGGAACTGGGTAGGAGTATAGACGTACAAATCCTTCTCCTCCGTTGAAATAAGCCCATTTTTCATTGATGTTAGCCTGCCATTGCCATTGAGGAGACAATGTATAACCATCAAACTCGTCACTTTCTTGCGGGGTACAAATAGGATAGTTCTTACCTACATTAGGCTTTTTATAAGTCAGAACAGGTTCACCACAACCATCGCCGTCTTTATCAACACCTATAACGGGCCAGTCATCAACCCATTTCATAGGTTGCAGGTGGACTAAGCGTCCGTAAGCTCCTACGTCTTGGAAGTGCATGAACCAGTCTTCTCCTGTAGGGGTGTCTACCCAACCGCCTTGATGAGGTCCGTTGACGGGAGAGTTGCCTTGCGCTAATACTGTTTTCCATTCGTATGGACCGTATACGTTTTTTGAGCGAAGTACGACTTGCCATCCTGTAGGAACGCCGCCTGCCGGATGGAAGATGTAATAGTATCCATTACGTTTATAGAATTTGGGCCCTTCACAAGTTTGATGTGCTTCATGACCATCGAAAATGATACGGGATTGTGTGATAGCTTTACTTGCATCAGCACTTAGCTCACAAATTGTAATTACACTTTTCAGTCCGGCCCGGCTTCCTGCATAAGCGTGAACCAGATATACACGACCGTCATCATCCCATAATGGGGTCGTGTCGATGATGCCCTTTCCAGCTTTCACCAAAACTGGCTCGCTCCAGGGACCTTTCGGATCTTTGGCTTTCACCATGAATACTCCTTGGTCCGGGTCACCCCAGAATATATAGAATTCACCGTTATGGTGACGGATACTGGGTGCCCATACACGGTTGCCATGTTCAGGACGGACATCGGTAACAGGGGGCAGTGCGTAGGGTACAGCCGCACCTATGATAGTCCAGTTGACAAGGTCTTTGGAGTGTAATATTTGTAAACCGGGCAGACAGTTGAAACTGGATGAGGTCAAATAATAATCGTTTCCTACACGGCAAATGTCCGGATCGGAGTAATCCGCATACAGGACTGGATTTTTGTAGGTTCCATTGCCTTGATCGGCCACCCAGGCTTGGGATACATAATTCTGTGCGGGAGCAGATAAAAAACAGCTTCCTAGCAGACAGAGAGTGATTAGTCGTTTCATGGTTTTAGATTTTTTATTTAATCGTAATTTTGCAAGGATGTTCCAATTCTTTTCTCCATTGGGGAAGATAATTGAACCAGTCTTTCATATCTTTAAATCCGAAACTTTCTTTTTTTGAGGTGAAAGTAACGTAATAGTGGAAATGCTGTTGCCCCGGTGCTTGTAAGGTATATAAGTAGTTTGATCCGTCTTGTACTTCTTTACCGATATATTTAGGAATGAAAGTTCCCATACCTGTTGTTTCCTTCACATAGCCTATGGTGTCTGTGACAGGCCAGTCGGTTCCCCAGCTTCCAGTCAGTCCTTTATGGTCGCTCATGTGACCTCCTTCTTTCAGAATCTGTACACCTGCTGCAAAGACTTCCTGTTTAAGCGGACGGTCAAACAGGACATCTACCTTCATGTCTCGATGACCGCCATAGATGGTATATCGATTGATCATGTTCAAATCGTTTCCTTGATATTCCCAACCGATGACTTCTGCTTCGACGATGGCACGTACAGGTCCGGAGGCTAGTACACGTTCCGTGCGGTTTACTACTGGTTTTATGTGGGTCGCTTCAGTACCATTCCAACCTTTTAATGCACCTACACCACCACTATTGTAAACACGTAGCGCATCATCTCCGTAGCCGTTGGCACGTTGCGCTTTGGTAGGGTAGAAACAAGTCTCTTTTATTTCCAGTCTTTTATTTACTTTGCTATATGGATCTACCGTCTGTTTTTCGTTGAAATAGATACGATAGGCAACTAATTCACTCTCTATAGCCGGTCCGTGATGGTAAACAAAACTATATACATTCTCGGTTCCTGCCGCTGAAAATCCCGTAATATTGGCGAATTTGTTGTTATGTCCGTAAGCTTTCATTTGGGCATAAGTACGTGCCGGATAGTTTTTTTCACTTTTTTCTGAAGAGAGAATTACACGGAAACTTTTATTGCTTTTGGCTGGCATATCGATAAGGAAAGCCAGTTCGTCAGCACGTGCGTCACCGTTCAGATCGTCTAGTTGGGACGGAATTTCTTTATTACCTTCCCATACAGTGGCGGATTTGATGTTGAAACCTGCTTTCAGGTTATTTAAATCTATCACTACCGGTTCATCGGTCTTATTTTGAGTCCATTCATTACTGACTTCTACGGTCAGTGTCTTTTCGCCTTTTTGTGCAAAAGAGTTGGTAAAGCATCCTGCTAATAATGTGAGGACAATAATTGAGCGCTTTTTCATAATGATGTATAGTTTATTATTTTAAGCACGGATCATACGGATTACACAGTGTTAGTATGAAAACCGTGTTTATCCGTGCAATCCGTGCTTTACTATTTTTATAAATTAAGTGGAGAAATGCACTAATGGGTGTAAGAATTAGAAGTTGAGTTCTTCTCCTTGTGCCCCGATTTCAGCATGATTCTTTCCGTCTATCATTACATTGGAAACATTTTGCATCTTCAAGTTCTTTCCACTTTTTAATAACTCTATTTTGATATTTTTCATATTAACTTCGTCGGCTTCGCTTAATACTACACCTTCTTTAGCATTAGATACGATGATATTCTCCATATTGATATTCTTGATTCTCATCTCAGGCAAACCATTGAAGAACACAGCCCTGCCTGCTCCGTTACAGGTTACATCTTTGATAAAGATATTACGGAATATCGGAGTTTCTTCTGTTACAGGAGGGATGGTAGTTTCTGCTTTCTTTTCATCCTGATTAGGGTCTTCACCACGACCTTTTCCACCATAGTATAAATTGAATATTAATGCTTCGTTCGGAATATTAATCATGTTGATATTGCTGATGTAGATATTCTCTACCAATCCGCCACGCCCACGATTACTTTTAAAGCGTAAGCCAACATCTGTACCCATGAAAGTACAATTGTCTACATATATGTTGTTTACGCCTCCTGACATCTCACTACCTACAACAAAACCTCCATGTCCATGTAATACGGTGTTGTTCATAACGATGACATTTTGACAAGGTTCACCGCGTTTGCGCCCTTGTTCGTCCTTTCCTGACTTTATACAGATACCATCATCTCCTGCATCAAATGAGTTGTTGATAATCAATGCTTTATTACATGATTCCAAATCAAGAGCATCTCCGTTTTGTGAGTACCAAGGATTAGAAACTGTAACTTTATTAATTGTAATATTTTCACATGATAGCGGATGTAAGCACCAACTAGGTGAATTTTTGAATGTCGCTCCTTCCAGCAATACCTTATTACATTTGATGAAACTTAGCAATACAGGACGTAACCAATCGCGCATGTAGTCCCAGTCAGAATCGGTAAGTTCTCCACGAGGTACATTGAAGTTGTCTTTTGATAGGATAGCACCTTTCAATGCACCTTCACTGGGATACCAGATTCTTCCGTCGGCATCTACTACACCACCAGAGGCGATCAATTTTTTCCATTGACCTTCAGTCAGTTTATCTTTCTTGGTCGGACGCCATGTGTCTCCATTACCATCAAATACTCCGTGACCTGTAATCGCTATATTTTCAGCATTACGTGCTGAAATAGGAGACTGGCAACGACGGGTTTCCAAACCTTCAAAAGACGTGTTTATAATGGGATATAGTGAATGGTCTGCACTGAATAATACTAATGCATTCTTTTCTGTATATAGATTCACATTGCTCAATAGTTCGATGGGACCGGTCAACCACAAGCCTTCAGGGATAATGACTTTACCACCGCCTTTGGCATTAACCTGTTGGATTGCATCATTAATAGCCTTTGTGTTTAAAGTAATACCGTCTGGTTTGGCACCGAAATCTATGATGTTTACCGAATAGTCTGGGAAAGTAGGTTGTTCAACTTTATCCATCTTGAAAGGGAGACTTGTATAGATGGCGGGATCTATGATATCTTCTACAATAGTCGTAGACGGACAATTATTACATCCGGTCAAAAGGGGGATTAAACATGTGGCAGGAAGTAATAGAATCTTCTTTATTATTAAAGTAGTCATTGGTATTATATATGTTTAAGATTAATAATTATCTAGTTGATTGTTGCTTTAAGAAGTCTTATCACTCTCCCGTAAAAGACCCTCATCCACGCTCTCATTGACCCAGAAGCCGCCCCACTCGTTGTAGACCATGTTGGGCTTTTTGTTCAGCACGGGGATCCCGATATGCATATACTCCGCTGCCATGGAAAACCTCCTGTCAGTTATCCTGGGCGGCCAACTCCTGATAGAACTGGAAGGCCTCCCGGTCAGTAAATTTCTCGTGCACGATCTTGGCCACCGCCCGGCACATGGCGGCGGGATGCTCACTCTGGAAGATGTTGCGGCCCATGTCCACGCCCCGGGCGCCGTCGGAGATGGCCCGGTAGGCCATGGTCAGGGCCTCGTCCTCCGGCAGCTTCTTGCCGCCGGCGATGACGATGGGCACCGGGCAGGCGGCGGCCACCCGTTCAAAGCCGTCACAGTAGTAGCTCTTGACCACGTTGGCTCCGTTCTCCGCCAGCACCCGGGTGGCCAGCAGGAAGAACTTTTCGGTGCGCTCCATCTGCTTGCCAACCGCTACCACGCCCAGGGTTGGCATGCCGTAGCGGGTGCCGGCGTCGGCGGTGCGGCACAGAAGCTCCAGGGAGCGGCTCTCACCGGGGGCGCCGATGAAGGTCTGGACTGCCACACAGGCCGCGTCCATGCGCAGGGCATTTTCCATGTCGCAGGCAATGCCGCCGCCGTTGGACATGTCGTCATAGAGCACGGTGGAGTCGTAGGTCACCCGCACGCACTTGGCCACCGGAGCGGCAGGGGAGATGCAGGAGCGGATGACGCCCTTGGTGCCCATGAGCACGTTGACATAGGGAGCCAGGGGTGGGATCACCAGATCGATGCGCTCCAGCCCGGCGGTGGGGCCCATGATATAGCCGTGGTCAAAGGCCAGCATCACCGTGTTGCCGCTCTTGGGATTGAACAGGTGGGAGAGCCGATTCTTGGCTCCCCAGTCCCCGTGGCCCAGGCCCTTGGCGAAGAAGCCCTGCTCCGGGGCAGGCACGTCCAGATGGTAGTCGTGGGCGGTCTTGTTTCCGATTGCGTCTGGCATAGCGCTTACTCCTTACTGAACGCCGGGGTGCGGCAGGGGGTGTTCCACAGACGGAGCATCTCCTCGTCCCACTTGGCGATGTTCATCTGAAAGCCTGCGGCCTCCTGGACGGTGAGGATCTCACCCACCATGCTGGCCACGACCTCGATGCCCTTGGCCTTCAGGAACTCCACAGTGTCCTTGAACAGCACCAGCATCTCCATCATGGTGGTGGCGCCGCAGCCGTTAATCATCACAAAGGTCTTGTCCCCGGGCTTCAGGTCCAGGGCCTTGCACAGGGCCTCGGCCACGGTGGCCACGGTATCCTTGGAGGACATCATGGGCACCCGGACGCCGCCGCCCTCGCCGTGTTGGCCGGCGCCGATCTCCATCAGGTCGGTCTCTCCCAGGTCGCCGAAGGACATGCCGTTCTGGGGATGGGTGGCGTCGGTGGATTTGACCGTGATGGAGGCCATGTTGTCCGCATAGCGCTGGGCGATCTCGGCCACCTCGTCCAGGCTCTTGCCCTCCCGGGCAGCGGCGGCTGCGATGTGGTAGAGAGCCACCGCACCGGCCAGGCCGCGCTTATTGTCCTCGCCGTTGGGGTCGTACTGCACCTCTTCCCCGGTGACCACCTGGCGGAAGTTGAGGCCGGCCTTCTGGGCCAGCTTGATGGCCTGCTTGCCAGCCAGCTGGTCGCCCGCGTAGTTCAGGGTGA
>OGXZ01001854.1_pt1 | contig 11436 bp, 10 predicted proteins | sample 1576431 | NCBI WGS metagenome assembly OGXZ01 (sample SAMEA3541590, study PRJEB24748) | human gut metagenome | biome: human gut; feature: human-associated habitat; material: faeces | place: China | collected 2012
CACAAGGGTTCGCTATGGATTTTTAAGTGTTCAACTTAATTATACAATCCGCCAAATAATCAGATAGTTTACTTTGACCTATTGACTTTTTGATTTATTGTTTTATAATATAGAAAAGAATCAATGGAAGGGAGGGCTGGCAAGCAATGAATAATTCAATGTTATCTGACAGGATTGAAAAGTTTATTTTGGAAATGCTGGGTAAACAGTCAACTGATGAAATTTTACTGAAAAGGAAAGATGTGGCAGATTTATTAGAATGTGCTCCTTCTCAAGTTACGTATGTAATTAATACCAGATTTTCTCCCGATAATCGTTTTGTCGTGGAATCAAGGCGCGGAAGCGGAGGATATATCAAGATATCGTTAAGGGAAGATAATGCACCTTCACATTCTAAGGATCAGGCTTCATCCAAGACCAGAAGCAGTACCAGCACAGGAGGGAAACAACGAACCAATGAAATTCATCCCAATAGTATTACAGAAATAGAGAATGGATTAGACAGCTATTTCAGAATGCTCTTAGACTATGAAATTATCTCGTCCAGAGAATACAGATTAATTTGTACACTAACTCATACAATGCTGGAGTATTGTCCTGAAAGCCACCGTCGTGAGGCGGCCAAGACAATGATTCATAGAATTGAATGGGTCACGAAAGGAGACTAAAATGCTTTGTGATTCTTGTCATCAAAAAGAAGCTGTCATTCATATGACGCAAGTGGTTAATGGCAGAAGATCTGAACGGCATTTATGCCGGGATTGTGCCAGGAAAGAAAATTTGATCAACGATCCGTTTGATCTTTGGAATCAGGAAGTTTTTGCTCATCCATTTGATTCCTTTTTCGGTAATGACTTTGTCAATCCTTTCCAGCATGCAGAGCAGAACCTGCAGCCTGGTTTGTCATGTTCCAATTGCGGGAAGACATATCAGGATTTTAGAAAGGATGGTCTGCTTGGCTGCGAGGAGTGCTATAACCAGTTCCGTTCCAAATTGAAAAATTTCCTGAATAAAAATCAGGGAACTGATCAGCATATCGGAAAGGCTCCTGGTAAACAGGACGAGGAAAAAACAGAAGGAATGTCTGAAATCAATCGGCTGAAAAGTGAGCTCAAGAAGTGCATCAAGGAAGAAAACTACGAACAGGCAGCTGTAATCAGAGATCAGATTAATAAACTTGAGGGAGGCAGCTCTAAATGAAATTAGAGGAGTTTTTAGCCGGCCCGGCAGGCGGCTTGACTGATGGAAACCAGGATCGGTCTGAATTTGGGAAGCGAATCTGCATCAGGAGGAATATAAGCGGATTTCATTTTCCGGAGAAGCTTTCCATGCAGGAAAGACAAAAGGTCTTGTCTGAAATACAAAGGGCTCTTGATGCAGCTGGACTTGATGCTGAAGAGTATCCGCTGGCAGGCATGGATTCAAACGAAAGACAGGTATTGCTTGACAGAGGCATGATTCCGAAAAAGAGTCTGCGGAATTTAAATGGAATAAGTTTGTTCCTGATTGGAGACGGACATATTTCTCTCCTGTCTAATGCATTGGATCATATATGCCTCAATGCAGCCGGCCATGCGGATTCTTTCTCTGGCAGCTGGAAAGATTTAACACAAATTGATGATAAATTATCTCAATCAATCCGCTATGCTTATGATAATCAATTCGGCTATTTAACGGGATCTATTTTTAATACGGGTACCGGATTAGCTGCCGAGGCAATGCTCTTCCTTCCAGGTCTTACTGCCAACGGCAGGATCAGGGATCTGGCCAGGGCTGTTGAACGGCAGGGATTTTCCATCAGGAGCCTGACAGGTAATGATTCCTGGAATAGTGCCTTTTATGAAATAAAGTCTACACAGACGATCGGTGTCCAGGAAGAAAAGTATATGCAAAGATTTGATTCGCTTCTTTCGGATATCAACGACATCGAAAACCAGTACTGGGAAAAGATGTTCAAAGGTTCTGAGATAACTATCAGGGATCAGATCTGGAGGGCATTGGGAACTTTGAAATATGCCCGGCAGATTGACGAACAGGAAGCGATGAAACTGGCAGGCCTTATAAAAGCTGGCGTAAAAGAGAAAATGATACCAGATAAGAATGGGTTATTATTTCATCAAATCTTTTCTCTGGTTTCAAATAACCAGGTCGCTTATACGACACATAAAGAAATGGATGATGCACAATCAATCAATGCATGGCGTGCTGCTTTGCTGAGAGATGCAGTTAAAGAATTATAATGAAAGATTATTTTACCCTTATAAGGAGGGATTAATATGGAAGATAGATATACTGATGGTGTTAAGAATGCCTGGAAATTTGCAGCACAGGAAGCTGCAAAATTGGGCAGCGATTACATCGGTACTGAGCACTTGCTGATTGGCATTGCTCATGAAGGAGATTCCGCAGGCGGAAAGATTTTAAATTCCCTGGGGATTACTGTTGGTACTCTGGAAGAGCTTTTGTCCGGCAGCAGAAATACATCCCTGTTCCGGAGATCCGAACTGTATGTTGCACCGCGTACAAAACGCGTACTGGAGATGGCTGTCGAAGAAGCCAATGAACTCGGAAATTCTTATGTCGGGACAGAACATCTGCTTCTGGCAATACTGCACGAAGGCGGCGGCCTGGCTGTAAGAATTTTAGAGCAGCTGGGAGTCACTGAGGATAAACTTCAGAAAGCATTTGAAGATGTACTTTCTGAGGATAATTCCAAGAGTGATCAATCGGCTTCCCTTGGCGATTTAAGTGACTTTGCCATTGATTTGAATGAACGTGCCAAACAGGGAAAAATCGATCCTGTCATTGGCCGCGAGGAAGAAATCAACAGAGTTATTCAAATTCTGTCCAGAAGAAGCAAAAACAATCCTGTGCTTATTGGCGAACCTGGCGTTGGTAAAACTGCTATCGCGGAAGGCCTGGCTCAGAGAATCGTAAACAATGATGTGCCTGAAATATTGAAAAACTGCCATATTATTTCACTGAATATGTCTGCAGTTGTTGCTGGCACAAAGTACAGAGGTGAATTTGAGGAAAGGCTGAAAAAGGTGCTGGATACCGTCAAGCAGCATTCCGACTGGATTCTGTTCATTGATGAACTCCATACACTGGTAGGAGCAGGTTCCAGCGAAGGCTCCATGGATGCAGCAAATATCATGAAACCTGCACTTGCAAGAGGTGAGCTTCACTGCATTGGCGCTACAACCCTGAAAGAATATAAAAAATATATCGAAAAGGATGCAGCTTTGGAAAGACGTTTCCAGCCTGTAAAGGTAGGAGAACCGAATCCTGCAGATACCCTTCGTATTCTGGAAGGCCTGCGCGACAGATATGAGGCATTCCATAAGGCTAAAATTACTGATGAAGCATTGAAGGCTGCTGTTGAGCTTTCCGGACGTTATATTACGGATAGATTCCAGCCGGATAAATCAATTGATGTAATCGATGAAGCGGCTGCCAAGGTACGTATGGAAGCTTCTTCAGCACCAGAAGGACTTAAAAACAAGGAAGCCCAGCTTGCATCCCTGCAGAAAGAAAAGGAAGCGGCAATCTCCACGCAGGACTATGAACGCGCTGCTATTTACCGTGACCAGTCCAAGAAGCTTGAAGCGGATATCGAACAGTTGAAGAAAGAATGGAAAGGTGCTGACCATGATCATCTTACTGTAACTGAAGAAGATGTTGCAGAAGTTGTTTCCAAATGGACAGGTGTTCCTCTCCAGAACCTGAAGAAGAGCGATTCCGAACGTCTGCTTCACCTGGAAGATGAACTCCATAAGAGAGTCATCGGACAGGATGATGCTGTTCATGCGGTTGCTACTGCAATCCGCCGTGCGAGAGCAGGCATGAAGGATCCAAAACGCCCGATTGGTTCTTTTCTGTTCCTCGGTTCGACCGGTGTCGGCAAAACGGAACTGGCACGTGCCCTGGCAGAGACAATGTTTGGCAGCGAAAAGAATATGATTCGTTTTGATATGTCCGAATACATGGAAAAGCATGAAGTTTCGCGTCTGGTCGGTGCACCTCCAGGATACGTCGGATACGAAGAAGGCGGTCAATTGACAGATGCCGTCAGAAAGAATCCTTACAGTGTCATTCTCTTTGATGAAGTAGAAAAAGCTCACATGGATTTCTTCAATATCCTGCTGCAGGTATTGGATGACGGCCGCCTGACAGACGGTCAGGGACGTACGGTTGATTTCACAAACTGTGTCATCATAATGACAAGCAACCTGGGATCCAATTATCTCAAGGGACACGTAAAGAAACCGGGCTTCTCTTCTGATAGTGATGATAAGAAGGATGAAGATTTCGAATCGATCAAGGAAACAATCCTTGCTGAAGTAAAGCGTACCTTCAGACCGGAATTCATCAACCGTATCGATGAAATCATTGTTTTCCATCCATTGACGGAAGAGAACCTTTCTGCCATCGTAAATCTGCTTTTGAAAGATGTAGAAAAGAAACTGGAACATTTCAATGTAAGTCTTGAAATTTCTGATTCCGCTAAGAAGCTTCTGATCAAAGATGGTACAGATATTGAGTATGGTGCCCGTCCTTTGAAGAGGGTTATTCAGAAAGAAATCGAAGATCCGGTTGCCAACTTGATTCTGGAAGATGGATTGGAAGGCAAGTCAGTACTTCAGATTAATACGGACGACAAGAATAAATTGACTTTTACAGCTAAATAATTTCAGTTATATAAACGTATAGTATAATGGATACAGGCCGCATTGCCTGTATCCATTTTTTTGTATGAGGTATTTAACATGAGTGGGAAAAATAATAAAAACATTAAATATAAATGTTCGAACTGTGGTGCAGAAACACTAAAATGGATGGGTAGATGTCCACAATGTGGGGAATGGAATACCCTTGAAGAGAAAATTGAAGTATCTGCTCCCAAAAATATAAGAATCAGTGGTGCTGAAACCATTTCAAAGGCTCCTGTCAGCCTTTCCAAAATCAATCTGTCGAACCATAACAGAATTAAGCTGGGTCTTTCTGAAGTAGACCGGCCGCTTGGCGGCGGCGTCGTTCCAGGGTCCGTAATTTTATGGGGCGGTGAGCCTGGTATAGGCAAGTCTACACTTATCCTGCAGATATGTAATGCTATGGCGAAAACCGGGAACACGGTCCTTTATTGCAGCGGAGAGGAATCAGAAGAGCAGATCAAGCTCCGGGCTGAACGTCTTAACATCAATGAAGATGCCTGCTATATTTATTCGGGCGGAGATCTTGAGGCAATTATCAACGAGGCCAACGAAATCAAGCCTAATATGCTTGTTATTGACTCCATCCAGACCATGTACATTTCAGATAACGATTCTCCCATGGGGAGTCCCGCTCAGATACGAGATTGTACAGCTGCTCTTGTCAGGTTTGCAAAAGCGAATAATATAACAGTCATGATTATAGGGCATGTTACCAAAGAGGGTAATTTGGCAGGACCCCGTATTTTGGAACATATGGTGGATGTCGTACTTTATCTGGAAGGCGACCGGAGCTATCAGTTCAGGGTTCTGCGGACAGTAAAGAACAGATTTGGCTCTACTGCAGATTCAGGCCTTTTTGTCATGGAAGGAAAGGGATTAATCGGAATTCAAGATCCGTCAACCTATCTGTTAAGAGACCGCGCTGAAATGGTGCCCGGGTCTATCGTCATGGCATGCATGGAAGGCCTCAGGCCGATATTGATTGAAATTCAGGCGCTGACAACACATTCTGTGCTGGCCATACCAAGAAGGATTTCTTCAGGATATGACTATAACAGGCTTGTTATACTTCTTGCTGTTCTGGAAAAGCGCGGGCATGTTATGTTTTCTTCAGATGATGTCTATCTTAATGTTGCCGGCGGATTTAAGGTGAGGGAAACAGCGGCTGATCTTGCTGTTGCGCTGGCCTTGGTTTCAATGAAGAAGGAAAAACCTATACCATCCGGGCTGATGGCCCTTGGGGAAATCGGGCTGACAGGTGAAATACTCCCTGTTTCTCATATAGGTATCCGACTCAAAGAGGGGATAAAGATGAATTTCAAACAATTTATTCTTCCTTCCAGAAATAAAAATGAGGTATTATCTCTTGAAAAAAGTGGTAAAATTGGTCATGGTTTAGATATTCATTTTGTTGAAAAGATTACGCAGGCTCTTGATTTTTTATAATGTCTCGTTTTTTCTAGCAAGAGTAGTGTAAATCGCATGCATATTTTGGTATAATAAAAAAATACATAAAACATACATAAGAATGAACTAAACTCATAAGATTTTTGTTTCAATTTGTTTATGACACTACTTTTTTTAATTAAGAGGAAATTTTAAGATGCCGGAAAAAATACTGAGAGCAATATTTGTCTTGCTTTTCACTGTCCTCGGAATCGTTTTATCGAGGCAGGGAGAAACAGTACTTGCATTGCTGCTGCCAAACTCAGTTCTGACTGAAACTATTTTAGGAATTACATTTATGTCGCTGGCTGCCATGCTGTTTGGCGGTATATTCGGGGCAATTATCGGGAGCTTTATTTCACCATACCTGATCAAGAGCCTCTTTATGTTCACATCAACAGTAGAAAAGTCTCTTTCAGCCATGTCCACGCAGGATCTCATTGCGGGAACCCTGGGGCTGTTTTTGGGTCTCATTATTGCAAACCTTGTGGGACTGGCATTTGGGAGTGTTCCCTATATCGGGCCATATGTTTCCGTAGCTTTGAGTATTATTCTCGGCTATCTTGGAATGCACTTGGTGGTCAGTAAAAAAAGTGAATTGGCAGGCTGGCTGCATTTGCATGCAGAAGGATCTTTTGATAAGAAAAAGAATAAAGATCATCATACCGGCAAATTATTGGATACAAATGTTATCATAGATGGACGTGTAGCAGACATTTACAGATCAGGATTTCTTGAAGGGCCGATCATCGTCCCTGTTTTTGTCTTGGAAGAGCTGCAGAAGATTGCTGACAGTTCTGATATTCTTAAGAGAAACCGTGGACGCAGGGGACTCGACATACTCAATCATATGAGAAAGAACAGCAAGGATGATGTGATCATCGTAACAAATGATTTTGAGGATATTTCTGAAGTCGATTCCAAACTTGTGAAGCTGGCACGTGAGAAAAATTATAAAATAGTCACTAATGACTATAATTTGAATAAGGTAGCTGAGCTGCAGGGCGTTGCTGTTCTGAACATAAATGATCTGGCAATAGCCGTGAAGCCTGCTGTAATTCCGGGCGAGCAGATTTTTGTCCAATTGGTCAAGAGCGGCAAGGAAGAAGGACAAGGCGTTGCTTATCTTGAAGATGGCACAATGATCGTTGTTGAAAACGGGAGCCAGTGCATAGGAAAAGAGGTTCCGGTCATCATTACATCTGTATTACAAACTTCTGCCGGAAAAATGATATTTGCAAAATTGGAAAGTGACGAATGAATAGTTTGATCTTAGTTGCTGCAGGTAAGGGTACCAGAATGAATGCAGCAAAAAATAAACTGTTTTTGGAGTACCAAGGATATCCCTTAATTTATTACACGCTGAAAAATATTCAGAAAAGCAGGCTGCTTTCTGAATTGATTGTTGTCGCCATCAAGGAAGAACTCAGTATTTTTCTCCCTTTAGTCGAATCTCTCAATTTTAAGATTCCTGTGAAATTTGCATCAGGCGGAGCCAGAAGAATTGATTCAGTCAGAAATGGTCTGGCACAGGTGTCAGATCGTTCAGAGAAGGTACTGGTCCATGACGGGGCAAGACCTTTCGTGGATGGGGAAATAATCGATCTCGCGTTCATCTCTATTGATTCCCGTCATCCTGCCGTTATGGTTGGAATACCCTGTGTTGACACGATGAAGGCTGTGTCATATGACACTATAGTAAAGACGCTGGATCGTTCCAATTTGATCAGGGCACAAACTCCGCAGGGCGCTTATACAGATATTTTCCAAAAGGCAGTATCTGCATTGGAAAATGACAGCACTATTACAGATGATGCTTCCATTTTGGAAAATGCAGGCATAAAAGTCAGCGTAGTGCCTGGGAAAGAATCATATTTTAAGGTAACAACACCAGAAGATTGGGATCGATTCAAGACAATGATGAATAAAGATAATGCGTTTTGCCGCATAGGGCAGGGGTATGATATTCACCAGATGGATGCAGGGCGATGCTGGCCTTTTCCAGATTGGTGGAGGCGTCCGAGCTGTCGATGGTGTAGAGCACATCGCCCTCTTCCACCTTATCGCCCTCTTCAAAGCCGCCGGTGAGGATCTTGCCGTCCACCAGAGACTTGACGGTATATGTATTGGCCGGGTTCAGCGTGCCGGTGCCGCTCAGGGAGTTGGAGACATCCTGACGGACCGGCGTCGTCTCGGCGTAGGTCACATCGCCGCTGGCAGCTTTATTCCCGCCGCCTATGAGAAAGACAGCGCCCGCTGCCGCCACGACGACCACCGGCACGAGCCATTTCCAGTTCTTTTTGGCGAATGCAGACACACCGGACTTGGCTTCTGCGGTTTCAGCAGCCTCAGCGGACGCATCCTTTTTCTTTTTCCAGATCATGCTTTTCCTCCTATGGTATGCAAAAGGGCAGCGTGACCCCTTTGCACGAAAAATCCGTTATTGGTAGTGTATCGCATTTTTCTGAAATACACAAGCGTCCAAATTTCATTTCACCTTTTATTTACAAAATTATTTCCGGTTTTTATGCAAAAAAGACACCCGCAGTGTCCTTTGCAGAACATTGCGGGTGTCTCGGATGATCTTGTCTTGTCAGGATGCGGCTTCGGCCTCGCTCAGCGGAGCCAGCTTCACATACACCCCGGCAGGGACGCAGGCCGCCCATGCACCTTCCTCGCTCAGCTGGCCGAACTGCTCACAGACATGGTCCGGGCATTGGCTGTCCTGAAACGAGATGGTGCCGTCTTTTACCTGTAAATGAACGACATAGCTGCCCACATCGTACAGGTAATCGTAGTCCTTATCCAGCGGCAGCACCTCGGTGATGCCGTCGCCGAAGTCCACGACTGCTGCCAGCGGTTCCGCCTTGCTGCGCGGACGCAGCAGAAAGACCAGCAGGACAGCTGCCGTCAGGATGACGGCTGCGAAGAGGAGGTTCGCCTTCCAGCTCAGGCGTTTTGCGCCTTTTGCCGGTCGAGGCTGCTTGCGGGTGCTCATGCAGCGTAGTCGCTGGCAGCAGCACCGGCAATGCGGCCAAAGACGGTGAAGTCAGCAACAGCGTTGCCGCCCAGACGGTTTGCACCGTGGACGCCGCCAGTCACCTCACCTGCTGCGAACAGGCCGGGGATGACCTCGCCCTTCTCGTTCAGCACCTCGGTGTTGGCGTTGATCTTCAGGCCGCCCATGGTGTGATGGACACCGGCGGTGACCTTCACAGCGTAGTAGGGAGCGGTGTTCAGGGGGTTGGCGAAGCTGGTGCGGCCGAAGTCGGGGTCATTCTTGGCCTCAACGTAGCCGTTCCACTTCTCCATGGTCTCTGCGAAGGCAGCGGCATCGACGCCCATAGCCTTGCCCAGCTCCTCGTAGGTAGCGCCGGTGACGGTGTAGCCCTTCTTGATGTAGCCCTGGATGACGCTGGAAGCATCGGCCATGGCCTGATCGACGACCAGCCAGCTGTAGCTGCCGGTCTGGGCGATCTCAGCGGCGGAGACCACGTCGCGGGTGCCGACCTCGTCGATGAAGCGCTGGCCTTCCTCGTTGATGAGGATAGCGCCGTCGCCGCGCAGGCCCTCGGTGATGAGGGCAGCGGTGTTGGCCTCAACGGTGGGGTGGATCTGGATCTGGTCCATGTCCACGGTAGCAGCGCCGATGGCCTGTGCCATCTCGATGCCCTGGCCCTGGATGCCGGGGGCGTTGGTGGTCATGAAGCCCTTCAGCTCGGGCTTGTACTTGACGACCATGTCGAGGTTTGCGCCGAAGCCGCCGGTAGCCAGAACGACTGCCTTGGCGTTGACGGTGACGGTCTCACCGGAAGCGCCGGTGGCCTTGACGCCCACGGCAGCGCCGTTGGCATCGGTCAGGATCTCCGTTGCGGTGGTGTCCAGCATCATCTTGACGCCGGCCTTCTCGCAGTTCTCCTGCAGCAGGGGGATCATGTAGGAGCCGACGGAAACGGTCTTGCCCTCTGCGTTCACAGGGCGATGGATGCGCTTGACGGATGCACCGCCAAAGCTGGAAACGCTGTGCAGGGTGATGCCGTGCTCGTCCAGCCAGTCGATGGCATCAGCAGAGTTGGAGCACAGGGTCTCCACCAGAGCAGGGTCGTTGATGCCCTTGCCGCCGATCATGGTGTCCAGCTCCATCAGCTCAACAGAGTCGAAGTAGCCGGTGGGGTTCTTCTGGTACTCTGCCCACTGCTCAGAGACGGTCTTTGCCAGAGCGGTGATGGTCTCGTTGTCAGCGTACTTTTCAGCAGCGGTCTTCAGGGTCTTTTCGACACCGGCAGACTCGCCGAACTCGTTCTCATCCTGATACACGGTCTTGCCGGCGTTCATGCCGCCGGTAGCGCGCACAGAGTTGCCGCCCACCATGGCCTGGCTCTCCACGATCACAACGCTCTTGCCCTCGGCAGCAGCGGTGATGGCAGCGGTCATGCCTGCGCCGCCTGCACCCACGATGACAACGTCAGCGTCAATGGTGGAATCCTCGGCCTTGGTCTCGTCGGCCTTGACCTCGATCTTATAGTCGTCAGCATTCAAGCCGGCGGCAGTCAGGGCAGCGGCTGCTGCCTCCTTGATGGCGTTGGAGGTGATGGTCGCGGTGGACACGCCGTCCACAGCGATGCTGCCGGTCTCAGCGATCTGAGCGGGCAGCTGCTCCAGTGCCAGCGTACCGATGCCGGGGGTCTCGTCCTTACCCTCAGCGGTGCAGCCGGTGATCTTGCCGTCTTCCAGCGTCAGGGTAACGGTAACGTCGCCGCCCATACCCTTGGCAGTGCCGGTGAAATCGCCGGACACGCCGCCTGCGGTGGAAGCGGACTTGCTGCCGCAGCCGTAGCCCAGCAGACTGACACCCACAACAACCGCCATGGCCAGCGCAGCCACGCTCTTGCGGATCTGATTCTTTTTCATTGTTTCTTCCTTCTCATATTCGGGTTGCTTGTGTTCGGACATCTATCAGCAAAAAAGGGGGAGCTGCTCATTCGGAAAGCAGCTTCCCCTCGCTGAAACTTAGGAAAAACTTAGGCGTTAGCCTGAGCTGCAGCAACAGCGCATGCGACGGTAGCACCAACCATGGGGTTGTTGCCCATGCCGATCAGGCCCATCATCTCAACGTGTGCAGGCACAGAAGAAGAACCTGCAAACTGAGCATCGCCGTGCACACGGCCCAGAGAGTCGGTCAGGCCGTAGCTTGCGGGGCCTGCAGCCACGTTATCGGGATGCAGGGTACGGCCCGTGCCGCCGCCGGAAGCGACGGAGAAGTACTTCTTGCCGT
>OGXZ01001861.1_pt1 | contig 11410 bp, 13 predicted proteins | sample 1576431 | NCBI WGS metagenome assembly OGXZ01 (sample SAMEA3541590, study PRJEB24748) | human gut metagenome | biome: human gut; feature: human-associated habitat; material: faeces | place: China | collected 2012
GCAGGTTCTTCCTTCAAGCTTATCTCTCGATTGCCAGGACAACCTTGCAAATTATTAGTAAAAAGATTTCTATTATTGATAATTCTATTACCTATATCTTCGAAGCTTTCTCCGTCATTAAAGAATAAAGATTCAAAAAATCCTTTTATCCCATTTATTTTATACAAAGGTCTCTTGAATTTATTTATACTAATTCCAGAAAATCTAACATAGTTATAAGCCGGGAACATACCCTTTATTGCAAAAAATATTACATCTCTAGATGTGAAATCTTCTTTTGCAAAAATATAATTTAGATAACTGGCAGCTTCTTTAGTTGTTAATACTTCATTAAATTTATTCACAACATATCTCCTATGAATTTTGACTCACTATTTTATTGTACGTTCAATAAAGCTTCCATTCTTCTTTCTTTAATATATCATCAATAATAATATAGAGATTTTTGTGTACGAGTATACTGCCTGTGTTCTAGTTTGAAGCGTTTCCTTCTTGTTGCACCATCAACCCGGTCTCGGGATCGAAGTCATAGATCCCTTTATCGGTTTTCACACGATTGACTTTGTCGCGGAAACGATGTTCGACAGAACCGTTTCGACGTCCAGGGTGAGTCTTGGTGCGCTTTTGCACGAAGGGTGCCGCTTGTTTACTTGAAAAAGACGCTTGCCACACGTGAGGCGCTTCGCCCTCTTCTTGCTTTAAGCACGCCCGCGAGAGTTGTGCAGGGGTAAACGCAGCACCGGGTCCACCCACGGCAAGCGTAATGCCGAGCGCTTCGAGCACTACAAAGACTTTATCGAGCTGTACGGTGGGTTTACCGTTTTCGAGCTCCACATAAAAGCGTCGCCCCACGCCACAACAGACCGCCGCTTCCGCCTGGGTCATATCCAAGCGCTGACGCGCAATACGAAGCAGCGCGCCGAGCTCACGCGCGCTCGAAATCACGACTTCAGTCGTGCGAAGGGTTTTGCGCAGGGAGGCTTTGTTGAGGCGCTTTGACGTCTCTTGAGTCTGCACGTCAGCACTCGTCCCTTGCTCTGAACTGGCAGCCGTTGACGTCATCTTGGGTGTACTGGGTTCGGTCTTCTCTGTTGTCATCTTGTTGTCTTTTTTGCTTTCTACGAAATCGTCGCAAAGAGGGGTTTTTGCGTTCACGAAAACGCCAACGCCTCTCTTTTCATCTCTTTGTTACCAATTCGATCCAAACGCCCCGCGGAAAAGTTCCACAGCCTTGGAGAGATCCAACCGGTCCGGGTGCGTTTCACTCTTTTTTTGATGCGCTTTGGCAAGCGTCTCGTCGCTTAATTTGCCCCCCAAGAGCGCGGTCATCTGATCAAACATCGCGGGGTCAATTCGTCCTTGGCACAAGAACGTGCGCACCAAGCGGTTATCCTCACCCGCGTTAACGAGCGCTTCGCTCGTTTTGGCCATCCACTCGCGCGCAGCTTCTGTCTCGGGGTTACCGCCCATCGTCGCAAAGCAACCGATGTCTTTGTGTCGAAGACGTCCTGCGACCGCTTTCATTTCTGGAGGCGCATCGTTGTTGTCATTCCAAAACCCTAAAAGCACCGGGTTGTAGCCTGACAAATCCTCGGGCAACTCCGAGGGGCGCATCATCACGCAGCCCGGCAGTCCGTCACAGATGGCATGCCCCACTGTGAGCGTATTACCCGTGCGAGAGCTAATGATGATCAAGGGCTTCGTGGCTGGACTCGTGGCAGTTGAGTCGGAAGCGGTTTGAGGCTTAGCGGAATCCATGATTGATCCTCACAAATGGTGGATGGTCGGTCTAGAGCAGGTGGCAAAGACGAGAGGGACTAGCCTTCACTTTCTGCCTTCTCATCAGGTGTCTCGGGAGCGTTCAATTTTCGCCAGAGCGCTGGTGCTTTGGCCGCCTTTTCGACCCGATCGAGCATCGCTTCGTGCTCAACCAACTCGTCAGCCGTGGCTTTGAGCACCACACAAGCTTCGGGCGGTGGGATCTCGCCGAACAGTTCAGGGTGATCCGTCGCTGCGGTGAGCTTAATTTTAGACTGCCCACGCGTCATGCCCAAATACACTTCGGCCAGAAGCTCCGCGTCGAGCAGAGCGCCGTGCCCTTCTCGTTCACGCTCTGTGGTGTCGATTTCGAGAATATAGCAGAGGTTGGTGAGGTTCACCGAACGGCCCGGGAAATAGTGTCGAGCAAGGGGGATGGTATCGGTGATTTTGGCGCAATAGTCTTCAAGCTTCCCGCGCCCCAAGCGTGCGAGCTCCATGTTGAGCACGCCCACGTCAAACTCTGCGTTGTGAATGAGAAGCTCTGCGTCTTTGATAAACGCAAGAAAGTCGTCCACCACCTCGGCAAAGAGCGGTTTATCGGCTACCATCTCGTTGGTGATGTGGTGCACCGCAATCGCGTCCTCGGGGATCTCGCGTTCGGGGTTCACAAAACGATGAAAACGACTTCCTTCGTCTTCCGACATCGTACGCGACTCAATGCGCACACAACCGATTTCGATCAATCGGTCCCCATTTTCGACATCTAACCCCGTGGTTTCCGTATCGAGTGCTATCTGCAAACGATACGGTCGATTTTCCAATTTTTCCGAAGCGGACTCTGTCATCACTTTCCTACTGAAATGAACCACCCTGGCCTTGGCTCGTTGGCACTCGCCCGAGAAGGCTTGGCGTGGCGCTAAAACGCCATTAACTATAGCAAATTTTAGCGCCCCGTACGGTACTCTTCATCAAGCGTCACGGGTTGGACGTCTTAAGAAAGAACGCTCTCTCAAAAGCGCAACACCATGTCGTACCACGTGGCGCCACCGTGCACCGACGCCGAGACCCCCTGGCTCACAAAACCAAAGCGTTCATAAAACGGAATCAAGTGCTCCTTACAGGTGAGTGTCACGCCTTGGCGACCGTCTGCGCGGGCTTTTGCAATAAACGCCTTCATGAGCTCTGCGGCCACACCATGGCGTCGATACTCGGGCGCAACGCACAACCCAAAGACCGACTGCCACGCGCCCTGCGGGTTATGGCGCGTCGCGTCCTCAAACATCGCGTCTTCAATCGTCATCGAATCGGTCACCATGCCGTCAATGAGACCTGCGGGTTGGCCATGGACTTCAGCAATCAAAAAATGCTCACCAAACGCCGCAAGACGTTCGGCGAAGCGCTCGCGTGTGGCTTTTTCTTCGGGCGGAAAGGAACGCGCTTCAATGTCGGTCAACGTATCCAAATCGGCGAGAGTCACCGCACGGATGGTGATGACAGTGGAAGTGTCGGTCATGGTCGACTCCAGAGGGGGAATATTCAAAAAAATTGAGCACGTCGAGAATCGTCTAAGACCACCGACGTGCCCAGAGCGACACGGTTAGCCGTAGCTATTCGTGCGACTCAATCAAAATTCATGTCGTCGTCCGCGGGCAAAAAGGCGGACTTGGGATGCCCACAATCGGGGCACCCCCACGTATCCGGGATGTCAGCAAAAGGCGTGCCAGGGTCGATCCCTGCTTCAGGACAGCCTTCGGCGGGATCGTAGATATACCAACACACCTTGCACTGCATACGGGTATCGGGATGAATACGCGCAGCCAGGAGTCGATCGTAGATATCACTGACCTCAGCGCCACTCAACGTTTTGGGCAACTTGTCTTTATCGGCCATGATGGCCCTCCTTCTATACGGTGAAGACCGCTATCGACCTCATCGGTCCATGTTTAAAGCCTGCGCCTGATCGGCACACTCGTTGCACCGCGATCGGTTCTGGGTCTTCCAAGGGTTTCGATGCTTTCTCATTGTACGGCAAATCCGAAATGATGTTCGCGCTAGCACACTCTATGAGCGTCGCACGTACTTATACCTGTTGCCAATCGGTAATCTGCCGTTTCGATTCACTGAACACCACGCCAACGCGAATCAGCGTTTTCCCATGAAGGGTTTGACCATAGGCTTTTTCCTGTATTTGCTTGAGAGCAGCTTGACAAAGAGACTTCGTATCTTCCGTCGCTTTCGCAAATTTCAGTTCAAATACCCAGTGGAAATTTCCTGTATCAACTTCGATATCGCTACGACCTCGCGACGTGTGCACTTCGACGGCTGGTCTCAACGAAAGGCCAATCATCAAAATCTGAACCGCCCCGCGAAAAGAGGCCTCATCCCGTATAGGATAGCGGTCATAATCCAGGACATTGAAGATGCGGTTCATAAACCCGATGGTCTTGCTAACCTCTCCTTCAAACATATAGCCCAAAATGTCGCCAGCACGAAAATTGTCATCACTAATCATCATACGCGTGTACAACTGCGCCATTGAAGCTTCCACTTCACGATTAGGATAGCCAAGTATGAAATCACCTGCGGCATTAACAGCGCGTATGGTGAGATAACCCGTCTGGTGCAAAAGAACATTGACATCTAACTTGTCGTAGGGAGCACTGGAAAATAGCGCATCTGAACTCATGACAATCGTCTGCAAAAAGTCTAAAGGTTTGTCCAATTTTCTTTTGGCAAGGTAGTTCATTAACACACTCGGTTGACCACCTGAGGTGAACCAGTAATTTGCAAAATCAAAGAGTTTTTTCTGGAAAAAATTCAAGACCGACCACGGACAATACACGTGCTTCTGAGCTTGACTGTCGAACGTGAACCCGTCGTAATACTCCCGCAATCGCTCCAACAAAACGGATTGAGAGATATTGAGCTGGGTTGCCGCGTAACGCAAGTAGTCTCCAAAATAACCTTTCAGCTCAGTCTCTGTATAACCCAACAAAGCACCATAGGTCGGCTCTTGTGAAATGTCCCGCAAATTGTTGAACCCAGAAAAAATGCTGGTATTGTTAAACCGAGTGATGCCCGTTATGAAAAGGAAACGCAAACAACCCTCTTCTGACTTCAGAATATAAAAAAATTCACTCAATATTTTTTGAATACCCAAAAACAACTCTCGATCATTTAATGTTCGCGTTAGTGGAGCATCGTATTCATCGATCAGAAGAACCAGAGAATTATTTGGTTGATCACGGAGCCATTTCGCCAATTGATAGCTAAAGGTAACAACATTCCCATCCCAAGCAAAACCATGTTCTCCCAATAAAATGCCTAACATGGAATAAAATTTGAGACGGAAATCCTCTACCGTTTGGTAATCAATAAACGCAGAGAAATCAAGACGAACCGTTTCATACTGGTGATCCTGCCACAATTTCTCAATGACTAGTCCTTTGAAGTCACGCAATCCATGGGCAAAAAGCGATTCGAACGTTGAAAGCAACAGAGATTTTCCAAAGCGACGTGGTCTTGCCAAAAAAACCTTCTGCCGAACTCGCGCTAGCTCGTAGATTTGCTCGCTCTTATCCACATAAATTTGTTGATTGTTTCGCAAACTCGAAAAAGATTGTGTTCCAAAAGGGAGTTTTTGAACATCGCACATCATCATTCCTTCACCAATTCGAGGCAACCCCGTTAAAAGGGAAAACTTTTCCTACTAGGATAGCCTTTTATAGCAGAATACACAAACTCAACTCTCTACAGAAGAAAGTTTGTTTTTCTGTCCATTTCTCTCCAGATCACTTAATGCCTGAGTTTATCTCACAAAAAAGGCGCTGATCGTCACGTCTTTTTCTCGCGTAACAGATCAACGCCCCTAATGGCTCAATTTTGGCTAGATCCTAGCTAAAAACGCACAGGATCCGTTTTTGAGTCCATTAATTTTTAAGTCCAATCGCGCCACGCGCCAAATCGTCTTCCATCCACTGGATTAACTCAACGCAACGCTCATGGGCGTCTTCCAGACCTTCCCAAGCGGCGGGAACTTCCGGCGGCACATAGGCGACCGCGTACCCGTCGAGCAACTGTTTGCCCGCGTTGTTTAAAAGGCGGCTGTGCCACACACCACGCACACGGGTGCGTTCAATGCGCTGTTCGGCAAAGCCTTTGATACGCACTTCAATGTTGCCGTTGCCCAACGTTGAGAGCAGTGCACGGGTGTCGCCTGGCGACATCGGTTCACCCGAAAATTCCACCATAAACGCCGGATCCGCCGGGAGGCGTTCCCAATCAATCTTGCGCTGCTCGGTGCGCAACTGTTCAAGAATCGCAGGAGCGGCGAAGACGTCAGTGCCGTTATTGACGATCTTACCGATTTCTTCGTCCCCTTCTTTAGCCTCATGACGCACGCTCAATGGGAGGCGCGTGAGAATAAAACTCTCCCGCCCGTCCATCTGCATACGCCACAAGCACGGGATTCCCGTTTCTTCAATCTTCACCAAGCCGTCGTGCAAAATAATGCGCACGTCCCCCACACCAATGGTCGGGAGAATAAATTTCATCCAATCCGGGCGAAAACGGTCAAAGTCGAAGATGCGATGCAGGGTTTCAAAGCTCGCTTTGCTCGTATCGGCAAGGGTCTCGACAATCACCGCGTCGAGCTCTTTTAAAAAGGCAATCAGCGCACGCGCTGCTTGCTCTTCCACTTCAGGGGGCAACTGTGGCACACGTGCCCAAACATCCACACCATCAAAAGAAAAATTGGCCATCGTTATTCACTTACGTCTACAGTTAAAAGGTTATTCGTCCTGAGGTTGTGCACTCATAATGGTGATGGTGCGCTTAGGGGCTTTCTCACGAGAGCCAATTTGACCGAGCTCCTGCAAGTATTCATCCCAATTCTTGAGCCCTTCTGCTGCGCCCAAAAAATCGCTACCGCGGAAAAAGCCAATCGCGGGCAAGCGCTTGACACCAAACTGCGCACTCATCGCACGCGCCTTTTTCACGTCAGCCATCCAGCAGGAATCCAAATAGTCTTTAAAGACTTTCTTCAATTCCGGCCCAATCACCACAACGTCAAGCGTTTCACGCACGCGGTTGGGATCATCAGCGAAAATCACGAGCTTCAACCCGGGACGCGCTTGCATCTCGGCGAGATTTTCTTCGGTGAGCTTTAAAAACCCCTCTTCGTTATAGAGGCGCTTAAAAAGCGGATGCTCATCGGGCTCATACGCGCCCACCTGTGTGTATTTACTCATAGCGTCTCAACTCCTTACAAAATCTTTTTACCCACTTGACTGCGCAGGTGCTCGGGGAGTTCAGGCTCTTTCATCAAGTCCGCAAACCCAGTGGCAATCGTCTCTTCCGACGCTTCGCCCGACATCACGGTATTCAACGCCCCCAACGCCTGGTTCACCTCAGCGGCTTCTTCTTCGCTGATACGTCGAAGGGCTTGATCCAAGAACACCATCACCATCTCGCCCACTTTGAGGTCGTCCCCAATCAAGGCGGCGTTGACTTTACGGCGTTCATTGCCACGAGCAACGGTTATGTTAAAGCCGTCCACCGCTTCCACACGCATCGGTAATGCAATGCACATAGTGTTCACCTTCCCAAAAGTGCGCTCGGGTTGGCACCATTGAGACCCCTCTTCATAGAGAGTGTCTCGGTGACAACGTTGAGCAACCAGCTTATTCAAAATCCATCTTGACGCGCTCGCCCGCGGCGCGACGCATAAAGCGATCGTCACCCAGGCGGCACGCTTCTTCGGCCGAGGGACGCTCGTTGATGTAACGGTCCTCTTCGACGCACTCGGCCATCAGTGGCTCAACCACATCGCCCTCGGGGCGCTTCTTGACATCAAACCCCCAAGCGGCCAGCTCTTTCGCAGCGAGCTCAACGGCTTCATCAACGTGCGAGGCGAGCGTCTGCGACAGACCACCGCCATAGTCTTCCATGTTTTCGGGCTGAATCCCGATCACGGTTAACGCTTCGGGTTCATAACCCATGAGCATGGCGTTAAAGAGCAAGTCGTTAATGCCGGTCTGGTGCGGGGAAATCTTGGTGCACTGCCAGGCTTTCACCTCCTCGCCACGCAACACACCCATATAACCCGGTTCACGCTTAAAGTCGCAGCAGTCCAACACCAAAAGGCGCTTGGCGTTCATGATGTCGTTCACCAAGAAGTAACCGAGCGTACCGCCGTCCATCACCACCACACCATCGCGGGGCGAATACGTCCGGTGGAAATGCTCAACCGCACGAGGGCCAAACCCTTCGTCAGCGTACAAAATGTTGCCAATGCCTAATACGAGGACCTCGTTCTGAGGATCCGGTTTATCCAAAAAACTCATAGCGGCTGTGTTTCCTACTTTGACAGAAAATTCGACAAAATCGGCAACCCGACTCCCCGTCGCGCACCTGGTGAACCCAGGATGCACAGCTGTGGCTTTAAAGCTCATGGGGCTTTGTCTGAGGAGAGAGAAAAAAGACGTGACCATCCCGTCGTGCTTTCTTTGCTAGGAGGGCAAAGGCGGTTGCCCGCCTTTCTCTATGCTCGCTCTGCCGATCAACACCCGACACTATAGCGACAAACCCTCGGGGACGCTATCCTTCGTGAGATTATCCTTCATCGGTCACAAGAACTAAACAACTATCCCATTTGTGGTATTGGTTAGACCGTCCAAACGGGAGATAGAGAAGACTGGAATTTTTGGTTAATCCCTTGCAAGAGAGGGATGATGGGGACAAAAACCCAATCAACAAACAACACTCAGAGATCTCGTCAGCTCGAACGAAAACGCTTCGAGACCGTGGACGACCTAGGTCGGGGGAGAAGCGAAAAGCTAAGGCAAGCCCGAAGGACAACAAGAAAGAAAGCGAGAAGGCGAACGAGTGAGTGTCATTGTGACAAGGCTCATCGTCCCAGCGTCATGACGGCCAACGCAGTCTGAAAAACTGTTTGCCTGAAAACGTAGCGTGAAATTGGGTGGGAAATTGGGCTGATAATAGAACAAGCCCACACAGAGACGGCGTCTGCCCGAAAACAGAAATGACCGAAAAGCCAGAAATGCTCTTTAAAACCGATCGAAAAAAAACAATGAAAAACAATAAAAAACCGGTCCTCTGCAGAAACAAAGGACCGATTTGACAGGATGTCGGCTTGTTCTTGCCACTCGCCTCAAGGCCCTACCACGGCATCGTGGTGTTTCGCGTTGAGGCGAGATCTCAGAATCCCTAATCGAAATTAGTGGCTCTGATGCTTGAACATACGTAAGCCCGTGGACATCGAACTCAACGTGGTGGCGCCGCCCATGACGTCTTCACGGAAGCTCATGTAGATGTGAGCGATGGTGAAGAGGCAGAAGACGTACATCAACACGTGGTGCGTTGTACGAACCGCCTGGGAGTCGCCAAATAGGTCGAACACCCAACCGAAATAAATCATCCAGCTGCTATCCCAACCCCAAGCCTGGGCAAAAAGCGCCAAGCCGGTGATGATGATACCAAAGCTACCCAACACGAAGAACCCAAACATAGCGAGTTGTGCGAGCGGGTTATGGCCGGCGTATTCCGGAGCGGACTTGCGCATAAAGAGGTAGTAGGCGATCTGAGTAAAGACCCCCTTCCACCACTTGAAGCTCCAAAGCGGCGGCAAGAAAATCATGCGAGCATAACGGTTGCCCACGATCACCCAATAGAGGCGATAGATGAACAAGGCCGTAAAGAATAAGCCCGCAGCGAAGTGCACAAGGCGAATGTAGCCAAAGTCGTACGTGATCCACGTCGGGGCATGGTTGGAGTGCATCGGCATACCAATCAAGAAACCGGTGATGATCATCACAAACATGGCCACCGCCATGAGCCAGTGCCACACGCGGACGGGGGCTTCCCACACATAGATGGGATTGGTGCCACCCGAGGGGTCGACCTCAAAGGTGATGGGATCGATTTTCATAAGAATCCCTCCTTTAGCGAACCTGGATGTCGGCGAGATCCTTGCCTTCCGGGTCCATCAAGTGAGTCGAGCAAGCCAAGCACGGGTCGAAGCTGTGAATCGTACGCAAGATTTCAAGCGGACGCTTCTTATCAGCGATCGGCGTGTTGAGCAACGACGCTTCATAGGTACCAATCTGACCGTCAGGGCTACGCGGCGAAGCGTTCCAGGTGGTCGGCACCACAGCCTGCCAGTTGGCCAAGCGGGTGTCCTTAATGACACACCAGTGACCCAAAGCACCACGCGGCGCTTCGGCCAAGCCCACACCCTTGCATTCTTTCGGCCAGGTGGAGGGTTCCCAGAACTCCATGTTGGCAGCAGCTTCGTCGCCAGCCTTGATGTTGGCTTCGAGAGCATTGAGGTTCCACATCAATTCGTGGGCAGCCCAAACGCTTTCCAAGCAGCGAGCCGCATGACGACCCAAGGTGGAGGACGCGGCTTCGAGCGGGAGGTTCAATTCCTGCAAGAGCGCAACGGCCGGTTCCTTGATGTAGTCGATGTTCTGCGCAATACCCATGATCATACGGGAGAGCGGACCGACTTCCATCATATGGCCCTTCCAACGCGGGCTCTTGATCCAGGAGTACTTGCCGTCCGGAGCAAGCCACTCGAACTTGGTCTTCGTACCGATGGAGTTCTTCGAAATTTCGAAGTTCTGTTCCGAGATACCTTCCCAAGGATGCAGACCCTTGTTGGCTTCGGGGTACTTGTACCAGGAGTGATCCACGAACTCTTGAATCTGGTTCAAGTCGCGCGGATCCACCGGGTGGATTTCGTTGAGGTTGCCGTTGATGATGGCACCCATCGGCAACTGGTTCGACGTCGCCGTCAATGGTCAGCTTTTCGTTGTTGGAAAGGACCAGTTGCACTTTTTCGTTTGTACTGTCTGGTGCCGGATTGGCTTGGATGATTGCCAGATAGTCTGTTTCGGCATCTTTCGGCCGCAGGGTAGTATACCAGCCGATTGCTGATAACAAAAGAAGGGACCTGCTGGGCATGACCACCCCCTGGCCCTCCGGCTCTTCGGGCCGTCTGGTGGCGGCGGTGGTGGCTTTCGCCATCAACTACGCCTGCTACTTCTCTGAGATCTACCGCGGCGGCATCGAGGATGTGCCGAAAGGCCAGACCGAGGCCGGTCAGGTGCTTGGCATGACCAGGAGCCAGATCTTTTTCAAGGTCACGCTCCTGCAGGTCGTCAAGCGCATCCTGCCCCCGATGGGCAACGAGGTCATCACGCTGGTGAAAGATACCTCGCTGGCGAACGTCATCGCCAACAAGGAGATCATCATGATGGCAAAGGAGTACAGCGCCAAGGGCCTTATCTGGCCGCTGTTCTCCACCGCGATCTTCTTCCTCGTCTTTGTCGGCGCACTTACCCTGCTGCTGGACTGGGCCGAGAAAAAGATGGACTATTTCCGCTGCTAAGGAGGATACTGAATTATGGCATTACTCGAAGCCTCTGGCATCGGGAAGAATTTCGGCGAGACGAAAGTTCTCAAGGACATCTCGCTCACACTGGAACAGGGCGAGGCGCTGGCGATCATCGGCTCGTCCGGCTCAGGAAAGACGACGCTGCTGCGCTGCCTGAATTTCCTTGAGCGTCCCGACACCGGCGTCATCAGGGTGAACGGCGAGACCATGTGGGACGCCGCCGACCCTGCC
>OGXZ01001867.1_pt1 | contig 11398 bp, 9 predicted proteins | sample 1576431 | NCBI WGS metagenome assembly OGXZ01 (sample SAMEA3541590, study PRJEB24748) | human gut metagenome | biome: human gut; feature: human-associated habitat; material: faeces | place: China | collected 2012
TCATACAACCGGAGAAACGGGCGTCAGAAAGAGGGTCTCGTAGCTTAGCTGACATCGTCATGGCCAGTTCGTGTGCGGTCATTTTATAAAGCTGAAGATACCCGGTGGCATCGATAAAGACTTCATCAATGGAATACGGGTAAATGTCCTGCGGAGACACATATTTAAGATAAACTTTGTAAATTTGGGTGGAAACGTCCAGATAACGCTGCATCCGGGGCGGCGCAATTATGTAGCTCAAGCCCAGCGATGGGTCAGCATTCAGCGCATTTGCATCAAAGGACAAACTCGCAAAATGATATTTACCGTCCTCACCATGCACGGTCTTTTGGTGCCGGATAGCGTTTTGCAGTCGCTGTGCATTGACTTCTTTGACACGCTGCACGGCTTCAAAAAGCCTTGCACGTCCGGGTATCTTATAGGTTTTCAGTGAGGGTGATACTGCAAGGCAGATTGTTTTCTCCGTCCGGGATGCGTCAGCCACCACCAGATTAGTGGTCAGAGGATCAAGATGGCGGTCAACGCATTCCACGGACGCATAGAAACTTTTGAGATCGATCGCCAGATAAGTGCGCTTTGCAGCCATCTTCTACACTCCTTTATTTGGATTCCACCTCCACGAACCATCTTCCAAACCGGGATGGAAATCGTGGGTCGCTGCGTTCAAAGAACAAATGCTTTTCTTGACCTTTTACCATTACAGTATAGCAATCGCCGGGTAGATCGGCAATGGTATTTGCAGGGCGAAAATCTCGTACCTGTTCGATGGGATAGGTTCGCCCATCACCCCATGTAATTTGTCGGGGCTGCATATAACCTGTTGCATCAAAATCAGAAGTGACCTTAACATACACTTTTTCTGTTTTGCGATGGCAGCTCTGATTCATCATGTACAACTCCTTTCAAACGCGGATACAACTTTTAATTTTATTATAATAAGTTCGTAGGCTGTTTTCAAGAGGAAATTGTAAAATGCAACGTCAATCAAACAACAATAAAGCGTGTTCGCATTCCGGCGATGAAATGCGGACACGCCTTCGGCTTTATGATTCTTGAGTTTTCAGCGCATTTTCAAGCATTTGACGGTAATCTTCGCAAACCTTTTGAGGGGATACAATCTTAACCAATCCATTCCATCCAAAGACCCATCTTAAAAAGGTAGGGCTTACGCACACTTTAATCCATGCAGTAAAATGCTCAGAATCGGCGGTTTTGGTTTCAACATCATTTCCAAAAACATCAATTAACGCCTTCATCACAATCTGATGACAGAAAAGCTCAACACACGTTGTGTTATCTGCTCCAAACATCTGGAAAATTGATTTTCGGTACAGATTAAGATCAAACCCATTTGGCATAGGTTCGCAGTCATCTTCCAAAACTTCCGGCCTTTTCGCAATACGGTCAAGTCTGAAATTTTGTACCTTGCTACGCCCATCGTTATATCCCACCACATAATAGAAGTCTCCGTCCCAAATCAGTTCGTAGGGACTTACAAGGTATGGCTTTCCATCATGCTTAAGAAATTGTCTGCCAGCGACATCATAATCTATGTACTGAAAAGATATTTTCTTTTTGGAATCAATAGCCGAATTGATAGCATCAAGAATATAATATCCCTTTTCATTATCCGACTTTACTCTCTCGGACACATCAAGATGTCTTTGAAGCTGCTTAGCGTTGTATTCGTTCGTTAGTGATAAAAGATGTGAAATCAGTTCTTTGCTTTTTCGTTCTGTTATGAACTTAGACGAAAGGACAGCATCGACTAAAACTTTCAGCTCTGCAAGATCAAATACTTGTCCATCATAATAGTATTTATTTTGCGTTGAGTGAATCACCTCGACAGGAAGTCCACCCTGTTTCATGACCTCCAAATCTTTACCCAAAGTATTTCGATTAACATCTATGGAATAGCGATTCTTCAGGACTTCGATAAGCTCCATTGTAGAAAGCGGATGATTTTCATCCGAGCATTCAATAAGGATTTGATATAAGTAGATGAGTCTATACTTGCTTTTGTTTTCCATTTTGCACCTTTGTCATTTTATTTCTTTGTCAAAGCACAGACCGCAAAATCCGAATATGCTTCGATGATTTTTGCAGGCATTCTACTATCGATAATGCTATTCAGACAATTCGTACCGATGCAAAAAAACTTTTCACATAAAGTTCTCGCAAATAGATTTCCTGCATCAAGTGGAGAAACAACTTTTCCTATCCTGCCGTATCCTTCAGCACTTACATAAATTATGGGATTGCCAAACTTCACGTTGCTTTCCTTTGTCAATGTGATTTCAAGTCCATTCTGAAAGAGGCTTTCTTCGCCTTTTTTTGTGCTTCCCGTAATAGCAAATGTCACCATGCGATCATATTCTGGATAATCATAAAAGTATGGTATATCATTGACAATAGCAAATTGCTCTGCATAAGAATCTTTTTGAACGATCAAACGATACCGGTTATGCATTGTAGATACACCTAACGCCAGCGGGTCAATGTTTTCTACAGACTTTGGGATATAGATTGTTACATATTCGCAATGATCAAATGCGTTCGCATCAATTTTCTTTATCGAGTCGGGTAAAATAACACGCTTAATCAGACGTCTCAAAACAAATTCTTCAGGTACACTTCTTCGGCCCCACTGCTGCGGCGAAAATGTGTTAGCACCAATGCAGGTTACGGGATATCCGTTTATGGAAGAGGGGATTTGTATGCAATCGATAGCGGTTCCTTTGAATTGAACAGTTGTAATCTCTTTTTTGGAAACAACTTTGAAAGCCCATTCTTTTTTTACGCTATATATATCTCCAGAATGGACATTAGAATAAACTGATTCTATCTGAGCTAAATTCCGAAGTTTTTGTATGCTATCATCATACAGAAGAATATCAAAAGTGTCTAAGTGTATTTTTTTAGGATAAAGGCGTTGACAATACAAATAATCGAGTATAAGTCTATCATGCATGACAATTGCATAGTAGAAAAGCTGTTCAAAATGCCTCTGTATGTAGGTTGTATTATCCTTGATGACTCGACTGAGCATATCAACATTACACCGTAGTGAATAGATAAAGCCTCTTACAACCGCAAAATTGCTGACTTCGTGGGGCCAATCTCTAACGCTCTTTCTTGTCATAACAATAATTGATTCATTTTGAGTCTTAAAGTATCTGGATTTCTCACAATCCCCATGGATGATAATAATATTGGGAGTCACAACAAGACTATCCGGTAAATCGCCCAAGAATATAAATCTTCTCAGTTTTGGGCATGAAAGAAATGCACGATTTTTTATTTCCATCATGGACTTAGGAAAGACTACAGTATCAAGATTTGGACAATCCGAAAAACAATAATCACCGATTGATTTTACACCATCCGGAATCCTTACATTTACAATCCCACTATCTTTAGAAAGATAATAATCCGGAAGTTCTATAAGACCATCTACATTTAATGTCTGAGCAGAAGAATAATCGGTAAGGTCTACATAGGCTTCATGTTGGATAGAGTTGCTATTTTCGGTGTTCTGCCCATCATCGTTGTCGGTAATAAAATTCGACAATTGATTTGTTACCCAGTCAACTTCCGCAGGTGTTAAATCATAGTCGTCACACAAGTCTAAGAGAGAATCGAGTGTGATTTTTTTATTTAAGGTCTTTACTGATTCAATCAGTTTTTCACAATGGTTGTTCATCGCAATTATCCTTTGCTTCATTCAAAATAGCAATAGCGTATTGTGGATATGCCTCAACAATTGTGGCCGATGCGCACGTACCAATCATATCACAGATTTCTTTAGAACTTGTGCACCCTAACCGTATGGTGCGGGCACTATTTGCAATATGTCCTACACATCCGACTCCATCTATTTCAACGCGAACAGCATAAGGATCGTATTCATTTTCTGGCTCCTTGTAAATCTCAATGGTAGTCCCATTTTGAAGAAACCGTCCGTTACCATAGGCATGTATACCAACAATCGTGAAACGCGTTTCCGAACTTTCCACAGTTTCTTGAACTGGCAAACGGTGCTTTAAGGCATATTTCATTGCATAAGAACCTTTTGGAGCAATAACCGTCAAGTTACGGCATCCCTCAAACGCATTTTCGCCAATTGAAGTAACCGACGCAGGGATATTGATTGTGAGATTAGAGCAATACTCGAACGCATTGTCAGCTATACTCTGTATTGTGTTCGGCAATTCGATTTCCTTAATCAATTTGCGTAGAACATATCTTTCGTCACTCGGTTTTCCGAGTATCGAGCGACTGCGGTAAAAATCACGCAAACATGAGAAGGCATATTGAGAAATGTGCGAAACGGTAGTCCCATCAATCATATTGGGGACACGAATATAATCGATATTATCCCCTCGATAGGATGTTATAGCTATAGTGGAATTATTATCCACTCGTACATATTTCCAATATTTTTTTATAGCTTCTTCGGATAAAGGAAATACCTTTTCATAATCATTTAAGACTTGAATTTTTGTTGTCAGTTTACTCCTAAGCTCTTCTGGAAAAATCGAATCTAATGTTTTTTTATGTATTCTGTTTGGGAGTAAATCATAATTGTATAGATACTCCATCAAAGAGGAGTCATGCTTAACAACACCATAATAAAACAGTGCTTCATAGTGTTGCTTAATGTAGCTCTGATTCTTTTTGTAAACCACGTCGTCAAAGGTATCTCCGCGAAGAGCCGCATAGGCAAAGCCCTCAATACACAAAAAGCAATGTTCTCCGAATATTTCATAACAGTCAGAAAGAGCTGTTGAGTATAAAATGATTTTGAGCTTATCGTATATCGACAGACCGCCCAGCAGCATTTGATTTTTTTCTACTTTTCCATAAATGACAAGCCTATCAACATTAGAATTCAAAAGTGGCAATAAATAAAGACTCCCTTGTGGAAGATCACCCCTAAACACAACTTCTTTTAGCTGTGCACAACCTAAAAAACAATCATCTCCAATATATTTCACAGATGACGGAACGACGATTGATTTCAGATGTTTGCAATTTGCAAATGCGCCGTTTCCGATAGTTTCAATTGTATCGGGAATCACTACGTTTTCTAATTCTTGATGGTTTTGAAAAGAATAATCGCATATTTCGTTACAATTGATTGGAATGGGAAGTATGCTAATTTGCTTTTCTTGGGTTCCATGTACAGAATCTGATGGTATGTCATTCGTTTTGATTCGATGCAACTCTAATAATTTTTCGGCTACCCAGTCAACTTCTGCTGGTGTCAAATTATACTCGTCACACAAATCCAAAAGATAATCTAACGTGACTTTTTTGTTTGAACTAATTACAGAATTGACCAATTTCTCGCAGTGTTCATTCATCCGTATTTCCTCATATACTAAAGCCTTATTGAGTCCACCATGCCGACTGCCCTTTTGTAGCTTTTCCTCCGCATTCCTTGAAATGAAACACATATCCCATCAAGCTGAGTCGATTGATGATCGTCTGAATTTCAGTTCCGCCTAACACCCATAAAACACCCTTTTTAGGTCGATTATCTATATATGAAACATTCAACGATTTCAATGCCTCAATTAGATCGTCCTTTGGTTTCACTGATGAAGTTTCCTTACGGAAAAGATTTTTTTCCAAAATCTTTGTGGATAAAAAATCTACATCAATGGGCGGCAAAGAATATTTGTCACATATATCTAGGAATTCCGATGTGGAAATTTTTCTTCCTTGGCGAATCAGATTTGATAAAATCTTTTGAATCTTTTCACTCATATAAATAAAAAGCCTGTGCCCGATATGAGCACAGGCTTACACCATGTTAATTATTGGTTTCAGTCTTGATAAAATATTTTGCCATCTCTTCATCCGAAATATCCGCATTAAAGCGTTCATCGAAGTCGGTGACAAAATCCGAAAGACGGTTCACAAAATCATCCGTAGAAGTTGCGCCCTCGACAAGTTTTTCATAGAGGACATCTACACCCCCGCGCACATAGCTGTCATAACGTTCCTCATCTTCCGGCGTGTGCTTCCGAAATGCTTTATCAATGCGTTTCTGTGCATCATGTTCGTAGGCACTATCCAGAAGCATGATAAGTCTAAAATTGAAAAGCATTTCTTCTGATGAGTAGATCACGCGATCACCCATGACATTGGTGTTATAGACTTCGTTCGTTGTCGGATTTTTGGTATTGTCAAGATCCGCTCTTCTGTTGTACAGGAAACCGATTAGCGGCGCATCGCACAGCACATCTACATTGCGTTCAAATACCTTTGTACCCGATATGGATTCAAACTGGCTTGTCAATTTTGTGACACGCTCCGCATGGGAACCTCTGAATCGATATTGTTTATCAAACATTGTTCCACTTCTCCTTATGCAAGATGAGTTTCAAACTCATCGACCTTATCAAAGCGATGACGGCTTCCGATCTTATCGCTCATGTACTTCTCGGCCAGATCACCATCGGTATCCTTGATGAAAATGATAACCTGTTCTGCAACATCAGGCAGTGCTTTACATACAGATGCGATACGCTTTTTATCAAACGCAGACAGAGGAGCGTCCATCACGAGGGGATAAGGCTCAGACTCCAGCATCCGAAGTTCTTCCGAAGTTGTATTTTTGTTTTCGCGTGCCATCTTGATGATGCCTGCAATAAATGCAAAAATAACGGAAATGCTCTGTGCGGTAGAGGTTTCCACATTGTCTTCCCCATACCCATTTACGGTAACGGTAATGTGATATTTTTCATCAATCGAAAGCGACAAGCCGCCATCGTAAATATCATTGAAGATTTCATTGATCGTAGCCTGAAGTTTCGTCCGAACCTCAGTTTCGCTTTTCTTATACACCTCGGACAACTGATTATAAATTTCAAGTGCATAGGAACGGCAAATTTCAATCATGCGGTTTTTGTCGTCCTTAAGGCTAAGTTCTCGTCTATTCGTATCTGCTGTATCCCGTTCACGAGTAAGGCGATCCTGCTCAGAAGTTAGATCTGCAATTCTACGAACCTGATCAGATGCAGATTTTTTGCAAACGAAAATTTCGTTTTGAAGTTTACGAACCTCCGCAGCGACATCAACGCTTGTAGCCAACTGGCTTTCAACCCGGCGCAGATCATCCTGCGCATCGGTGATTTTATCAGCATCATCGCTAATAAGTCCATAGGATGCAGCAACAGAAGCGGAAAGATTGGTTTTCCCCAGTGTGGCGATTCGATTCTTTGCATCCTTTTTGAACTGCGATACAGTCGTGCTAATAGACTGCGGAGGCAGATAGTCCATCAGAGCCTTAACATTTTCGTATGCAACGGTACCTTCATCTAAGTGTGTCCCACAGATACATTTTTTCTGACGGAGCAGATACTCGATGGTTTTTACGTGCATATATGGAATGTCCGCATTAGGGATAGTTTCATCCTTTAACATCTGCAAGGCACGGTAGATGAGGCTCTTGGAGAAGAAAGAGCTTGCCCCCATGTCGAATGTATGGAACATTTCCTTGCAGGTCTGAGCCTGATGTTTCTGTGCGCTCTTTATCTCGCTTTCATGCTGCTCCTTCTCTCGTTGCAGCTTCTTTCCGTCATCATATTTTTTTATTTCCTGTGCTTTTTCAAGCATCCGCTGCTCGGCCTGCTCTCGTTGTTCCTCTGCCGTTTCAAGCTCTGTAGCAATTTCATCAAGCCGATTTTGACAACGTTCAACCGTTGCAGCATACTGCGAAAGTTTTACATCGCTGTTCCTATCAAATGCCTTATCAAAACTTCCAACAACACCCGAACTGCCCTTAAAATGGCTGATTGCAGAAAGCATACCGTTCAGGCCAAGCAAACCGTTGACTGCCTGAGCAAAATCATCGCTTTTCTTGTTGCCGGCAATGTCTTTACTCATTTTCTCAATACGTTCGCCATCGAAGAAGAAGTACCGTGACAGTTCCTTGGGCAAGATGTTTTTAACAACATCCTCACACGCAGTCCTTTTCTCATATACGAGAGTGCCATCAGGTTGTCTTGTTGCAATGGCAAAAACAGAATTTTGAGGGGTGAGTTTAGTGTAGTCTCTTACATACACCTGCTCTCTCGTCAGGACATAGTTCAGCAGGCCATGCTTGAGGCAAAGTTCGACTCGAACAGTTTCTTTTGAACCCGGAATCATCTTGCTGGCAACTTTAGAATTGAGCAGCCGCTTGTCGGAGAAAGACGTTTCACCGTACATACACCAAAAGAAAGCCTGTGCAAAGGTGGTTTTACCGCTGCCGTTTTCGCCAAGGATGATTGTAACATTCTTACCATCAGAGCCGTCCGCAAACGTAATCGACTCATTTTGGAACTGCCGGAAGTTTTCCAGCTTTATTGATTCGATAAGCATTTTACTTCCTCCTCAATCATTTTTTTGATTTCCGCAACCATTTGAGAATCGGACTTTGCTCTGGATTTATTGTTTCGGTTTTCTTGAATAATTATCTTATTCATCAGTCTGCGAACAACTTTTTCATCCACCTGATTAGAATCCATTATTTTGCCCCTCCTTTTTATAGGCAATAAAATCAGCTTTTACAGTCGATCTCTTTCGCAAATTCAGCTTCGACCCCAACATCTTCAATGGTATCAATATGATAGACTTCTTGGATGTCCCAAATCAAAGATTGGGCATCCATACCATTTAATGCTTGTGCCGCAAATTCCTGCATACGCGCACATTCATTTTTTACAAGTGATACATCCCGGCTAGCTTGCTCTACCGTAAGCCCCGGAACTTCATCCAACGGTCTTGGTAACGTCACAAAGTCATAAATCTCAGCAAATCTTTTTCCGGGAGCTTTTCTAAGCACACGGCCTCGACGTTGGATATATTCTTTTGGATTCGTTGTGCTTGCAAGGATAAAGGCGGTTTTAATTCCCGGAATGTTCACACCTTCATCCAAACACTTTATTGCAACAATCGCTTGGAGTTTTCCGTTATCTTGGAATTTTTCTTTAATGGTAGCTCGTTCTTCGATGTTTTCGCGTGATGTAAAACGCGCAACACGCATTCCCAATTCATTTCCAAGCAGATGAGTAACAGCATCGATCTGTTTAATATCGCTGCTATCCGTTTCCGAATCATCTGCGTTTTCATCAAGAATATTGGTTGCACCGCAGTAGACCAAAATATTATTTTGGTCTTTATAAGGCTCTATCTGCTTACGAAGCTCAGATATTTTTGCAATTGCTCCGGCAACTACCCGCGACCGCTTTATGGCAAGCATTTCACCGTAAGAATCCAATTTGACGCTGCCATTTCGTCCCTGAATAATGTGTTTAGTCATCTCCGAAGAGATTTCAGAGTATTTTTCCAGCTCATCATCCGAGAGGTATACCACAACAGGATAGTATTTATAGGGTGTCAGCTTTCCATCCTTGATTGCTTGCTCCAACGTATAGTCAATACATTTCTTTCCAAAGAACTGGTATAGAGCCGCCGTTCCTTCTTCATCTCGATGGCGGTCCATCGTTGCAGATAGTGCCAGTCGATAAGTAAATCGGTCATCCAACAGTTTACGGATTCTCTGCGCACCAAAGTTGTGAGCTTCATCAACCATCAGAAGAATCGGTGCCCGAATCTTATCAATTTGGCTCTGAACATAAGAACCCGCAAAAGTTGCATTCGTGCAAACAAGGCAGAAGAAGCTCTTCTTCGGTATCATACGCTGATCACGAATAGCTTTTTCCAACCGTTTTTTCCAGTCTTTTTGTGGTGATGAACTATACCCCACAATAGGTTTGATATTGAATTTTACAATATCCTCAACCCACTGCTCAACAAGATGTTGATAAGGGCAGACAATAATAACGGCCAAGTGATCGTTCAGATCTTGCGACAACTTTGCTACTGCTGCCAATCCACTTATAGTCTTGCCAGCACCCGTACACATCGAGAATATTCCTTGATAGTTTGCGCCCGCCCATGCAGCAACGGCCGCTTGCTGATAGTCTCGCAGTTGAATTTCAGCAGGTATTCGTGCGCCAACAGCACCGCTATCGTCCTTTTTTGCTGAACGTGTTGGCTTCTTAAACTGTTCTTCGTCTATTTTGAAGTTTACAGGTGAGAGCTTTCGGAATTTTTTGATGAAAACTTGCGTTACTTCAGGGGCAGCAATGACTTTTATTCCGCTTTCTTTATTTCCCCAAATTGCATCAAATGCCTTTTTCTTGAGGGACACCTGCTCTTTTTCATAATCGCTCTTCCAGCTGCAAAAAACATCTATAGTCTCGTAGTTGACTTCCATGGCCGTTGCCGACTCATTCATTGAGCCAGAAAACGCAACTATATTGCCAGATGAATCTTCCATCAGACCCATCTTCTCGTGGTACATTCCTATTCCACCATTATTTTTGGTATAGGCGAGTTTTATATCAAGGATTCCATCCTCAATCAGTTTCGTCAGCAGGTTCAGACGTTCCAACGTATAATAATCATTCGATACATCTTCATCTTGAATCTGCTTCAAAACCTTTTCCTTGATGTACGTCTCACGATTTTGATAGCCTTCTTGAATAGCTTTCACATCTTCTTCGGAGAGATAGGGAGACGCTACAATTTGGATTTTTCCACCATTGGAAGCCATATCGCAGATACCTTTTGATATTTCCGCCAATGCAGAAGATGAAAAAAAGCCAACAGCACGCTTATAGGATACCGCTTCGTGAAGAATCGGAAGATAAAAATCCTGAACGACATTATCGATAAGGGATCGATATTCACTTTTGATAACACAGTCTGAAAAAGACATGACACGATCTCCTTAAATGTTTTGATCGATATAATCCAGTGCGTTGGTTAGGGCATTGTAGTCCTCTTCGCTTGTAAAATGCCCAACGCTGAATCGAATGGTTCCAGCCGGATAGGTACCCAAGAACTTATGAGCTAATGGTGCGCATTGCAGTCCTGTCCGAACAGATACACCATGCTCGCTCAACAGACTGCCAGCAATATCACTGCTGATTCCATCGAAAAGACACGACACAATGCCAACATACTGCTGTGCTGAAGCATTGCCTACAATAGTAATAAAATCGTATTGGGACAGGATTTCAAGCAACTTCTTACGATTTTTTTGCTCATGCTCGAAAATATTCTGAATCCCGATTTTCTGATTCCATTGTAAAGCAGCATTTAATCCTGCAATTCCAGCAATATTAGAAGTTCCCATTTCATACTTTTCGGGCAGACTATCCGGCATATCCTGATTTGCCGAATCATAGCCTGTGCCTCCAAAAAGAACCGGGGGAAGATTTATATCTGGCTTCATTACAAAGCCGGATATTCCAGTCGGGCCATAAAGAGTTTTATGCCCTGCAAACACTGCAAAATCGAATGTGTTGCGTCCCACATCACAATCAACAAGTCCTGC
>OGXZ01001869.1_pt1 | contig 11390 bp, 8 predicted proteins | sample 1576431 | NCBI WGS metagenome assembly OGXZ01 (sample SAMEA3541590, study PRJEB24748) | human gut metagenome | biome: human gut; feature: human-associated habitat; material: faeces | place: China | collected 2012
ATAAGTGAGTTTTTCCGCCTCACTATGTGTTAGCGCCGGTATCGGTCGCGAAACCCACAAGATGATGCTCGCTCACTACTCGCAAGTGAAGAACATCTTCATCTCGCTCTCTGAAAAGAAGCGTGGGTTCTTCTAATCGACACCCTTGATGTGACACACTAGTCCTCAAAAAGCCGCCCGGTGCCTTTCGCTGGTTTCTGCCACGAAAGGCATCGGGCTTTTTTGTGTCTGCCCTTTTCGTCTAGCCTTTCGTCGTCCTCACCGCGTTCTTCCCTCGTTCTTCCATTGCCTTATCGCCCATCGGTGCTCACCGATTTTTCTCCCTCACCTCCTCTTTTGATATCTCCCGCACGTTTTCAGAATCATCTTTTGTCTTTATCTTAGGTATTTTCCCTTAGTTCAAGTGACAGATCTCATAAGAAGTAGTTAAGATACCTCACACGACGGATGAGGAGACTTTTTTCCCTTTTTTGCTCTCAACGACTAGCCCTTTTCTTTCGTTGAAAGCAGCGGGTGATCAAGCGCTCATCCCGAAACCCTGAAAGAGAGGGTGAGAGCCAGCGCGAAAAACACGACTTTCTCGCGCCTTCACTCATCCCTCTTTTGGACCAACCACCTTGGAATGACACTTTCGAGAGGTATTTGTGATGTTTAAAAAATTGGCTTTAGCCGCTGCGTTAGCCACGGCCTTAGTGGGTTCCGCCCTTGCTTGCACCACCGTGGTGGTGGATCGTCAGGCCACAACAGACGGCTCTTTTTTAATTGCTCGCGCCGCGGACAGCTCCGCACTTAAAGCTCAGCACTTTGTGATTCACCCTGCCACCAAGAACCAAAAAGGCATGTATCGCACGGCTGACCACAACGGCGCCAATCATTTCGAATATCCGCTTCCAGAAAACGGTATGCGTTACACCACCGTGCCGAACTGGAAAACGCAGTTGCACGGTGCCGTGGGCTACAACGAAGCCGGCGTTGGTTTCTCTGGGACGGAAAGTATTTTCGCGCGTGACGACGCCCTCAAATTCGACCCCTATGTCGAAGACAAAGGCATTACCGAAGACGATATCCCTGACGTGATTCTGCCTCGCGCCAAGACCGCCCGTGAAGGCGTGGCACTCTTGGGCAAGATCATCGAAGAGATCGGTGCGGGTGAAGGTTTTGGTGTTGTCTTTGTTGACCCCAAGGAAGTTTGGTACTTGGAAACGGGCACGGGCCATCAGTGGTTAGCACAGCGCATCCCCGCCAATCAATACTTTGCCTCGGGTAACCAAGGCCGTCTCCAGAAGTACGACGCCAAGAGCGACGACTTTATGGCGAGCAAGACCCTGGTGAAATTTGCCCAGGATCATGGCTTCTATGACCCAGCGAAGGACGGTGAATTTAATTTTGCCAAAGCCTACACGCGTGACGACTCGCGCGACCGCGACTACAACGACCCGCGTGTGTGGCAAATCCAGAAGCTCTTTAACCCTGCCACGAAGCAGGTCATGACCGAAGGGCGTCAGTTCCCCGTCTTTATGACGCCAGAGAAGAAGCTCTCCGTGGCGGATATGAAGACCGTGCTTCGTAACCACTACCAGGGTGAAGAGTTTGACCCGTACAGCAACGGCTTGAAGGGTGACAGCCCCATCCGCCCGATTAGCGTGTTCCGTAGCTACGAAACGCACATCATGCAAGTTCGTCCCGAACTCCCGAAAGCCATCGGTGAAGTCACCTATCTTGGCATGGGCATGGCGGCGCTCTCTTGCTACGTGCCGTTCTATCAAGGTCTCTCCAAGGTGCCTGCCGAATATGGCATGGGTACCGACAAGGCTGATGACCAGTCCGCTTACTGGAAGTATCGCAAACTGCAAACGTTGGTGATGACCGACTTCCCGAAACTCGCCCCTGTGGTGCAAAAAGCCTACGCCGATTGGGAAGCTGACGCAGCCAAGCAGATGGCTGCGTTTGAAGCGGACTACCTGAAGACGGTGAAGAGCAACCCCAAGGCTGCTCAGCAGAAGTTGGATACGTTCAACACCAAACTCATCAAAGATGCTGAAGCGTTGACGGAAAAACTCACCAACGAAATCTTCACGATCCGTACAACGGATATCCAAAAGGCCAACTTCTTCGCGAACCGCCAGAAGAAGGACTAAGGATGCCCGAATCGAAGTCTCCAAAGCGGTAGAGCCTGTCCTCGTGCGTTTCTCACCGTTCGCTCTTGAGCGTCTCGCTCTCTAAGGCAGAAGTGAACGCCCGTGTGAGAACCCGAGGACAAGCAAGCCGTGTTTCGTTTAGTGAGACTTGATCCGATTAAACGCTGTTAGTGCCAGGAGCGTCACACGACGAGCCAACAAGCTCAAGGCCGTGCAAAGGCAACGCTTTTGTGGAACATTTGAGGGAATGGCAAAAGTGATGCCCGCGCGTCACCACGAACTTGCGTTGTGCTCAAGCTGTTGACCATGCCTGCGCACTGACCGTTTTTAACTTTCTTCCTCACAGCTTCGTTGAGCTCGCTCGACGCTCGACGAACGTGCTTGAGAACTCCCGCGATGCATGAGCATCATCGCGGGATTTTTTCATCTCTCTTCCCTATCGCTGCGACGTTTTTCTCCACTCATGTCCTCAGGCGTTCTAGACGTGAAACAAACGGTGGACGCTTAGGGTTTTCACAACTGTGTATCTTTTGGTACGGATTTCATCTTAGCCCTAGACCATACTTGTCGACGTAGGACTTGAGCGCCACAGGGCGCTCTTCACCCATTTCTAAGTGCTAATGAGGAGAAACGATTATGGGTATTCAACGTCGAAAACTGTTAGGTAGCGCGGCCGCGAGCGTTGCGCTCGCAAGCGCTCCACTGGCTCAAGCTGCCGTGAAGAAATCGAAAGCCGACTTGGTCATTGTCGGTGGTGGCCTCGCTGGGCTTGCTGCCGCTTATGCCGCAGTGCGTAAAGGCGTAAAGCCCATTGTGATTGAAAAACTCAAATTCTTGGGTGGCGCCGGGCTCTTTCCTGAAGGCTCTCTGGGGGTGGGCACGCGCTACCAGAAAGAACACGGCATTCACACCACGGTGCAACAAGTGCTCAACGCTGCGCTGGAATACCACCACTACCGGTGCGATGCGAGCGTGCTTCGTGTGCTCATTGAAGAGTCAGCGCGCACCATTGATGAGTTGGACGACCTCGGTATTGAGTACCGTGGCATCCGCACCATGTATCCCAAGAACGAATCGCTCATGACGTGGCACCTCTTCAAAGGCGGGTGCGCCAAAGTTTGCGAGAAATTCATCGAACAGATCAAAGCGCGCGGTGGGCAACTCATCACCCGCACCAAAGTGGATCGCCTCATCATGAAGGACGGCAAGGTCGCCGGTGTCGAGGCCACCAATGAAAATGGCGACAAGCTCATCATCGAAGCCAAAAAGGTGATTATCGCCACGGGAGGCTTTGCCGCCAACAAAGAAATGCTCGCGCAATATGTGTTCGATTCGTCACAGTTGGGCATGGTCGAACCCATTTGGTTGCGTGGTCCTGTTATCGATGGTCGCACGGGGGATGGCATCAACATGGCGCGCCTGGTGGGAGCAGGCGTAAAAGGCATGCACACGGTCGCGGGCAACGCGCCGTACCTGCCTGACGTTCCTCCCATCAATCAGTTCTCAGGTCCCGAAATGCTCCAGCAGGGGCGTTGCGCTTTGGCTCAGCCGTGGCTCTGGGTGGACCATACGGGAAATCGCTTCTTCAACGAGTCACGTGGTTCGATCTTCGTCGATGTCTACAACGCCATGACAAGTGCAGGTGGCGTGTCGTACACGATTTTCGACCAACACATGATGGATCAGTTGGTGAACCAAGGCGCTGTGCTGCCCTTTAACGCGATTGTGCTCGCCGGCGTCCCGCTCAAAGCGTTGCCTGAAACGTGGCGTGTGGGCCAAGAGCGTGGCTGGGCCTTTAAGGCCAATAGCATCACGGAGCTTGCCCAACAAATTGGTATACCACCCGAAAACTTGCTCGCCACGATGAAGAAAGTGAATAAGTACGCAGAAGCCGGCGAGGATCCCGACTTTGGTCGTCGTCCCGAACACTTAAAGAAGTTCGACCTCGAACACGGTCCGTACTATGCGCTGAAAGCGATTCGTTGCTTCTTCTTAACGCTGGGCGGCGTCACGGTGAATACCCACTTCGAAGCCCGAACACCGCAGGGCGACGTGATCCCAGGGCTTTACGTTGTAGGCCAAGACATCGGTGGGTTATTCGACTCGACGTACGATTTGCGTTGCGAAGGCTCTGCCTCGTCCTTTGCCATGACGAGTGGCCGTGTGGCAGCGGAGCACGCCATTGCGCAAATTGAAAAAGGCCTCTGATGGCGTAGCGCTAACGCTCGCTTATCGAGCCTTTTAGGTTCTCTGTGCTAGGCGTGAGAGCCCAGAAAGACCTCTTCTATCTCGAGAGAGGTCTTTTTTACTGCCCCTCTATAATGGAGAAACGGTTTTTCGTCTCGACAACTCTTCTTGCCCGATTGATTGCCCACATTATGACCACGAATGCCAGCGACTTCACACCGCGTCTTACTTACGGCTCCCAGCCTTGGCTTGTCTCAGTCGATGTTCCAGAGGTACGTGCCTGCTTTATTGCACATGGGCAACCCAAAACGTTTAAGCGTGGTGACTGCATTGCGTTTGGGTTAACCGGAGTGATGCACTACATCGAATCCGGGCTGGTGGGCACGATGCCCGTGAGTCACAGCACGAATGAGCGAATCATGGGGCTCTTTGGTTGGAATACCACATTGGGTCTGGTGATGGCACTGCGAAACAACACTAGCCACATCGCGCTTGTTGCAAGAGCGCTCACCGACGTCACCACACGCGCGATGGATACCACGCTCTTTCAAGAGTGGTTTGATGCGCAACACCCCATCGTCCAGCAATCCTTGTGGCAAAACGCCATAGCCAAAGCAGAGTGCCAGCTCGAAGGCGCTTATGTGAACGACATTTGCTCCGTGCTTGATCGACTACTGTGGTGCTTATGGGTGATTTATTGCGCTGCGCCAAAGGCTACGGCCAAAGACCTGGCAAAAGAGCCCTATGACACTTTACCGATCACGATCACGCTCACTGACATGGCGCTCATCATTCACACCACCCGTGAGATGGCCTCACGCGCCCTGGCCCAAGCGCACGAGGCAGGGTGGGTGAAAAAGGAAGGTCGACGCCTCTGGCTCAATGTGCAAAAGCTCCCCGCGTACCTTGCCAGCTTGACACTTTAATCGTGTGTTAGAGGAACGCTTGCTGAGCACTTAATCACTCGAGCAACGTTTCCAAACCTGAACTCTGGCACCCGAGCGAAGAAGAAGGGCGCTCGCAAGCGCAGGTGAAACAACCCGCAATGGGGCCTTGAGCACCCACTGCCCCTCGTGCACAACCACCATCCCCGCCTCAATAGCCTCACGCATCAGCACTTTAGCAAGCGGCGCATACTGCTCGGTAGGATCTTTACGAGCAAACGTGCTCTCTGCGGCGAGCACCCAAGTGCTCCCGTCAAACGTCAATCGACCCGTCGCCCCACGCTCGTCGAGCACCCAGACGTCACCCTCGTTGGCGTCTATCGCCGGTGCGCAAACGCTCCACGCGTCACGCAAAGGCGCGTTCACCTCGGCTTGCGTCCAAAATGGTGCGGTTTCGCTACCCAATGCTTGCCCTGAGACGGGTAAGACGTTAGCGAGCGTTTCAGGTACCCAAAACACCCCATCCCAGAGAACTTGGCGTTTATATAACCCCAGAGAGGTCCACGCGACATGCGTATCGGTTTGCTCCGTTGCCTTTAACCAACCCAAGGCGCCTGAGGTGCGATCACCGTGCCAAGCGACCCACACCCCGCGCTCAGCGTGAACGAAATTCTCACCGGGCGACGCGTCGAGAAGCGATGAGAGCGAAAGAAAGGTCACGCGAGACAAAGGTGTTCTCCTCTTGGATCGAAAAGACAAACAAACGGCACCACTTGAGTGATCAGCATTAGGGTACTGACGCTATTTTAGCCTTGTTGGAAGTAACCCGTCGTTCTCAGCACTTCAAACACCAGTGACGCTAGAGAAAAAGAGGTCAACAACCACCGAAACAGACAGCGAAACGAATAAAAAACCGCTTATATAGAAAAAAGCTATAAAAACAAGTTGTTTAATAGCGTGTTGAGACTCGTTCTCATTGAGCTAAATCAAAAGTTAATTTTTGCCTTTACTGCGAGTGAAAATGAGAATGGTTTGCATTTTCCTATGAAAATCAATCACTTTCATCTTGAAAACCCACAATCCTTAGGGTTTGACAGGGTATTGAAGTTGCAAACCATTCTCATTAAGATTAGTCCCAAACGCTAGGAATGCCTCTATCGTCCGACGTTTGTTCATCGTTAGATATTTTCTTTGGAACCACTGTTATGGCTATGGAAATGAAAAGTATGCGTCGCTTGACTGAGCTTGAATTTGGTCGCGCCGCCACAGTAGCTAAATTAAAAGTTCCGGCCGCTGAAGAAGCACGCCTTCAAGAGTTAGGGCTTCATCGAGGAAGCAATGTGCGCATTTTGCATGGTGCACAAGACGAATCCATATTGTTGGCCGTGGGTGACGGTCGCATTGGGGTCAATTTTGACATTGCTCGTCAAATTTACGTTTTCTAATGGGCACGATTGACCTAGCCCACACTATAAGGACAACACTATGTTTTTAAAAGATCTCGTGCCTGGAGACCATGGGAAGATTCTCTCCTACGGCAAGGACCATCCAGAGTACCGTCGTCGCCTTTTGATGTTAGGGGCAACGCCCGGTACCGCGTTTGAAGTGGTGCGTATTGCGCCTTTGGGTGACCCGGTGGAAATTCGCGTGCGCGGCAGCATGATCAGCGTGCGTAAAGAAGAAGCCACGCTCATCGAAGTGAGCAAACTCTAGTCTCGGCACGCCCTGCCCCTCCGTCAAGAGCGCCATCCCCTACTTGACCGCCGATAGTGACCACGCCACACGGTCAAAGGCCAAATAGATACCAGCCTTGGGGGCGCTCTCAACACAAATTGACCATGACCTCTTTTGGTGAAAGAGAGGTCAGAGGGGTTTTGTACCTTTTGAAATCGCTTTTATTAACCCTCTCGTAATCGATATACCATGACCAAGAAAAAGATCGTCTGTGTCGTAGGCAATCCGAACTGCGGCAAGACCACCCTCTTTAATGCGCTCACCGGTAGCCGTCAAGACGTCGGCAACTGGCCTGGCGTCACGGTGGAAAAGAAGGTGGGCTACTACACTCACCAAGGCGAAGAAATCGCCATTGTGGACTTGCCGGGGATTTACTCCATCACTCCGTCGTCCACCTCTGGGGAAGATGAACGCGTTGCGCGCGACTACATTCTCACCAACGAATCGAGCTTGGTGATCAACATCATCGACGCGTCGAACTTGGAGCGTAATCTCTACCTCACCGCACAGTTAATCGAAATGCGCGTGCCGATGTTGGTCGTGGTCAACATGCTTGACATCGCCAAAGCGCACCGCATGGAGATTCGTCTCAACGATTTGGAAAAAGAACTCGGCTGCCCCGTGATCGGCATTGTCGCCTCGCGCAAAACCGGCATCAAAGAGCTCAAAGACCAGATTTCGCTCTCGCTTTCCGAACCCGTCACGCCACCGATGTTGATCGAATTTGATCCGCGCGTCTCGCAGTGCGCTAGCGACGTGGAAGTGAAACTCGCTCTATTGGGTGTGCAGCGCCCGAAGTGGTTTGCCTTGCAGTTGATGGAAGGCGCGCCCGGCATTTTGGACAAATTACCCGAAGGCACCGACAAAGCCGTTGCCCCTATTATTGATCCCGTGAACGAAGCCTTTGACGGGGACTTGGACATTGCTATTGCGGACGCACGCTACACGTTTGTAAGCAACATCGTGGAAAAATCCATGCGTCGCGTCGGCGAAGTGAGTTCCACCATCACCGACAAGATTGACCGCGTGGTGCTCAACCGCTGGTTGGGTCTGCCGATCTTCTTGCTCATCATGTACGTGATGTTCCTCTTCACGCAAAACTTCGGCTCCGCCTTCATTGACTTCTTTGACATCTTTGTCGGTGGCGTCCTGGTCGATGGTTTAGGTGGCTGGTTGCAGTCCATCGGTACGCCAGACTGGTTACGCGTTTTCCTCGCCAACGGTATTGGTGGCGGTATCCAAACGGTCTCCACCTTCATCCCGGTCATTTTCTTCCTCTACCTCTTCTTGGCCATCCTGGAAGACTCGGGCTACATGGCGCGTGCTGCATTCGTGATGGACCGCCTGATGCGCTTCTTGGGTCTACCTGGCAAAGCTTTTGTGCCGTTGATCGTGGGCTTTGGTTGTAACGTGCCGGCCATTATGGCCACGCGTACGATGGATCGCGCGAGCGATCGAATCATCACGATCATGATGGCTCCCTTTATGAGCTGTGGGGCGCGCTTGCCCGTTTACGTGCTCTTTGCGACGGCATTCTTCCCCACCAACGGGCAGAACTTGGTCTTCGGGCTCTACCTCATTGGTATTCTCGCTGCGATCATCACCGGGTTCTTACTTAAGCGCATTGCGCTCCCGGGTGAAGCCAGTGCCTTCGTGATGGAAATTCCGCCCTACCATATTCCGACGGTTTCCGGCGTGTTGAGCCGTACGTGGGATCGTTTGAAGGGCTTTGTCACTCGCGCAGGTCGCGTCATTGTGGTGATCGTCGCCATTCTCGCCTTCTTAAATTCGTGGGGGACTGACGGCTCCTTTGGAAACGAAGATTCGCAAAACTCGGTTCTCTCCTCGGTGGGTCGCACCGTTACCCCAGCGCTTGCTCCGATGGGCGTGAGTGAAGAAAACTGGCCGGCGGCCGTGGGTATTTTCACGGGCGTCTTCGCTAAGGAAGCCGTGATCGGTACCATGAACTCGCTCTACGAATCCATGGCTCGTGCGGAAAACGAAGCTAACGCGGCTGCCTCGGGCGACGAACCGGCTGCAGCCACCGAAGAAGCTGAAGAACCCTTCTCCATCGTGGCGACGTTTAAAGAAGCCGTGGACACCACGATCGACAACTTGGCCGACTTGGGTTCCGCGTTGACCGACCCGTTAGGCATTACCGTGGATGACCTCTCGGATACGGCTGCGGCCGCCGAAGAGCAAGAAGTCTCGGTCGATACCGTCTCGATGATGCAAAAGCTCTTTGGTAGCCAGCTTGCGGCATTTGCCTACCTCTTGATGGTGTTGCTCTACATGCCTTGCGTGGCGGCCATCTCCGCGGTTTACCGTGAAGCCGGTGCTGCGTGGACGATCTTCCTTGGCGCCTGGACCACCGCTTTGGGTTACTGCTCGGCAACAATCGTCTATCGCTTGGGCACTTTCTCAGAGAACCCCACCTACTCGATCATCTCGATCGGTCTGGCGGTGGTGATTCTCGCTGCCATGGTGGGTTGGATGCGTCTCTTTGCGATTCGCAATCGCGGTAAAGGCAAAAAGGTTATTCCGATTGCCGTTCGCCACTAAGCGCATCCACTAACGCTCTCTTGCCCGTTGGTGGTTTAGCTCCACTGACGGGCGTTTGCCCTTCCAGAGACCCCAGAAGGACAAACGTTTAAGCCTGTCACCGATCGAGGTGTTAACCCCCTGGTTTATCAACACCTCGACTTCCATGTCACATTTTTCGATAAGGATTTTCGACATGCTTTCAAGCTTTGAACTCAAAAACTACCTCGCCGAACACGGCACGATGACCGAAGAAGAGCTCGCTCGTCACTTTGATACCACCCCGGCGATGATCGGCATGATGGCTGAAAAGCTCGAGCAAAAGGGCTCCCTACAACACTTAATGGTGGGCGGTCAGAGTTGCTGCTCGGGCGGTTGCAGTTGCGGCGAAAACGAAAAGACCAAGCGCGCCTGGCGCTATGTCCGCCAAGGGCAATAATTCGCTAGCCCGCTCGGCTCTCGACAAGGAAATTCGCCATTCATGACCGAAATTGTAAAGAATTGCGAGTTTTCCTCTTGTTGCGCAAAGGAGTGTGATATAGTTAATCTCAGCTGTGAATGACGTGGTGCTTTAATCCGAGGCTTTCCTCTGGAGCACACAGTCGCTGTTGGGAATCCATTCAAGCAGTGATGAGTCCATGCTGAGAACGCGATAATTCGCTGTTCCTCTCCTGCTTTGAGCTGGGTGACACCAAAAGAGAGCCAAGCCCGCGCATTCACGCCAAAACCGATAGGGTACGAGCGCATTTTCGTGCCCTTTTCTTTTTTCCGTCTCTGAGTCTTCTCTTTCCTCACACCCGTTCCTCTTTCTCGACGCCTTCACGGCTATCGGCCATCACTTCCTGTTAGCGCTTGTCACTTGAGGAAGAGCTGGGTAGGTTTAGCCGGAGTCCTAAGCTCTTCTTTTTGATGTCTCTTTCCATGCCAAATTTGCCCATTGGGACACAAACATTTTGCCAAACAATTGTACGTAGACAAAACCGCTCTCATTGATGAGTTGATTACAGATCGGCGCCATGTCTTCTTAGCACGTCCTCGCCGATTTGGAAAATCTTTGTTACTTACACATTGGCGTCGCTGTTTGCGCATGGGTTAAGAGATTTCAGTGGCTTGGCCATTGCATCGACTTGGAAAGAGACGCAGACGTATCCAGTCATTCATCTGGATTTTTCCGAAATCCACGTTTCGATGGCAAGCGTATTGGTATCGTTCAGGTGGTGATCCTGAAGCGCTTCTGAGCGCAATCTGGGGCACACCTCAACAGCGTGCTCTGACGTTTTTCAATCCCATTACTGTCTCGTCGCAGATTCTACACAGTGCACACGTTGGGCTCAACACCCATCCAGAGCGACTTTTGCTGGAAACCGGCTACTTGACTCTTCAAGCTCCCAGCTCTGAAGGTTTAGCACACCTAAAATTTCCCAATCAAGCTGTCAAGAGCGTGCTGGCGCGGCAATGTGCCAATGAGTTCACACGCTCAACTAACGTTTCGCCTCTGAACTTCTTCAATGAGCTAGTGGCAGGCGATAACGAACAGGTGGTCGAAAGCCTCAATCAGGTCTTATCTTGCTTGGCATCCAAACTTGATACGTGGTGGACATTTCCACAGTACCTCAGCGCACTAAAACTTCTGTGGACAGCGTTATCGGAAAAGCCACAAATCGTTACGCACTTCGACGAAGATAGCCCAACAGGCATGATCCGTTGCGGCAACCAAGCTTGGCTTTTGGCCTTTGAAGAAACAACGCCACGAGTCAACGCGCATCAGCCTCTCGACGTAGCGTTAACTCGCCTGAGGGTACAAAAAGAAAAACTCAGCCATCAAGAAAACGCTTCTCTAGCAATCGTTGGTCTCGCCATGGTATGGGAGAAACACTCTAAAAGTTTTACTGTCTGGGAAAATGTA
>OGXZ01001875.1_pt1 | contig 11375 bp, 9 predicted proteins | sample 1576431 | NCBI WGS metagenome assembly OGXZ01 (sample SAMEA3541590, study PRJEB24748) | human gut metagenome | biome: human gut; feature: human-associated habitat; material: faeces | place: China | collected 2012
CTTAGAATTTTCAGGGTTTTACATACTGTTCAGTTTTCAAGGTTCTTTGTTGTTGTCTCATTGACAGCTCATTTATATTACCACAAGCAGTTATCTTTGTCAACAACTTTTTTATTTTATTTTTTGCAACTGAGCTTTCACTCAACAGCTTGAATATCATATCATAGGCAGTTGTCGTTGTCAACTATTTTTTCTTAATTTTCAAAACATTTTCGCAAATAAGAAAACCTGTGATATTCGATTTTCCCTGCATATGCAGACCAACGTCAAAACACGTTAGAGTTAAAGTTTACCATTTCAGCATTAACTTGTCAAGCGATTTTCACTTGTTTTTTCGCTGACATATTCCATACAGAATCATTGCGCATCCTCGCGAAGCGTTTATCTCAGCCGAAGACCCAACTCCCACTGAGACAAATTTGCTATTACTCGCCACCTAAAGAGGTGGGAGTCTTCTCGACTGAAATAAAAAATTTGGCACACCTAACTCATCACTAAGTAGCGAGAATGCGGTGTGCCGTTTTTCAATATCACAGTTTTTCTCTATACGCTTTTAAATAATCCGTTTCACAACACCCATCAGGATGCTTCCAAGCATATTGTGGTCATACAGCCAGGTCAGCCAGATATTGCTTTCTATCTGGTTCAGGAAAAGTTCACCAATCGCCGTTGCCGAGAACAGTGTAATAAGCAGTGCTGCAATCCAGACGAAAAAGATCCCTTCCGCACCCCCCAGCACGGCACCTGCCAGACGGTTCAGCCCCGATATGATCGGCAGCCGGGAGACCACATTGAGCGATACGGACAGAACACGCAGTCCGCCGAACACGGCTGCAAACAGCAGAAAAAAACTTATAATATTGATCAGGCTGTTTGCCAGATAACGGCTGACGTAGTGGGTAAAGCTGCTTACACCCAGCGCCTCGTAAACTTCGCTGTTATTATTCTCCAGAAGCGCATCCTTTAACTGTTCCGGAAGCTCCATTTCTTCAATAATACTGCGCTGTACGGATGGCGGCGCCGCGTCAGCTGCCTCATTTTCCGCCTCATCGTCCTTTTGGATAAATTTCGTCACGCTGTCCTCCACCGCCTGATAGACCACCTCATTGCTGCGAAGCAGATTCGCGACAGACGGCGCACCAAAATGAACCACCCCCAGCGACAGCACCAGGGAAACGGCCGAGACTGCCAGGCGGACAAATCCGCGGTAATGCCCGTACAGTACCATGGAAACCAGATAGACTGCCACCACCACGAACAGCCAGTTTTCTTTTATATAAGCACCCATTGTCTGATCGCCTCCGCTACGCCCTCTTCCCGGTTCGAAGCGGCAATCCGGTCTGCGCGTTCCTTTAAAAATGGGGCGCCATTTTCCATCGCCACGCCGATTCCTGCTGCCTCCAGCATGGGCCAGTCGTTTTCGCCGTCTCCAAATGCCATCGTCTCCTCCGCTTCAATTCCCAGATACTGACAGAGATTCCGCAGCCCGCTCCCCTTTGTGATGCCCGCCGCGTTGAGTTCCAGATTCCACGGAAGCGAGGAGGTCACCAGAACCTCCGGCATCGCTTCCAGCTTTGCCCGGACTGCCTGCTTGCTCTCCCGGTCCTTAAAATTTAAATTCATCTTCTGCACCGGGCATTTTTTCTCCCGCAGATACTCCACCATGTCAGTAACTGCCCGGCGCGTCGCCCGGATATAGGCGCATTCACGTTCCGGTATCCCGTATTCTTCCAGCTGTGCCAGCAATCGCGTCTCGCTGACGCCGCCCTCCGATACATACATATCGTAAATAACCGGATGCCGGCGCAGCACCTCAATCACCCGGATCGTCTCTTCCCAGCTCAGGCAGCTTTCCGACACCCAGGTATTTTTCCTGAAATCCCGGACGACCGCCCCATTTGTAAATATGCCATAGTGGACGCCCGGCAGGCTCAAAACCTCCTCTGGCACTGCCGGGAGCGCGCGCCCGGTCGCCGGGACAATCTCAATTCCCCGCTGCGCGCACAGTTCCATCACCTGTCTTGTTTTTTCCGACACGTGCATTTTTTCATTTAACAGTGTCCCATCTAAATCGAGGGCTATTAACCGTGTTCCCATCTTTCTCTCCCGTATCTCTTTTTACTGTCCACTACCAGAAAACGCTGCCGGGAAGCATTCCCCCGCAGCGCTCTCTTTTACTAATTAGTTTTAATTTTAAAATTTCTCGAATTGTTTTAATTAATCAAAGAAATGTTTCTCTTTCAGAATCAGAAGTCCATCCTTATCATATTTCGATGAGAACAGTCCGCTGAAGGATTTCTTCTCCGCCTTATCTGCAGCTTCCTCGATCAAATCTTCGGCACTTGTCTTGGCAAGCGGTTCTCCATCCTCCTCCATCATCTCAGCGCGCTCGTACAGAGCCAGCATGCTCTTTCCCGAAATACTGCAGTCGATCTCCGATGCATATTTGCAGGCATACTGAACAAACTCCTCAACATCCATATCGCCGGACTTTTTGGACGGTTTCTCTTCCGGCTCATCCTCTGGATAATTGGAATACTCGTCGTCCTCGCGTTCGTCTTTATAGCTGTCTTTGTAATCGTCCTTATAATCATCACGATAGCCGCCACGCGCATAATCATCCTCCGGCTCATACTCGTCCTTCTCGTAGTGATCTTCTTCGTCTTCATACTCCGGCTCGTCATCGCGTCTTGCCTCTTCCTGACGGCGCAGTTCTTCTCTCTGCCGCTCTGCCAGACGGCGGTCTTCCTCCGCTTTACGCGCTTCTTCTGCCTCTTTGGCTGCCAGTGCCTGTGCTTCTTCCTTGGCGCGCTCTTCTTCCTCACGGCGGGCTGCTGCTTCCTGCTGTCTGCGTTTTTCCTCTGCCTCTTTTTCTGCCTGACGGCGGATCTCCGCTTCACGCTCTGCCTGGCGTTTTCTGGCTGCTTCTGCTTCCTGCTGCGCCTGCTGGCGTTTCAGCTCTTCCTCGCGCGCCTGTGCCAGCTTCGCTGCATCGTCTTTCTGGTTTTCACAGCCGATATACTGGAAACGCTCTGCTAATGCCGGATATGCGCGGTGCATCTGCTCTAAACGTGCCTGCGTATCAATCAGAACAACGACCATGCCGGTTTCATCCTGTGTCATCAGTTCTTCCAGCTCTTCCACCGTCAAATCGTCCAGATCAGCTGCATGCTCGACCACCAGATCCTTGCCTGCCAGGCGCTCCGCCACCGATGCGATGCCGCGATGGGAAAGGTTTGCACCGCTGATCTTGGCAACCGGATGCTTGTTTCCCAGCTCGCGGTGAATCTTTTTCAGGGAATCAAGTGCCATCGCAAGACCGGCTGCCGGATCTTCCGCCTCGATCATCAGATGATTTGATTCCTTGATCTCCTCTTCTTCCTCTTCCGGTTCGAAATCCCAGTCTTCCACTATGGTTTCCTCTTCCTCTTCAAATTCATGAATCGGAGCTTCCTCGCTCTTTTCCTCTGCCTCTGCCGGCTCTAGGTCGCGGAGATTCCTGAAAACACGTGTCTCCCCTTCGGATGCGCCCTCTTCCTCATCGTAAGGCTTGATCTTGGACACTTCTTTTGCCAGCGCTTCTTCCGCCTGTGCTTCATGAAGGCTTGCTACTACATCCTCGTCCAGCGCAGCCTTTTCTACTTTCTCGTCCGCCGGTTTTGTCTCAGCTTTCGGTTTTCCAGCCTTCTCTTCTGGCTCTGCCTGCTCCGGCTGCCCCTCCGGCTCGTTCTCCGGTTCGTCGTCCAGCTCTGCCTCCGGCTCATCCGTATCCAGATACTCTCCTTCCGGCTCTGGCTTGCGGTATGTACCGTTCTTGTACTCTTCTTCCACCGCACGCAGCTTCTCTTCGTACTTCTCGCGGTTTTCCACCAGATCCATCTGATATTTCGTCAGCGGCGCATACTGAAGTTTCAGTTCCATTGCCTTGTCCACATATTTGCCAAGACCGAACATCAGCATGATCTTGTCGCAGATCCGCACACAGTCGTCCGCCTGGTTCGCCTGATGATAAAGCTCTGCCAGGTGGTACAGCCATTTCTCATCCAGCTCTTCCTGACAATATCTCTCCAGAGAATTGATCTGCTGCTCTAACGGCGCATCCTTTGCCTCCAGAATCAGGAAACGAAGCAGGTACTGGCGCGGGTCATCGCCGGACAGCTCACAGAACTCCCGGTAATATGCCTCTGCCTCCTGAATATTATTTTCACGCAGTGCAAGGTCGGTCAGCTTATATAAAAGCCCCTTTCCAAGCGGCGCTCTCTCATATGCCAGCAATAAAATATCCTTGGCATCCTGATACTCTGCATTTTTCTCATAAATCTGGGAAATCATCGTAAGCAGGCTGGTGCTGCGTACACGACGCCAGTCGATGGTATCGGCGATCTTCATCGCCGTCTCGAAATCTCCCTTGTTAACCAGTTTCTTAATCTGCTCTACCTTGATGTTAAACTCGTATTTATCCATCTTATGCATCTCCTAACTTCCTGCCGCGGCAGAAGTTTTATTGTTACTGTTCACGCATACGTGCCCAGTAACGTTTTATTTGCTCACCGGCTACAGCTCTGTACGCCCATCCAGCGCGCGCAGAAGCGTTACCTCATCAATATATTCCAAGTCGCCCCCGACCGGAACGCCGCTGGCGATTCGCGTCACCCGGATCCCTGTCGGCTTAATCAGCTTGCTCAAATACATCGCGGTCGTCTCGCCCTCCAGGCTTGAGTTGGTTGCGATAATGACCTCACGAACCTCCTCTTTCTGCAGGCGAGTCATCAGCTCCTTGAGCCGGATGTCGCCCGGTCCGATCCCCAGCATCGGGGAGATCGCCCCATGCAGCACATGATAGACCCCGTTGTATTTTCCTGTCTTCTCATATGCCGCCAGATCGCGCGTATTTTCCACCACCATGATCGTCTCATGATCACGCCGGTCGCTGCTGCAGATCGGGCATAGTTCCTTATCAGTCAATGTGCAGCACTCCTTGCAGTAACGCACATTCTGCTTGGCTTCCAGAATCGCGCCGGACAAGTGCCTGACCTGTTCTTCCGGCATATTGATGATATGAAATGCAAGACGCTGCGCCGATTTACTTCCGATTCCGGGAAGTTTTGACAATTCTTCGATTAGCTTGCTAATCTGGCTGCTGTAATAATCCATCGCTTAAAACGGGAATCCGCCTCCCAGACCGCCAAGGCCACCGGTCAACTGGGACATCATCTGGCTGCTGTCCTCTTCCGCCTGACGGAATGCCTCGTTGGTCGCCGCCACGATCAGATCCTCTAACATCTCGATATCATCCGGATCCACTACTTCCTCAGACAGTTTCACGGAAAGAACCTCTTTTTTACCAGATACGGTCACGGTTACAGCGCCGCCGCCCGCGGATGCGCTGTACTGCTTCTCCTCCAGCTCTTTCTGCTTCTCTTCCATCTGGCGCTGCATTCTCTGCGCCTGCTTCATTAAATTGTTCATATTGCCCGGCATACCGCCTGGGAAACCGCCACGTTTTGCCATGGTGTCATTCCTCTCTTTCACTTCTTTTTATTTATATTCAGACTGGCTGCCGATTGCAGCCGGTTCTATATATCATATAAACCCACTAATATCATTTATCTGCATTTAATCACAGCTTCTTGCATTACAAAACAAGGCTCATCTTTGGCAAGCTCCACTACACGGAATCATCCTCTTCGACAATCACATCGGTATGGATTGCGTTCTTTAAATCCTCATCACTGACATAAACCGTTCTTTGCGGCACAGCAGATGATTCTAAACGGACTTTAAATTGCAGAGTCTTTTTGTATTTTTCTTGCACTACTTCCTGCAAATTTTTAAGTTCAGGCTCCCGATTGATAATTCCAAACGTATTTTCATCTGTACACACAATGCAAAGGCAGCCTTCGCCCGCCGGTTCTACACTTGTCTTGGGAAGACTGAGTCTAATCGAACCCACAAGCTGGCTCAGGGACGCAATCCGTCCCCATTCTTTCCGCATCAGCATCAGATCTTCGTACTGTGCCGGCGGAAGGGATACCGTCTTCGGCTCAGGCGGCGTTTCCACCACAGCCGTTTTGGAGGATGCCGCCTGCCCCGCTGCCGGTGCAAGGGACGCCAGTTTCTGTAGATTGTCCGGCATTTCCTGCATTTTCTGCTCTAATAGCGTAATCCGCTGTAAAATGGAATCAAGATTCTGTTCCATCGACGGCGTCGTCAGCTTGATAAAGGCAATCTCCACCAGAATCCGCTTCTGTGACGCGTAGCGCAGCTGCCCGGAAAGTTCCGAGAAAATACGGATGTAACGCATCAGCGTTTCCGTATCAACGCCTGCCGCCTCTTCCTTTAAAACTGCCAGATTTTCCTCCGACATATCGAGCATATCGCCCGGTTCGTCGGTCGTCTTGGCAATCAGGAGATTTCGCATATACCAGACGAAATCGTTGACGAGCTGCGAAAGATCGCGCCCCTGGATGATCATTTCCTCAATCTCACGGATGCACGCCTTCGTATCACTTGCAAGCACCGCCTGAAACAGCTTGCTGAACACGCGGTTATCGACCGCGCCCAACACCTCGAGCACATTGTCATACGTCAGCTTTTCCCCGAAATGGAACGCCACGCACTGATCGAGAAGACTTAACGCATCTCGCATCGAGCCATCCGCCGCACGTGCCACATACCTAAGTGCCCGGTCGTCTACATCGATCTGCTCCGCCTGCGTCAGCTCCGCCAGCCGTCCCGCGATGGTATCGATCGAGATCCGCTTGAAATCATATCTCTGGCACCGGGACAGGATCGTGATCGGGATCTTGTGGACCTCCGTCGTCGCCAAGATAAATATAACGTAGGACGGCGGTTCTTCCAGCGTCTTTAAGAGCGCATTGAACGCGCCGATCGAAAGCATATGAACCTCGTCAATGATGTAGACGCGGTAGCGCCCATCCGTCGGCGGGTACTGCACCTGCTCCCGGATATCGCGGATATTTTCCACACCATTGTTGGATGCCGCATCGATCTCCACCACATTGAGGGAAGCTCCTTCCGCAATCTGGCGGCACATACTGCACTCGCCGCAGGGGCTGCCGTCCACCGGATGTTCACAGTTGACTGCCCGTGCAAAGATCTTGGCAATACTCGTCTTACCGGTTCCGCGCGTCCCGCAGAAGAGATACGCGTGCCCGATCCGCCCGGAGTTGATCTGATTTTTCAGGGTCTTTACGATATGGTCCTGACCCCGGACCTCTTCAAAGGACGTCGGACGCCATTTTCTGTACAGTGCTGTATATGACATAAACTACTACTTCCTTACTATTCGTCGCCGAAGCTGATGCCTACATCCTTAGCTTCCCGGATAATATCGCTCTTCGGATCGACCATCTTTAATTTACCGGCAATGTCCGCGAGCGGAATTTTTTCAATCTTATTGTTGTTTAAAGCGACCATATAGCCGTATTCTTTGCGGCGGATCATCTCTGCTGCCTCCGCGCCGAGGCGCGTCGCAATCACGCGGTCATACGGGCATGGCTCGCCTCCGCGCTGCATATGCCCCGGAACCGTCACACGGATCTCCTGCCCCGTCCGCTCGGAAATCTGGGCGCCCAGCTCGTAAGCGACCGACGGATAAACCGGTCCATTTTTCTTCTTTTCTTTTAATTCTTTCTTGGTCAGGGCTGCATTTTCCTTGGAAATCGCGCCCTCTGCGACCGCCAGAATCGTGAAATTCTTGCCATTTTTAGTACGGCTGCGGATCGCATTTACCACCACATCAATATCATACGGGATCTCCGGCAGGAGAATGATGTCAGCTCCGCCCGCGATGCCTGCATAGAGCGCCAGCCATCCCACCTTGTGGCCCATGATCTCCACGATGAAGACTCTGCCATGAGACGCCGCCGTCGTATGAATACAGTCGATGGCATTGGTCGCTACATCAACCGCACTATGGAATCCAAACGTAAGATCGCTGCCCCAGAGATCATTGTCTATGGTCTTCGGAAGAGAAACGATATTGAGTCCTTCCTCCCGCAGCAGATTTGCCGTCTTCTGGCTGCCGTTGCCGCCTAAAATGACGAGACATTCCAGTTTCAGCTTGTAATAGGTGTGTTTCATCGCTTCCACTTTATCCAGACCGTTCTCGTCCGGCGTCCGCATCAGCTTGAAAGGCTGTCTGGAAGTTCCCAGAATCGTACCTCCGCGTGTCAGAATCCCGGAAAAATCCGACTGTTTCATAATCCGGTAGTCTGCATACATAAGACCTTTATAGCCGTCTTCAAATCCAACTATCTCTATGTCATCGAACATCTTGTACAGCGATTTTGCCACGCCTCGCATCGTCGCATTTAAGCTCTGGCAGTCGCCGCCGCTGGTTAACATACCGATTCTTCTCATGAGCGCTTTCCCTTTCTTCATAACCGTCCAGTACCTTCACAGTTACCCTTATTCTAAGTTTCCAACAACCCCCATATCAGGATAAACTACACCCATTTTGTAATTATAATACAATCATATCCCGCGGGCAAGAAAAAATTCCTTACAAATATCATAGACATAAAAATACCGGGATACGCGCTTTTAATCTGCCCCGGCACGGTATTCCTACCCCCTGGCAAATCAAATTCCACATATCCCGGCTATATTCACACACCTGCAAAAATGCTTGTTTCTGTATCTATTATTTTCTATTTTTTATTTCATAGGAAGCAATTTCCTATGAAATAAAAAAATCCGCACGCCCGGCTTCGAACGTATGCCATGGACGTTACCCTGACAGTTAACTCGGTCCAGGCTGCCTTGCGGCACACAGAAGGTTCTGCTTAGTGCTGCTGCATTCCTGCCCTGACACGGTTCACAGATTTCTGTTGCGCAAGACCCAGACTTCAACGCCACTTTTCAGGGGCAGCCCCACAGTAAAAACGCCCTCGGTCGGACAACACCCCTGCTATAGCGGATTGCAGGTACAGGGCACCGCTAACTCCCCGGCTGTGCGGAAACTTTATGACTTGATCTTATATGACGGAATGACCTGCAGACCGTCAGCCTGTTTAGTATACATGGCAACCGCCGTTTTGTCAAGCCGGAGCTTGACTAACAAGCATTGTATAAAAATACACAAGAATACATTTTATTGTTTTTTTATCATTTTTTATCCCAGAATCTTGCAACAGAAGAAAGAAATCATTATAATAGGTATAAATCTAGCGACTGCAAAAAGTCAAACAGTTACTAAATCATAAAATTCTGTAAGATTGGAGCAACGATTATGGAGAAGAAAAATATCGACTGGAGCAACATCGGTTTCGGCTATATGCCAACGGATTACCGCTATGTTTCCATGTACCAGAATGGTTCCTGGGACGAAGGCGTCCTTACCTCCGACCCGAATATTACCTTGAATGAATGTGCCTGTGTTCTGCAGTATGCACAGACTTGCTTCGAGGGTCTGAAAGCGTATACGACCGAGGACGGCCATATCGTTACGTTCCGTCCTGACTTAAACGGCGAGCGTATGGAGAATTCCGCAAAAGGTCTTGAAATGCCGCCATTCCCGAAGGAGCGCTTCGTAGACGCCATCACAAAAGTAGTAGAAGCCAACGCAGCATTCGTACCGCCGTATGGTTCCGGTGCAACCCTGTACATCCGCCCGTATATGTTCGGTTATGATTCCATCATCGGCGTTAAACCGGCAAACATCTATCAGTTCCGCATATTCTGTACACCGGTTGGCCCGTACTTCAAGGGCGGCGCTAAACCGATCACTATCCGCGTCAGCGATTTCGACCGTGCAGCACCTCACGGAACCGGTCACATCAAAGCCGGATTAAACTACGCGATGAGCCTGCATGCGATCGTCGATGCTCATAAGAACGGTTTCGATGAGAACATCTACCTGGATCCGCAGACACGTACCAAGATCGAGGAGACCGGCGGCGCAAACGTTATCTTTATCACCAAAGACGGCAAGCTGGTAACTCCGAAGTCCAACAGCATCCTTCCGTCTATCACACGCCGTTCTATCCTGCAGGTTGCAAGAGATTACCTCGGCATGGAGACCGAAGAGCGTGAAATATACTTAGACGAGGTAAAGGATTTCGCAGAGTGCGGTCTGTGCGGTACCGCAGCTGTTATCTCCCCGGTTGGCAAGATCGTTGACCACGGCAAGGAAATCTGCTTCCCGGCAGGTATGGAGAAGATGGGTCCGGTTACCCAGAAACTCTACGAGACACTGACCGGCATCCAGATGGGTCACATCAAAGCTCCGGAGGGCTGGATCCACGTAATCAAATAAGGACTGTATTTTTCGGTTTGAATGGGAAATATGGAATGCAAAAAGCTGGTGGAAATCATTCACCAGCTTTTTCTTCTTTCTTCTTTTTTCTCTTTTCACGCAATTCTTTGAAAAATTCTTTCAACATCATCGAACATTCCTCGCCCAAAAGTCCTTCTTCTGTCTCCACCTGATGATTGAATCCTTTTTCATCCAGAAGATTCAGTACCGAACCGGCGCAACCGGCTTTCGGGTTCATGGAACCGATGTAAACTTTTGGAATCCGCGCCTGCACGATCGCCCCTGCACACATCGGGCACGGTTCCAGCGTCACGTACAGCTCGCATTCTTCCAGGCGCCAGTCGCCCATGCGCTTGCACGCTTTTTTGATTGCCGCGATCTCCGCATGTGCCAGCGCGCTATGATCGACCATCCGGCGGTTGTAACCCCTGCCGATGATTTTGTCCTCATACACGATCACGCAGCCGATCGGCACTTCTCCGAGCGCCCAGGCTTTCTTCGCCTCGCGGATCGCCGCTTTCATATATTTCTCTTCCCGTGTCAATTTTGCTGCCACTGTTTTTTCCTCTTTCTTGTTTTATATATTTCTATCTTTTTCCTCCGTCCAACAACAGACATCCTTATCCCAGTTTCCCGGCAAGTTTGCTCCGCTGCCAACCAAACACCTGAAAACATTTGACCCGTGTCCATCCTACCCAGAAAAGCTATCCTTTGTCAAGAGTTCACTAAAAGGATCGACCGGCTTTTATGTAAAATTCAAATCCGTATACCAATACCCGAACCGGCTATCGCGCGGCGGCTGGCGGGTAGAACGGACAAAGCGGTCAAAGCCGAACATCGCCGCCATATATTTTTCATTGTTTCCATAATGTCCCGGCACGCCCAGAATGTAGCGCCCCCGTTCGCCGGGTTTCCCCAGTCTCGCCAGAATCAGATATCGGTAGTTGTAGTAACCGTGCAGAAGAAAGCTGTTATTTCCATACACCCAGTTTTCCCGCGGCAGAAGCCCGATATCCTGCGGTTTGATTACCAGAATCTCGCAGCCGTCGGCGCATTCGAAGGCGGTTACTTTGGGATAGGCAGCACGCAGACG
>OGXZ01001878.1_pt1 | contig 11373 bp, 8 predicted proteins | sample 1576431 | NCBI WGS metagenome assembly OGXZ01 (sample SAMEA3541590, study PRJEB24748) | human gut metagenome | biome: human gut; feature: human-associated habitat; material: faeces | place: China | collected 2012
TTTGAAAACCCCTACACTAATAGGAATCCGCAGGGTCGTTTTGGAATACAGTTTTGAAAATTTCATAATTTAAGAAAAAACGGCAAAGCAGATAAAATCCACTTTACCGTTTTGTGTCGATAGCGCGATACGCGTAAATTACTGTCTTGGGCTTTTCCGATAATTTGCCTTATGAGAAGGTCGGCAAAAATGAGCCTGTCTGCATTGCAGATGAAGTGCCGTTTGACATCCCGGAGAGCTGGGAGTGGGTTACTTTAAAACAGATAGCTGTTACCGCACTAGGTAAAACACTAGATAAATCAAAAAACATTGGTGAATATCGCCCGTATCTATGCAGCATCAATGTTTATTGGACAGGTATTGATTTATCAACCGTAAAACAGGCTCGTTTTGAAGATTCTGAATTATCGAAGTACCAGCTGAACAAGGGAGACTTGCTTATCTGTGAAGGCGGTGATGTTGGCCGTTCTGCTGTATGGGATAGAGATGAAGAAATGTATTATCAGAATGCACTTCATCGTGTCCGCTTTTACGGTAATATCGAGCCACGCTTCTTCCAGTTACTGATGGAAAGCTATAAGGGCGCAAAAATATTGGACAATTATAGCAAAGGAATGACTATAAAACATCTCGTTCAGAATTCACTTAACTCTATTTACTTTCCTTTGCCGCCACTTGCTGAACAAAGGCGCATCGTAGAAAAAATCAAACAGCTTACGCCGTATCTTAAAAAGTATGGTTCAGTTGAAACTATACTGTCAAATCTGAATTTGGCTTTCCCGGATGACTTGAAGAAATCAATTCTTCAATATGCAGTACAAGGCAAGTTGGTTCCTCAAGATCCTGCTGACGAACCAGCATCCGTTCTGTTGGAGCGTATTCGCACAGAAAAAGAACAGCTTGTCAAAGAGGGCAAAATCAAACGTGACAAGCATGAATCGGTCATTTTCAGACGAGATAATTCTTATTATGAGAAGGTCGATGGAATTGAACGCTGTATCGATGATGAGTTGCCGTTTGAGATTCCAGAAAACTGGGAGTGGGTGCGCTTCTTTTCCATAGTGGAGATAGCAACAAATCTTGTCTCTCCAGAACGATATTTCGATTATATGCATATTGCTCCTGACAATATTGAAAAATCAACAGGAACCCTCTTGGAATGTCGAACAGTTGCGCAGGATAAAGTCTCAAGTCCCAATCATCTATTTTTCAAGGGACAGATTCTTTACTCTAAAATCCGCCCACTTTTGCGCAAGGCTGTAATTGCTCCATTTGATGGATTGTGTAGCGCAGATATGTACCCACTAAAGACTCCACTAAACAAAGAATACCTATTGAGGTATATTTTATCAGACTCGTTCAATGCACAGGTAGCAACTGCAATGTCAAGTCGAGTTAAAATGCCCAAAATAAATCAAGCTGAGTTGAGCAAAGTGTTGATTCCTGTGCCGCCAATTCAGGAACAAGAGCGCATCGTAAATAAAATCAAAGAATTATATATGGCCTTGGTGTGAGATTGTATAAAATCATGGTGAAAGGAGGTCTTTCACTATGATTGAAGAATTTGAAAGACACTTGAGAGGAACAAATCTCTCAGAAAACACTGTAACATCCTATTTGTTTGCTGTGCGGCAGTTTGGGGAACGGCATGATGCCGTCACCAAACGCAATTTGAAAGAGCACAAAGCCTGGCTGATTGAGCAGTACAAGCCCAAAACAGTTAATCTACGAATCCGCGCTATCAACTGCTACCTCGAAAGCATCGGAAAGGATTCATGGAAATTGTCATCCGTCAAGGTGCAGCAGAAAGCCTTCCTTGAAAATGTCATTAGCGAAGCAGACTACATCTACTTCAAAAACTGCCTGAAGCGCGATGACAATATGCTTTGGTATTTTGTCATTCGCTTTTTGGCTGCCACGGGTGCACGTGTCAGCGAGCTGGTGCAAATCAAAGTTGAACACATTAGGCTTGGACACCTCGACCTTTATTCTAAAGGTGGAAAGCTGCGCCGCATCTACATTCCTAAATCATTGCAGGATGAAGCCATTGTCTGGTTGGAAGAAAAACAACAGGACAGCGGCTTTATCTTTTTGAATCGTTTTGATGAACGAATCACTACAAGAGGTATTTCTGGACAGCTGAAAAAGCTGGCGATAAAGTATGGCATTGATCCTGCGGTGGTTTATCCCCACTCTTTCCGGCATCGGTTTGCAAAAAGCTTTTTGGAGCGGTGCAGCGACATTGCATTCCTTGCAGACTTGATGGGTCATGAAAGTATTGAAACGACGCGAATTTATTTGCGCAAAACTGCAACCGAACAGAGGACTTTAGTAGATAATATCATAGACTGGTAAAAAAGCAAGGGATGTGCTTCAGCAAACAAGCGCATCCCTTACTTTTATAATATGTAATCAATTTTTTTGCACAGCTTAATTATTGCATTGCAAATTCTAATCTGCTCATTTTGAGGGGGAACGGGAATCAAATAATTTCTAAGATAATTAAGAGACACAAATGCTTGAACGCCTCCAGTAGCATCTTTTTTCATATAGGTCTGTGCATATCTGAGAAATATATATACATAGTCCATAATTATTTCATCAGAAATTTTCTTAAATAAGGCCATGTTTTTTATGCTGAATTCTTGGCTTCCGCGGTAAAGGACGGGATTGCCTATACTTCCTATCATAGCAAACAGGATGTCGCCATCATCAACTTTCGAGCGTTGTTTAATTGATAAATGATCTTCAATAGAAATAAATTTTGCAGTTGAAAAATCAAGATAGCCGTTAGAGAGGTTTTTGCTTGTAATAAGTGGAATGCCATGTTCGACATATTTGGGCGTATCATGAGTTCCATCTCGAACATCCATACAGCTTTTGATTCTTGCCCATTCCCAACTTTCGGGAATCTCAAACGGCAACTCATCATCGATACAGCGTTCAATTCCATCGACCTTCTCATAATAAGAATTATCCCGTCTGAAAATGACCGATTCATGCTTGTCACGTTTGATTTTGCCCTCTTTGATAAATTGTTCTTTCTCTGCACGAATACGTTCCAGTAGTGCGGAAGCTGGTTCATCGGCAGGGTCTTGGGGAACGAGCTTGCCTTGAATAGCATACTGAAGAATGGATTTCTTTAACTGTAACGGGAAAGTATCATTCAATCGTGTTAAAGACTGTTCTAAGTTGGTATATATAGATAATATGTTTTTAAGGGCTTTTATTTTTTCGCAAATGCGTATTTGTTCTTTTATAGGAGGTACTGGAATTAACAAAGCATCTAAACTGTCTGAATTTAGAGTTGCACCCTTAATGGCTGTCTTAGTATTTCCATTTTGAGATAATAATGGCAGAGTCGCGAATAGATAATTTGTTATAACGCGATTGACATCACAAAATGGATAGATTGAAATAATAGCTTCATTGTGAAAAGCGTCCATTCCAAGAATGGATACTTTTCCGACTGTTAGCTTAAAGCTCATTAAAAGGGTTCCAGCTTTACTGATGTGATTTTTAAAAATGACCTTTGCAGAATGTTCATTAACATGTTCTTTTGTTACGCATACCGTATCATCGAGCACCAAATCGGCTATTGAAACCCATGGATAGGTTGCGTTTTCCCAGTATTCGCTTTCTTTACGTGGTGGAGTTTTCCCCATGTTATATGACACTAGATTTTTAAATCTCACCCACTCCCAACTCTCCGGGATGTCAAAAGGCACTTCATCTGCAATGCAGACAGGCTCATTTTTGCCGATCTTCTCATAAGGCAAATTATCGGCTCCACGGAAAATCACAGACGGATTCTTTTCCTTTTTGATTTTGCCCTCTTTGATAAGCTGTTCTTTTTCTGCACGAATGCGTTCCAGCAGCACAGAAGCAGGCTCGTCATTGGGGTCTTGCGGAACAAGTTTGCCCTGCACTGCCATTTGCAGAATGGAATTTTTCAGTTGCTGTCCTGTCATTTTTTCTTCCTTATCTATGTGGCTCAGTCCTGTGCATCAAGGTCAATGCCCAGAATCTCCGTGATCTGAGCAAGGATTCGGTCAATGTCTGCGTTCAGGCTGGCGCGCTTCTCCTGATACTGCTGAATCAGCTCCTTGGGCGGTAAGATTTCCTCTTCCTCATGCGGATAGCCACACAAGTCAATATTATAGTTGCGGTCTTTGATCTCCTGCACGGTATACTTTTTGGCCTTGTCAAACCCGTCCAGCTGAATTTCTTTGCGGTCATTCCACCATTCTACTGCAGGAGCAAAGTGTTCCAACTTCATGGGCTTGGTCTTGCTGAAATGCTTGTAGCCTTCCGGCATATCCAGACGATAGAACCATGTCTCCTTTGTTGGGCCGGTATGGTCAAAGAACAAAATGTTGGTCGTAATCGATGTATATGGGGAGAACACACTGCCCGGCATACGGATGATGGTATGGACATTGAACTCGGAGAACAGCTTCGTCTTGATTGCTACTTTGGCATTGTCTGTGCCGAACAAAAAACCATCCGGCAGAATGACTGCTGCGCGGCCATTTTCTTTCAGTCGATACATAATGACGGACATGAACAGGTCTGCTGTTTCGCTGCTGGCAAGGTCAGCCGGAAAGTGATTTTTAACATCGTTTTTCTCAGAACCACCATAGGGAGGGTTCATCAAGATAACATCTACCTGATCGTCCTCGGTATAGTCCAGAACATCCCGAAGCAACGTGTTATCGTGGAACACCTGCGGCACATCCAAGTCATGCAGCAGCATATTGGTGATGCACAGCATATATGGGAACTGCTTCTTTTCAATGCCATATATGGAGTTTGCATACAGGGCTTCATCCTCTGTTGTCTTGACATTTTTATGCAGAGCTTTCAGCCAACTGGTGATAAAACCACCTGTGCCACAGGCAAAATCGGCCATCTTCTCCCCAATTTGTGGGTTGATCATCTGCGCCATAAAATCAGTTACGGCGCGCGGCGTATAAAATTCACCTGCAGAACCAGCACTTTGCAGCTCTTTTAGAATAGTTTCGTAAATTTCCCCAAACGCATGACTTTCTGCATAATCACTCAGGTCAAGCTCATCGATCACATTGATAACTTGTCGGAGCAAAACACCATCTTTCATATAGTTGTTGGCATCTGCAAAGGTAGTCTGCACGATTGCTTTTTTGATGGGCGTAGAAGCGTCCACAGGTAACTTTTTCAAGGTGGGGAACAGCGTATTGTTGACAAATTCCAACAGTGTGTCGCCCGTTATGCCCTTACCATTTTCATCGTGCGCCCAGCTACGCCAGCGGCAGGGTTCAGGAATAATCGACTGATAATCTTTTTCGTTCCACTCCCAGTCATCCTCTTTGGCATCGTACACTTTCAAAAAGAGCATCCATGCAATTTGCTCAATGCGCTGCGCATCACCGTTGATACCTGCATCGTTCCGCATAATATCGCGGACACGCTTCACAAAATTCGATAAATTTCCCATTGTTATGCAATTTCTCCTTCATAGATTGCCTGTTCCAGTTCCTTAACAGCTTTCAGATACCCGTCTTTCCCGCCAAAGTAAGAGGCAATCTTTTGAGGCTTGCCCATTTTCAGGAACGGGTCAAGCCGCAGAATTTCCGTTTTCTCAATCTCATAAATGCCAGTATTCATATACTTGTCCAGAAGTGCTTCCAGAACATCTCTTGCTGCACCGCTGTATTTGCTTAGAAAGTCGCGTTTTTTGACATTTTCTGCTCGTTCTCTGCGCGTCAAAGGCTTTTTATCAAACGCAACATGGCAGATAAAGTCAAAGTCGTCCACATCCGTCATGTTCTGGTCGGCCTTTAGTGCTTCAAGGTCAATACCATGCTCCAAAAGAAGCTCCCGGATTTTTTCTTTCTTTTCTTCAGCAGACCATTGACGGATAAAATTGTCCAGCGAAGCGTACGAGCCACGGATATTCTCTTTTGTGTAGTCAATAATGCTTTCCTGCCGGAGAAGCTTTCCGCCTGCATCATAAACGGAAACCGTTTTGTAGATGATCTCCACCCGGCAGCCATCTTTATCAACGATTGGTTTGGGTTTCTTGGGGTCTGGCCGAACAGGAGGATCAGAGTTTCCGGTGTCTTTTTTCGGTACGGGCTTATCCTTTTCTTTTTCAGGATCGAAGTCTTCGTTCATTTCAATCGGGCCATCCCAATCCGGGTCGGCAAAAAGGCGGCTCACATTTCGGAAGTCCATCACAACAAAATGGGTCTTGCCTTCTTTTTCGCGCAGACGGGTTCCACGGCCAATGATCTGCTTAAACTCAGTCATAGAACCAATCATTTCATCCAAAACAATCAGCTTTGTCATCTTGCAATCCGAACCCGTGGAGAGCAGCTTGGAGGTAGTCGCAATAACAGGATATTTTGAGCCAACGGAGATAAAATAATCCAGCTTACTCTTTCCATAAGTATCGCTGCCTGTAATGCGGACAACATAATCGGGATTCTGCTTCACCATGTCAGCGTTCTGGTTTGCCAATGCCATCCGCATACGTTCTGCTGCCTCTTCTGTTGGGCAGAACACAATGGTTTTTGCCATACGGTCGGTACTTTTCAAGTACCGCGTGATTTCAGCAGCAACTTGATTGATACGATCCTCTATAATAATGTTGTAGTCGTAATCGCTATTTGTATAAATGCGATCTTCGATTTCGTTTCCGTAAATATCGCGCTGGCCCTTGCGTGGACGCCATCCCTCACCAATATCAGTCATAACATTGATTACCTTAAAAGGTGCAAGAAAACCGTCCTCGATTCCTTCTTTCAGACTGTAAGTATAGATGGGTTCACCAAAGTAGTCGATGTTGGAAACATATTTGGTTTCTTTAGGCGTAGCGGTCATGCCGATTTGCGTAGCAGAAGCAAAATATTCCAGAATTTTGCGCCAGTTGCTTTCTTTCTTCGCCGAGCCACGGTGACACTCATCGACAATAATCAGGTCAAAGAAATCCGGGCTAAAGAGCTGTGACAGCTTATCGAGTGCATTTTCAGCGTTCTCGTCTTGTTCTTCGTTCTTTCCAGCGAGCTGCTGATAGAGAGAAAAATAGACCTCATAAGAAGTAATCGTGCGAGGGTCGTCCTTAGAAAAATTCACCTTATGAATGACCTTTTCCAGCGGCGCAAAGTCCTGTTGGATAGACTGGTCAACAAGATTGTTCCGGTCCGCAAGATAGAGAATCTTTTTCTTTAAGCCGCTTTTGAGCAGACGATATACAATTTGAAATGCCGTATAAGTTTTACCTGTACCAGTTGCCATTACCAGTAAAAGCCGATTTTGTCCTCTTGCAATCGCGTCCAACGTGCGGTTGATGGCAATGCGCTGGTAATAGCGCGGTGGGTAAGTGTTTTGGCTGCTGTAATATGGCTGTGCAATTAATTTCTCCTGCACATCTGTCAAACCAGCTCCATCGTTTGCACCTGCTTTGTACCGCTCAACCAGCTCTTTTTCTGTTGGGAATTCGTCAAGGCCAAAGGTGCGTTCTTTGCCCGTCAAGAAGTCATGTTCTGCAAAGCCATCCCCATTTGAGCTAAAGGCAAACGGAACATCCAACATCTGCGCATAGGTCATGGCCTGCTGCAATCCGTGGGAAACCGTATGATTGTTGTCTTTTGCTTCGACAATGGCAATCGGATTGTTCGCGCTTAGGTAAAGTACATAGTCTGCACGTTTCGACTTTTCACGGGCCACGATGTTACCTTTGAGATTGATACGGCCATCTGTGATTTTTGTTTCCAGCGTGATGTGCTGGTTGTTCCACTTTGCCGTGATTGCGGGTGTGATGTAGTGAAACTTAACATCTTCTTCGGACATTTGACTCTTTGAAAGCACCGCCATACAGACAACCTCCTGCATTGTAGAATCCCGAAAACTTCCAGATAATCAATATTATCGGAAGTTGTATGCCGCAACGACCTTTAAGGTTAAACTACTCCAATTATTACTATACCACGACTTGATTCGGTGGGCAACAAGACAATACCAGTATTTTTCCGAAATACTCTTAATATCTTCCAAACATGAAAAGCACCCCTGCCAATCCATGTGTCATCGCACATTTCATTGGCAGGGGTGCTTGTGTTTATTGTAGGCTGCTTTCCGTTTTACTGATGCAAATTATCAAATTTGGTGGTAAGTTGGTGGTAAATCCACGTTGTTCCAGTATCGAACACCACAATTTCAAACGAAACAAAGCCATTTTTTTGCGTTTTACTGCTCAATCGGCTTCATCGTGGGGATGTCATCGACGAGCAGTTATAAGCCTTTATTTCTTGATACTACTCTACACCGCAGGGGTTGATTTTTGCCCTTCCATTTACATCTCTACACAAGCCTTTATCCGAACGGTATCGTTTGGCGTATGAATTGGCGTAAATGGCGTATGGCGTATTTGGCGTACGCTTTATTTTATTCTTCAGGGTCTTTCCACTGTGCGAACTGACGGTCAAGATTTTCAAATTCGGACTTCCGCAGTTCCTTGGTCACATCCGCGTAGATATTCAAGGTCGTGGAGATATCCGAATGTCCCAGCGCATCCTGAATCACCTTGATGTTCACGCCCGCTTCGCACATCCGGGTCGTGAAGGTATGCCGCAGGGTGTGGCAGCTGAAACGCGGCAGGAGTACGGTGCTGTTCGGATTCTTCGCCAGCACTTCATCGTTGCAGTCCCGGATGATGCGCCGGATGGCCTTATTCAGCGTTCCCTGATGCTGGCACTCACCAAAGCGGTTGACAAAGATAAAGTTCGTGTAACCGTCCACCGTTACCGTGCAGCGGATCTCTGCTTCTTCCTGATAGGCACGTTCCTTTTCAAAGGCTTCTTTCACGAAGTCCATCATCGGAACGATGCGGATGCCAGCCTTTGTTTTAGGCGAGTGGCAGTTGAAGTAGCAGCCTTTCCTGCCGCCGTTGTTCTCACGGTGGTCGTAGTTGACCAGCGTGTGGTTGACGGAGATCGTGCCTTCCTCTAAATCCACATCACACCAGCGCAGACCAGTGGCTTCTCCTACGCGCAAGCCCGTTCCCAGCATGACCGCGAAAATCGGGTACCAGTGCTGGTACTTCGGCGTTTTGGAGAGGTAGGACAGCAGCAGATTCTGCTCTGCCACGGTCAGTGCCTTACGGCGGTTGGTTTCAAACTGGTGTGCCTTTTTCAGCTCCCGCAGAACATTGTCCGAGGGATTGCTCCGCAGATAGCAGTCATCCACCGCCATGTCCAGCACCTGATGCAGAACCGTGTGTACGCTGTCAATCGTAGAGATCTGCAAGCCCCGCTCGTCTGCCAGCGTGTTGTAGAACTGCTTCACATCCGACTTTTTGAGCGCAGACACCTTCGATTTGCCGAAATCCGGCTCCACGAACTGCCGATAAAGGTACAGATAGTTCTGGAAAGTGTTGTCCTTCAGACCACGCTTCACCTTTGCCCACAGGGTGAACACATCGTTCAGGGTGACGTACCGCGCTTCGGCCTTGATGCCTTCCAGCGAATCTCGCTGAATGTCGTTTTCCTTTTCCCGAAGCTCCTCCAAGGTCGCGGCATAAATAGAATGTCGCTTGCCATCCGGGGAAGTCCAACGGAAATCGTACTTGCCATCTTTGCGCTGGGATTCCCCTTTGCGGAGAACCACACGCGCCTTGTCCTTGCGTTTCGTATTCTGATTTGTTGCCATGAGCGTTGCTCCTTTCTACATTGCGGTACAGAAAAGAGCGTTGTTCTGTGTTCATAGTACCACAGATACGCCATTCTCTGCAAGACGTTTTGAAAAATATCCGGGACATTTTCAAAGCGAGTACATTCGCTCCGTGTATTCATCCAGCTTGCGCCGCTTGATGAGCCGCTTGGAACCCACCCACAGCACAAACTGACAATGCTCCTTATCCGATAATGAACGTAGCTTGTTGATGCCAATGCCAGAGTAAGCCGCAGCTTCTTCCAGCGTCAAATTGCTCTTTTCCCAAATAGGGACTTCCTTCATAGGCAGACCTCCAATTCCTTGTAACCGAACGCCTGTAACCGGGCAGGAAAATTCTCTTTTTCTGCACACAGGGCATCCGGTGAGCTTTATACTTTTTCTTATTCTTTTAAGGTTACATGGTTACAGAAAGAGGAAAACGCAGCAGCCATGCGGCTTTTGCACTGTAACTGGAACGTAACCGAATCTGTAACCAGACGTGTAACCGTTGTCCATCAGAAGGGGAAGCCCATCTGCTTGGCCTCCGCGTCTGTTATTTCGGAGAAATCTTCGGCCCCGGTTTCGGGGCTGGTTACGCGCTCCCAGCCTTTCTGAACGCCGTACTTCGGGTAACGCTTGGCGGTCTTGTGAGCCTGCCAGCCTTGGATATCGCCGCGCGAAATTCCTGTGTTCATGATCTCGCAGATAGCGCGGGTCTCCCACTCTGCCGGGATGTTGGTGTTGCCCAGCGCCTCCGCATAAAGCTGCTTGGAGCACACCCGGTCACCCGTGTAGTCCTCCAGAAAGGCGTAGATCATGCCAGCCTGTGCATCCTCCTGCATAAAGTCCTGCTGATGGGCTTGCAGCGTTTCCTGCATGGCGGGGCTGAACGCCAGCTTGTAATTACCGCTGTTGTAAATGGTCATGGCTTCTGCCCAAAGCTGGTCGATATAGGCACGGGACTCTTCCTCGTTGTCCAGAATGTGAACTTCGGCCAGTTCCGCATCCACCGGGATGGGGATAAAACGGCGGTTGCCTGTGCGGTCACGGGGCAAAAAATCCTGCCGATTGGTCGTGCCAGCAACAGTCCCGGCCTTGCGCGGGCCCTTTTGCGGCACAGCATTCCCTCCAGCAGGGCGGACAGCTCGACCCGCCCGCCGCAGCCAGGCTGGTAGTAGCGCCACAGCCCGGCCAGCGCCCCCAGCGGGTGCAGCCAGAGCAGGGAGAACACCAGATACCAGAACAGGGCTCCCGCCCCTCCCAGGCAGAGCGCCGCCATTGTCAGTATCCAGGCCATGGCGCCGCTGTCGCCGGGGAGCCCCGCCAGAAGGGCGCGCACGATGGCGCGGCGCTGCCCCTGGGCACACTCCTCCCCGAGAAAGCTCCACAGGGAATGCCGGTACGGTACCTCAGCAAAGATCCGCCGGTATCCGGCCCAGAAAAAAAGCCCCAGGCAGGCGGTAAAAAAGAGATAAAATGGGTTTTGCAGCATCCGCGTCCCTCCCAGTGGCGGCTGCGGCCGCCGTCCCGGCCGCAACCGGCAAAAATCTATTTTCTGAATCATAACACACTTCCCCCTGCTTCTTCAATCTGGATCGCGCTTCCCCTGCCCCGGCTGTGGGCGGCTACGTAGGTCGTGGTGCCAAGAACATCGAGGTAAGCAGCAAGGATGCAGCTAAG
>OGXZ01001880.1_pt1 | contig 11357 bp, 9 predicted proteins | sample 1576431 | NCBI WGS metagenome assembly OGXZ01 (sample SAMEA3541590, study PRJEB24748) | human gut metagenome | biome: human gut; feature: human-associated habitat; material: faeces | place: China | collected 2012
GCAAGCGTCTTCAACTTCTGTGTAGCGTCGACGGCGTTAGACACCATCTCGCGGACCGCAAGAGTCCGGATCCTTGAATCCTTCGAAGCCATCCGCAACGCTGAACCCGATATGGCGATCATCATGGTGTCCCACGATCTGGGCGTGGTGCAACACATCGCGGACCGCATTTTGGTCCTGCATGACGGCCGCGTGGCCGAGACCGGCGCGACTTCCGAGGTGCTGGGCCATCCGCAGGACGAGTACACCAAGCGATTGGTGCAGGCCGCCTCGCTGTAGGTGTCGCTCCGCATGCCTCATCCGTGCGCGCCATACCGTCTCGCATATTCGTGGTGCGTCTCTTTTCTATAACGATTTGACCGATTGCGTGTCGGTTGATATTGTTGGTTACATGGTTAGTTAGTTATGTAACTAACCATGTAACCAACAGGATGGATGGTCCGGCATGACCGGATGTTCATGATCGGGGGACTGCGATGACGCATGGAACATATCAAAGCCACGGGATGCAACGGCCACGGCGAATCGTGACAATACTGACTGTTCTTGCTTTGAGCATATCGTTGGGTGCGTGCGGCACGGCAGGAGATCGGAAGCAAGAGCAGTCGTTACGGGGCCAGGCGTCCGCCATCAGCGGCGATGCGGACGCCAACGCCGCGGACGCGTCGTATCGGGACGAAATCGCAAAAATCAAGAACTCCGGTAGCACTGAAGCCGCCCAGATTCTCGAGGACGGCAAAATCACGGAAGAGGAGTTGGTCCAGCTTGGTTCCAGCTACGCGCAATGCCTGACCTCGAAAGGCATCACAGTGGACACCGGCGAGGCGCGATACCCCGGTGGGTCGATCAGCCCGTCCTACGGAGACAACGCGCTTGACAAGCGCAACTTGAGCGAAGATGAGATTGCCGCCACCAATGCCGCTGACGAAGCCTGCCAGAATGAGACCCAATACAAGAACATCGTCGACCTGTATCTGAGCCTCAAGGAGAATCCCGAGAACGTCGATACCGACCAACTCGCGCGCCAGCAGAACGACAAGACACTGGCCTGCCTGAAAAAACACGGCATCGTGGACGACTCCGTGACCGCCGACGCCTACGACGAGCTGGCGACGATGGGCGAATCCGGCGGAACGAGCTTCGATGACCTGATCGGCAAATACGCCCTCAAGGACAATCCCGCCTACGACAAACGCAAAGCGGCCATCATCGAACAATGTGGGGCATTGTGATGGCGGGCGGCAAAACACCCGCCAGAGCATGGTCGCATGTTCGGAACCGACGGACGGATGCGGATGGAAAGCGGCGGCCGGCGACGCGACGACGTCAGCCATTGGCCATGTCGGTCGTCGCGTTGTTGGTAGTCATCGCATTGGCGGCAGGCGTCGGATGCGGATTCCTGCTGGTCCGACCGGCCATACCCCAATCGTTGCGATCCTCAACGGCCTCCGGTTCGATCACTGCGGCGAAAAGCCGGTTCGATGATGCTCGAGACGTCACCGTCACGGTCCATACCGGAACGGGGCGCACCGTGGCCTCGCCCAAATCGGGCACCATCACCGCCTATGCAGCACAGTTTGGTATTTTCGGAGCTTATTTCCTTGCAATCCTTCTCGGATTCAATGACAAGGCAGCAGCAGCCGTATCTATCATCGGTGGAGCTGACGGACCTACATCTATTTTCCTTGCCGGAAAATTAGGTCAGACAGGTCTGATGGGACCTATCGCCGTGGCAGCGTACTCGTACATGGCATTAGTACCTATCATCCAGCCGCCAATTATGAAATTATTTACTACAAAGAAAGAGCGTGCAATCAAGATGCAGAACCTTCGTCCTGTAAGCAAGCTTGAGAGAATTCTCTTCCCTGTAGTAGTTACTATCGTTGTTTGTACACTGCTTCCAACTACAGCACCACTCGTTGGTATGCTCATGCTTGGAAACCTTTTCCGTGAGTCTGGTGTAGTACGTCAGCTTCAGGAGACAGCAAGCAACGCCCTTATGTACATTGTAGTTATCTTACTCGGTACATCAGTAGGTGCTTCTACAAGCGCAGAGTCATTCCTTAATATGAGCACAATCAAGATCGTTATCCTTGGTCTTATTGCATTCATGGTGGGAACTGCTGCCGGAGTACTTTTTGGAAAGCTTTTATGCTTCTTTACAAAAGGCAAGATCAATCCACTTATCGGTTCAGCCGGTGTATCCGCTGTTCCTATGGCTGCCCGTGTATCTCAGAAGGTCGGTGCAGAAGAGGATCCAACAAACTTCCTTCTTATGCATGCTATGGGACCTAACGTAGCCGGTGTTATTGGAACTGCCGTAGCGGCCGGATGCTTCATGGCTATATTCGGTATTTAGATTTAATTAAGGAGGATTAATCATGTCAGAAGTGGTAAAGAAACCATTAAAAATAACAGAAACTGTTCTTCGTGATGCACATCAGTCACTGATTGCAACCAGAATGACAACAGAGCAGATGCTTCCAATCGTTGACAAAATGGACAAGGTTGGATACAACGCAGTAGAGTGCTGGGGTGGTGCAACATTTGATGCCTGCCTTAGATTCTTAAAGGAAGATCCATGGGATCGTCTCAGAAAATTAAGAGACGGCTTCAAAAATACAAAGCTCCAGATGCTTTTCCGTGGACAGAATATCTTAGGATATCGTCCATATGCAGATGATGTTGTTGAGTATTTCGTACAGAAGTCAATCGCAAACGGAATCGATATCATCCGTATTTTCGACTGCTTAAATGATATCAGAAACTTACAGACAGCAGTTACAGCATGTAACAAGGAAAAGGGACATGCCCAGGTAGCTCTTTCATACACACTTGGAGATGCTTACACACTTGACTACTGGATGGATATGGCAAAGAGAGTTGAGGACATGGGTGCTGACTCACTTTGTATCAAGGATATGGCCGGTCTTTTAGTTCCTGCAAAGGCTACAGAGCTTGTTCAGGCTTTAAAGGATTCTACAAGCCTTCCTGTTGAGCTTCATACACACTACACATCAGGTGTTGCTTCAATGACATACATGAAGGCTGTTGAGGCCGGAGTTGATATCATTGACACAGCTATGTCACCATTCGCTCTTGGAACAAGCCAGCCTGCAACAGAGGTTATGGTTGAGGCATTCAAGGGCACAGAGTTTGATACAGGTCTTGATCTTAATCTCTTAAGTGAGATTGCTGATTACTTCAGACCAATGAGAGAGGAAGCTTTAGCTTCAGGTCTCATGAACCCAAAGGTACTCGGAGTAAATATCAATACTCTCCGTTATCAGGTTCCTGGAGGAATGCTTTCAAACCTTATTTCACAGCTCAAGGAGCAGGGCAAAGAGGACAAGTACGAGGAGGTTCTCGCAGAGGTACCTCGTGTGCGTAAAGACCTCGGTGAGCCACCACTTGTAACTCCTTCTTCACAGATCGTTGGTACACAGGCTGTATTTAACGTACTCATGGGCGAGAGATACAAGGTTGCTACTAAGGAGACTAAGGATATCCTTCTTGGTAAGTATGGTCAGACAGTTAAGCCTTTCAACCCAGAGGTTGTTGACAAGGTTCTTGGTGATGATAAGAAGAATGCTATCACATGTCGTCCAGCAGATCTTCTTGAGCCAGAGCTTGACAAGATTGAGGCTGAGATGAAGCAGTGGAAACAGCAGGATGAGGATGTTCTTTCTTATGCTCTATTCCCACAGGTCGCTACTGATTTCTTCAAGTACAGACAGGCACAGCAGACAGGTGTTGATGCAAAGGCCGCTGATACTGAGAATAAGGCTTATCCTGTATAGTATTTAAAAATATAATTCATACTTTTAAATTTCAAGCAGGTCCGGCTTTGCCGGGCCTGTTTTTTGTATTGTGTGGCAAAAAATATAAATTCGCTCTTTCATATAGAGGAAAAAAGTGATAATATTTTAAGGTATGAAAAAATCGCTGCAGGTCACACAAATATGTGAAGCACAGCCATAAATGGGAAAGCTCAGGAGTATATGATGTCAAATACTAACGACTTACTTAACAGGATAAATGCTAAATACAGTACGATGAGCAAGGGGCACAAGCTGCTTGCTACATACATAACTGATAATTATGATAAGGCTGTCTTTCTGACAGCGGCTAAAATGGGCGAGACGGTAGGAATTTCTGAGTCTACGGTTGTCAGGTTCGCTACATCGCTCGGATATAAGGGATATCCCGATTTTCAGAAGGCACTTGAGGAGCTTGTAAGGAACAAGCTCAATTCGGTTCAGCGAATGGAGGTCACATATGGGCGTATCAGCCAGTCACAGATTCTTGAGACTGTACTGCAGTCTGATCGTGACAAGATTAAGACCACTCTGGAAAAAATTGATGCGGATGCATTTGACCTGGCGGTAGATACTATTTTACAGTCAAGGAAAATTTATATTGTCGGAATCAGAAGCTGTGCACCTCTTGCAAGCTTTCTTGCATTTTATATGAATCTGATGTTTGAGGATGTGTGTCTGCTTACGACAAATAGTTCTAGCGAGCTTTTTGAGCAGATGGTGCGTATTGGCAAGGAAGATGTGATTATCGGCATCAGCTTTCCGCGTTACTCTATGCGTACTCTTAAGGCACTGGAATTTGCCAACAACAGGAGTGCAAAGGTTATCACTATCACAGACAGCATTCATTCACCGATGAATCTGTATTCTTCATGCAATCTGATTGCCGACAGTGATATGGCCTCTATAGTTGATTCACTTGTTGCTCCGCTTTCTGTCATCAATGCCTTGATTGTGGCTCTTTGCATGAAAAAGCAGAGTATTGTCGCAAAGACACTGACAGAGCTTGAGGATATATGGAATGAGTATCAGGTGTACGAGAATGATGAGATTGATTACATTGATGACTCTATAAAGGTACATTACGCTAAGCTGGAGGATTCACAGGATGAGTAAGAATATTATTGTGGTAGGTGGCGGAGCCGCCGGAATGCTTGCGGCATATTTTGCTGCAGACGCAGGAAATAAAGTTACGCTTCTTGAAAAAAATGAAAAGCTTGGGAAGAAAATATATATAACCGGAAAAGGCAGATGCAACCTGACCAATGCGTGCGATGTCGAGGAGCTTTTTTTAAATGTAAAGAGCAACAGCAAGTTTTTGTACAGTGCATTTTATGGCTTTGACAACAGCAGGGTGATTGATTTTTTTGAGAGTCATGGCATGCCTGTAAAGGTGGAGCGTGGCAATCGTGTATTTCCGGTATCTGATAAGTCGTCGGATGTGATTTTTGCTTTACAGAGAGCTTTGAAGGAAAAGAAAGTGGAGGTATTGCTTCATACTGAGGTATCGAAGCTGTGCTATGAGAAAATCACTGATACAAAGGCAGATGAAGAAGCTAGTGATAAAAAGCCTGAATTAAAAATAACAGGTGTCATATTAAAGGATGGCACCAAAATGGCTGCTGATGCAGTCATTGTTGCCACAGGAGGACTTTCATATCCGTCTACAGGCTCTACAGGTGACGGCTACAAAATGGCAGAGGATGCAGGTCATACTGTGACAGAGTGCACACCGTCGCTTGTGCCATTTAATGTAAAGGAAGAGTGGGTAAAGAGTCTTCAGGGACTTTCACTTAAAAATACGGCTATTTCCATATATAGTGGCAAAAAGAAGCTTTATGAGGATTTTGGAGAGATGCTTTTTACGCATTTCGGGGTCAGCGGTCCTATGATTTTGTCTGCGAGTGCATCAATTAAGCAAAGCCTTATTAAGCAGCCTCTTGACATGTATATTGATTTGAAGCCGGCTCTCACGCAGGAGGCCTTGGACAAGAGGATTCTCAGGGAGTTTGAGGAGGCAAAAAACAAGCAGTTTAAGAATTCGATAAACAAGCTTTTGCCTGCAAAAATGATTCCGGTGATAATTGAGCTTTCAGGCATTGACCCGGATAAGAAGGTCAATGAGATATCGAAAGAGGAAAGAAACAGACTTCTTATGCTTTTTAAGAAGCTGCCTGTCACTCTTAATGGTCCAAGAGGATATAATGAAGCTATTATCACAAAGGGCGGCATAAAGGTGAAGGAGATTAATCCCTCAACTATGGAGTCGAAGCTTGTGAATGGCCTTTACTTTGCCGGCGAGGTGCTGGATCTGGATGCATATACGGGAGGCTTCAATCTGCAGATAGCATGGTCCACAGGATATCTGGCAGGAACAAGTGCAGCGGTTTGATGATAATGAACAATAATATTTTAAGGAGAAATTATGAGATACAATATAGCAATTGACGGACCGGCAGGAGCCGGAAAAAGCACTATAGCAAAGAGACTTGCAAAGGAACTTGGCGCAATTTATGTCGATACAGGTGCCATGTACCGTGCCATGGCATACTATTTTATCCAAAAGGGTGTGGACAAGGATGATATTGACACCATCACGAAGCTGTGTAAGGATGTTGAGGTTTCTATCAGCTATGAAAACGGTGAACAGCAGGTTATCTTAAATGGTGAGAATATCACAGGCTTTATAAGACAGGAGGCTGTCGGCAATATGGCATCAGCTACCAGCGTATATCCTGTAGTAAGAGAAAAGCTTGTTGAGCTTCAAAGACAGCTCGCTGCCAGAGAGAATGTGGTGATGGATGGAAGAGATATAGGAACTGTTGTGCTTCCTGATGCCAATGTTAAGATATTTTTAACAGCAAGCTCTAAAGTACGTGCAAAGAGACGCTTCGATGAGCTTACTGCAAAGGGTGAGAAATGCGATATTGATGCAATCGAGAAGGATATTATAGAGAGAGACCACAGGGATATGACAAGAGAGACATCACCTTTGAAGCAGGCGGATGATGCTGTGCTGCTTGATTCGTCCGATATGACAATCGATGAGGTGGTAGATAGAATGAAACAGCTTGTGAAAGAGGCATAGCGTATGGGAGAGCTTACTATTGCAAAGAGCGCCGGCTTTTGTTTTGGAGTGACGAGAGCAGTAAATATGGTCTATGAGGCAATTGAAAAGGAAAATGTGCCTATATACACCTATGGCCCGATTATTCACAATGATGAGGTCGTAAAGGATATGGAAAAAAATGGCGTAACCGTCATAAACGATCTCGATGAGCTTTCTTCTCATGAAAAGGGTGTGATGATTATCCGTTCACACGGTATAAGCAAGGCTGAGTATGACAGGATAAAAAACTGTGGCTTTGAGGTGCTTAATGCAACCTGTCCTTTTGTATCAAAAATTCACAGATATGTGGAGGATTACAGCTCAAAGGGCTATGATATTATAATTGTCGGCAGTCCAAAGCACCCTGAGGTGTGTGGAATAAAGGGCTGGGCAGACGAAAAATGCCATGTAACTATAATAAATTCGCCTGAGGATGCCGAGAATTACATGAAAAATAGTACAAAAAAACTATGCATAGTGTCACAAACGACATTTAACTACAATAAATTTCAAGATATAGTTGAAATTATTGCAAAAAAAGGTTATGATATAACTGTTTTAAATACAATCTGTAATGCTACAGAGGTCAGACAGACCGAAGCAAGAAAGGTAGCACAGTGCTCAGATGTCATGATTGTCATAGGCGACAGGCACAGCTCCAATACACAGAAGCTATTTGAAATATGTAAAAACGAATGCAAAAATACTTACTATATACAGACAAGTGACGAAATGGATTATACACAAATCAGGTCCAACAATAACGTAGGTATTACAGCAGGGGCTTCAACCCCAAATAATATCATTGAGGAGGTTTCAAAGAATGTCAGAAATGAGCTTTGAACAAATGCTGGAAGAATCTTTTAAAACTATAAGAAATGGAGAAGTGGTAGAAGGTACCGTTATTGATGTTAAACCTGACGAGATTTTCTTAAATATTGGATACAAATCAGACGGAATTATTACTAGAAACGAGTACACAAATGAGCCGAACGTAGATCTTACTACTGTTGTAAAGGTTGGCGACAAGATGGAAGCCAAGGTAGTTAAGCTTAACGATGGCGAGGGCCAGGTTATCCTTTCTTACAAGCGCCTTCAGGCAGAGAAGGGCAGCAAGCGTCTTGAGGAGGCTTTTGAGAACCAGGAAGTATTAAAGGCAAAAGTTACACAGGTATTAGCCGGTGGTGTATGTGTCAGTGTTGATGAGACAAGAGTATTCATCCCTGCAAGCCTTGTATCAGATACTTATGAGAAGGATCTCAACAAGTTCAAGGATCAGGAGATTGAGTTTATCATCACAGAGTTCGATCCAAGAAAGAGACGTATTATCGGAAATAGAAAGGTATTACTCGTTGAGCAGAAGGCTAAACAGCAGGAAGAGCTTCTTGCAAATCTTCACGTTGGCGATGTAATCGAAGGAACAGTTAAGAATGTTACAGATTTCGGTGCATTCATCGATCTTGGCGGAGTAGACGGATTACTTCATATCTCAGAGATGTCTTGGGGCAGAGTAGAGAACCCTAAGAAGGTATTCACTGTTGGACAGACTGTAAGAGTATTTGTTAAGAACATCAATGGTTCTAAGATTGCTCTTTCAATGAAGTTTGATGACGAGAATCCATGGAATGGTGCAACAGAGAAATTTGCTCCTGGCAATATCGTAAAGGGCAAAGTAGCCAGAATGACAGATTTTGGTGCATTCATCGAGCTTGCTCCTGGTGTTGACGCACTTCTTCATGTTTCACAGATTTCAAAGGATCATGTTGAGAAGCCATCAGATGTTCTCAAGATTGGTCAGGAGGTTGAAGCTAAGGTTGTTGAGTTCAATGAGGACGATAAGAAAATCAGCTTAAGCATGAAGGCTCTCCTTGATTCAGAGGATGATGGAGCAGATGTTGCAGATGTAAATATTGACGAGGTTGCTTCTGATAACGAGTAGTTTTTGATTTTAAAGCTGTCATATATAATTATATGGCAGCTTTTATTTGTATCGGGTGGCACATATTGGAGGATTGTGATGTTTGATCATTATGAATGGTTTAAAAAGGAAGTGTACAGGCTGACGCAGATAGATCTCAATTATTATAAAGAAAAGCAGATGCGCAGGCGTATTGATACTCTTGCGAGAAAAAATGGGGCTGATTCTTATGAGACATACATTGAGATGATTTCTACAGATAAGGCTAAGTTTAAACAGTTTATCAATTTTATCACTATCAATGTATCTGAGTTCTACAGGAATCCTGATCAGTGGAGCTTTTTGGACAGAGAGGTCATTCCTGAGATATTAAAGAACAATACAGGGACTATTAAGATATGGAGCGCGGCATGCTCAACAGGGGACGAGCCGTATTCGCTTGCCATGGCTTTTTCAAAGCATGTTCCACTGTCTCGTATAAAGATACTGGCTACAGATATTGACGATCAGGTGATTGCGAGTGCTAAAGCCGGGCTTTACAGCGCAAAGTCTGTAGAAAATGTGCCGGCTGACCTGAAGAAGAAGTACTTTACCCAGGTGGAGGGCTCATACAAGATATCTGATGATATCAAGCGATGTGTGACCTTTAAGGAACACAATCTGTTGAAGGATTCATATCCAAAGGATTACGATCTTATCCTGTGTAGGAATGTGGTGATTTATTTTACCGATGATGCGAAGGATATGATATACAAAAATTTCTTCAATACTTTAAAATCCAAGGGAATACTGTTTATAGGCAGTACTGAGCAGATAACTACATATCGTGAGCTTGGCTTTGAGAGATTAAGCAGCTTCTATTTCAGGAAGCCATGATATCTTATCAGAGGTTAAACAGATGGGCTGTTATGTGTTTTACATATGACAGTACCATCTGTTTTGAATTTATAAAATCTTCAGTCAGCAGGAAATAGCTGTACTTATCCTTTATATCGAATCGAAACTCGGGCTTCATGAAGTCAGAGTACTGTCTGATGAAGGTACCGGTTTTGCGCACATAGCAGTTGTACGCCTTGCATTTTTCGCGGTATTCGTGGTCGACATATGCTGCGACACTTTTGTGTATGGCCATGTCCTCCTTTGGCAGATAGTAGTAGTTTTTGTAATCGCTGTAGAAATGGCGCATTTCCCCCTCGAATATCTCTGCACGCACATAGCTTTTTGTAGTGCCGATGGTCAGATAGATGTCATTGTCATGGAAGCTTACAGATTTTGGAACGGAAAATTTATTTTCAAATGATATGATAAGCTCATTCATCAGACTGCCGTCGTAAGCTGTATATGGGTTTACGGATACACCGGTGATATCTGCAATGCCATGTATGCATTCTTTATACGAAAGTATACTAAGGAGCTTTGTCATGCCAAGGACATCCTCGTAGTTGTGTGTCAAAAGAAGGGATAGCTTTTCGTCGTCCTTTTGGGCAAGATATTCATAATAAACGTTTATGAGCTCGCCACCGGAATATTTATCCTCCCTATCTATGCCAAGAAATGCTTCGATGCTTTTTTGCTTGTAGTTTTCGAGGCACAAAAGAGGCTTTATCGGGGAAAGCTCCTTAAAGATATCGAGTATCTGTACATTACAGAAGGGGTCTTCCTGCTTATATTTCTTGTATTTATTCTTTAAAAATGGTATATCAAAACCGACGCCATTGAAGGAAATGATAGTGCTGCAACCTGACAGACTTCCTGCGAAGGCTTCAATTACAGCTGCTTCGTCATTGGGAGATTCGGCAAAATACTGGTCTATTACAATACGATTTTTAATGCGCCTTGCACAGCCTATCATGTAGACAATCGCTTTCACCGGTGAAAAGCCTGTTGTCTCAATATCAAAGAACATAGTGCTTTCTTTAAATATGCTGTCCGAAAAATTATCGGTTTTTATGTAAATTTCTTCATTGTGAAATGTTTTCATTTTTCGATTCCTGCCTTGAATATCATTTGTATAAACATTATAACATAAAGTATTAAAAAAAGTACATAATATACTATTTAACTAAAAATCATAAGTGGTATAATAGGAATAGTAATGTGCAATAGCATTTCCACGTTATTAATCTAAAAGAAAGAGGGGCACAAAAATGGGTCATAAAACGTTTATTGGCGGTGTTCATCCATATGATGGCAAAGAGCTGTCTAAGGATTCACCAATTAAAGAAGTTTTGCCCAAGGGCGACATGGTATATCCGGTTTCGCAGCATATCGGCGCACCGGCTAAGCCTGTTGTTGCCGTAGGTGACACTGTGTTGAAGGGACAGATGATAGCAGAGGCCGGTGGCTTTGTTTCATCACCTATCTATTCATCAGTGTCAGGAAAAGTTAAGGCTATTGAGAAGCGACGTGTGGCGGTCGGCGATATGGTTGACAGTATTGTTATCGAAAATGATGGCATGTTTACTGAGACAACATATGAGAGCGTCGAGGATGTCACTGCGCTTTCAAAGGA
>OGXZ01001886.1_pt1 | contig 11338 bp, 7 predicted proteins | sample 1576431 | NCBI WGS metagenome assembly OGXZ01 (sample SAMEA3541590, study PRJEB24748) | human gut metagenome | biome: human gut; feature: human-associated habitat; material: faeces | place: China | collected 2012
TTCTAAATAATTAGGGGAGGGAAGTTTTATGGCAAAAAGTTTTTTACAGCAAAAAAAGGAAGCACAAAATATGATGTTAACACCAAAGAGTGTGATTCCAAAGCCCACGCCTGTTCCTGTTCGAAATAATGTTGTTCATAATCAAGCAAGGACGGGGGCTTCCCTTCCTGTTTCCGAGGCAGTGACGGATGGTCCGTCATTGCCTTTGGGGAAACTAAGACAAGGAACAAAAGAGTGGCTTTATGGAATGAAAGATGATGATTTGACACCAGGTTTGATTATCAGCAAATATCAGTTTGTGGCGGATGATACGAGCATGGACTATGACCGAAAACGGAAAATGATTAAAGAAGGTCAGAAAAGCCTTGGGAAATTGCGAAATCAAGAGGCTTTTAACCGTCTTTTGGGACGTTCTGTAACAAATTATGGACAACAAGCCGCAGATTTGGATGCGAAACTTGGAGCACAGTTAAAAAGTAGTGCATTTGGCAGTGGTTTTTTTGATGAATTTGGTCTGGGGCTCGCTCATAAAGGAACCCATTTGATTGCGGATAAGCTAAATAAGCCGGAGCTGACACAGGCAATAGATCAAGACAGACAATTTATGGAAGATGCGAAAAAAACAAACCCTAAAAGTGCGAATGTTGGAAGTGCCGCAGGGGGAATCACAAGAGATGCGGGGCTTTATTTACTTGCAGCACCAGTTGTAGAAGCTGGATTGGCAGGCATCGGTACAAAGCTACCACGAGTTGGAGCGCTAGTGAATAAAAATGCTCTGACGAAATTTGGCGCGAATGTACTTGGACAACAGGCGATTGACACAGCTATTATGCAGCCTGTTGTCGCTTTACAAGGGGTAGACGAAGGTAAGACAAAAGCTGAGATTTGGGAAGAAATGAAGCAGCAGGCATTTACTGACTTACTGTTTAACGCTGGTATGGGTGTTGCTGGTGCTGGTATCAAGGCAATTGGAAATGGAGTGCAGGCGCGGAAGGCGGCAAAAGAACTGGCTGCACAACAGGCGGAAGAAGCGGCAAAAGGATATGTAGACAACATGCTTCGACCAGAATATATCGCACTGCCTCCAAGGGCGAGTTTTTATGCCGGCACGAACGGTGTTGCACCGGATTTGTCGGTGTATGATTTGTCAAATAGTGCCCTTAGAAGCCGTATGAGAGCCTATGCAGAGGATGCGGCGCCTTTAAGGTTGACAGGAGATGTACGAAACAACGCTGATTTCTTTATGGGTTCCATGGGCACCGCCAAGGATTTACAAGGATACCGCAGAGCAGCGGCGGAACAGGCCGAAAATGTAGCACAGATGCAGGCAGGAGCGTTCCAAAATCCTTTACGCCTGACCGGCAATGCGGATACCGGTGCAGATTTTTATGCCGGCAGCAGAGGGACAGCAAGGAGCAGTGCCGATTATGATAATGCCATTTTGAGAGAGCGGGAACGATTTAAACAGCAAAATGGTTTTTATCCAGAAGAAAGAGAAGCATTGGAAAAAGAACTGGAAACTGTCCAAAATGCAGCCATGAATCGTACAACATTTGACCAGATCAGGAATACGGATGGTTTGGAGGCGGCGAAAAGCTGGCTGGAAAATCAGTGGATCAGGTCGCAGGAAATCAATGAAATGCTGTATGGCCGGGCAGAGGCGGAGGCAATGTTCCGTCAAAATGTGGCTGACGGTGTGGCCCGGGGAATGGAGCGGATTTTTGGCAATAACAAATTTTCCAAAGAGATCATGGAAAAAATTAAAGATGGCGGACTGTCTGCAAAGGAACGGAAAGAAATTTTCAGAAAAATTCTGGAAAGCAATGATCCAAAAGCTACCCAACAGGTAGACAAAGCATTGAAACAAGAGCTGCGGAACACCAAGGTTTCTATTTCTGCCCTGGATGCCTCCAATATCCCTGATTTTCAATCTTTCCAAAAAAGAAATTTTGGAAAACTTGGTGGTGTGAGCACTGACGGGAAAAACATTTCCGTTGACAGCAAATATCAGGAGCTTGTTGAAAAGTGGCCAGAATATTTCCCGTCTAACATTGTCAATCCTGCGGAGCAGTTGGAGCAGATGGCAAGGGTGGCAGATTCTATGGTATATAAGCAGCTCAAGCTTAGAGAAAGTATGTCTTTAGAGGAGGTGGACGAAGCATGGAAAACATTTAACAGGATGTTGGATGCCGCAACAAACCAGACGAAACATTACGACGATTTCAGGAAACGCTATCCGAAAGGGGTATATCAGGGGAAACAGGTCATGCAGAAAAAGGCGCCGAAGAACGAAGTTTCTGCAAGTGAGCTTTCCAAAATGGAGAAAGAGCCTGTTTATCGTGTTTACGATGGCAAAAAAGGTATTCAGGCAGAAGTAAAAGAGAAAAAGCCAAGCGGAATGAATAGCTTGCCTGATCCAAAGACGCCAGAATACAAGGTTTATAATGGAAAACATGTTTTGCAGGAAAGACAAACGCCAGAAAATGTCCTTGATAAAGAATTGACCTCACCAGATGCCGCAGGAGGCGTTTTTGATGAAACAATGACAAATACATCAGCGAAAGGCAATACCGTCTTACACGACCGTATGGAAGGAAATACAGGCGGTTTCTCTGTTTCCCAGAAAAAAGTGACTGCAATGCTGCGGCAGGAGGGACCGGCGGACTTTTCCAACATGACGCCGGAGGATGTAAAGGCACTGCATGACATGAAATACCGGACAAAGGAAAGAATGAAGAAAGCAGAGCGTCAGAGCAAACTCACCGGCAGCGAAAAAGGCATAGTCGAAAGGATGCTGCATGGAGAGATTACGCCGGATGACGTAAAAAATATGTCTGGCGTAAACAGTGAGGGCATTTTATCTGTTTACCGCGCCACCAAGGACGCAAAGAAGGCGGAACGTCTTGTGAAGAACTACAAAACCGGAAAAGGCACAGAACGCAGAGAAAAGGTCGCGGAGTTGGTGGGAGATATTCAGATCGGCGGAAAAGACGGTTGGAAAGAACCGGGCTTATCCATTTCCCTTATGCGTCTTTCTCCCGAACGTGCCACAGAAAAAGTGGCACCAAAAGAAATCGCAAAGAAAATCAATGACAATATTTTTGCGAAACTGCATGACAATGAAAGGGACAAAACCCTTTTTGTGCGTGATACACTAGACAAGGTGCGTCCTTTGAAGATCGGTACCAAGAAAAAATACACCGTGACACTGGATAACGCGCCGACAAAGCTGTCTGAAAGTGGTATGGTGCAATACTTAGGGGAAAAACGGTTTGACCTGAAAAAGCTGGAAAACAGCACAAACCTGACGGCAGAAGAAATGAAGCGCATGGAACAACTTCGTGGCGAAATCAAAGAGGCTGAAAGCCAGATCGACGCCGCAGCCATGGAACGGATAAACAAGGGGATTTCTGAAATCCAGAAGATTTATAAAGAAATCCATCCCAAAATCAATGAAGTGTTGATTCGGAACGGCTATGACCCAGTGGGATATATTGACGGCTATTTCCCACACATGTTTTTCAATGATCCTACGGATACAGTGGGAAAAGCGTTGAATAAACTTGGTATCAATCTGGGTTATACGGAACTTCCGGCTGACATTGCCGGTAAGACTGAAAACTTCCGGCCAGGAAGAAAATTCAGCGGAAACCTTTTGAAAAGAGAAGGTGTCCGCACAGACTATGACGCACTGCGCGGACTGGAAAACTACCTATTTAATATAGGCGATGTGATTTACCACACAGATGATATTCGCACTCTCCGGGCGCTGGAAGATCACCTGCGGTATCAGCTGTCACCGACAGCAGTAAAAGAGGAAATTGACGCCGTACATAATAATTTTGATTTGGATTTGGAGCAGAAACAAGCAGAGCTGGATCGGCTTTATGAAAAAAACGCAAATCTGTTCAAAGATGAACACAATAAAACACTGCAGAACTATGTAACTTATCTGCGCAGATATACAGACCTTTTGGCTGGGAAAAAACATGCTTTGGACAGACCTTTTGAAACAGATATTACCGGTCGTGGTGCATATAGCCGTATGGACGCACTGAATCAGCGGATTGCCGCAAATATGGTCGGTGGGAACATTGGCTCTGCTCTTACAAACGTGATCCCGTTTACACAGGGATTTGCTCCTATTTCCGTGAAAAATCGGGCAAAAGGCTTGCAAGAAGGGATTGCTGCGGTATTTTCCAAAAATCCGGACGCACTGACGAAAAAGAGCGCCTTTCTGACCACTAGAACAAACACGGATAAGCTGTATAAAACGGCGGCTGATAAATTTTCAGACTTTGCTGGTGGGTTGATGGATATTATGGACAAATTCAGCACACAGAGCATTTGGCGCGGCAGATATTACGATAATATCAACAAAGGAATGGCAGAGAAAGAGGCAATTCGAGAGGCGGATGACTATGCAAGACGTCTTTTCGGTGGCAGAAGCAAAGGGGCAGTCCCTCCCATTATGCAGGCGAAGAATCCTATTTCTAAGGCATTGACCATGTTCCAGCTGGAAGTCAACAACCAGATTGACTTTCTGACAAAGGACATTCCGAAGGAAGCAAAAGGAAGTGTTGTAAAAGGACTGCGGATGTACGGAGAAATTTTAGCCGCCTCTTATTTTTTCAATGATGTGTATGAAAAAATGACCGGCAGACGTTCGGCTCTTGATCCGGTGGGTATTGCGTTGGACAGTGTGGCGGACTTTTCCGGAACAGAAGTCAGAAACAGTATTGACATCATTGCAGATTTGCTGCAGGGAGAAGGATTGCAGCTAACCGAGGAAAAAGAACCAAAGTCTACATCTGATGCAATTTTGAATTTAGGTGAGAATATTGGTGCAAACGTGCCCTTTATTGGCGGCTGGCTTTTTGAGGGGGTAACAAGGGCATTGATGTCTTTATCGATGCTATGAATCGTCTGCGCACTAATGCAGAGAACCTTAAGAAGGACATAGTTGCCTTCATCGAAGTGCCGGCATGGGTGAATTGTGCACGCGAAGACTTGGCAGAGCGTTTGGCTGCTATGGAGAAAGGTGAGAAATTCGACACTCCGCTCCCTACCCCAGTCATCACCCATTGGCTGAACGAGCAACAGAACGACCGTGCATTGGGCATGATGAACTGGCTCGGCATGCACAACGCCAAGGGCGAACGCGTAAAGCTGGTGTTCATTCCGTGCTACCTCACAGGCGAGGACGGCATTGTGAACCTTGCTTACTATGACACCATCCTGGGCAACGACCTTTGCATCTACCCGTCTTACTACGAGCCATGGGGCTACACTCCGCTGGAGGCTACGGCGTTCAAGGTGCCGTGCATCACAACCGACCTTGCAGGCTTTGGTCTTTGGGCAAACACCGTTATTGGCAAGGAAGGCACCATCGAGGATGGCGTGGAGGTAATCCACCGCTCAGACTACAACTACAATGAGGTGGCTGACAGCATCAAGGCGGCTGTTGAGAAGTACGCCAATGCTACGAAGCAGAAACAGGGACGCATACGCAACAAGGCACGCGCTCTGGCAGAGAACGCATTGTGGAGCAAATTCATTACATATTACTATGAAGCATACGACATCGCGCTGCGCAAGGCGGAGGCAAGATGCTCGAAAGCTGGCGAGTAATTAAAAGGTAAGAAAAATACAACTAAATAAATAATAATTAATAACTTATGAAAATCAAAGCAGACTATGCTAACGCTCCTCAGTGGAAGGAGGTAAACGTCAAGTCTACACTTCCCTCAGAGTTGAAGTGTCTTGATGAGCTCGCACACAACATGTGGTGGGCGTGGAACTATGAGGCTCGCAACATGTGGAAGAGCCTTGACAGCGATCTCTATGAAGAGGTTGGTCACAACCCGGTAATGCTTCTCGACCGCCTGAGCTATGAGCGCAAGGAGGCTATCGTGAAGGATAAGGCCATCATGGAATCGGTAAAGCAGGTATACAAGAAGTTCCGCGACTACATGGATGTTGAGCCAGACGCAACACGTCCATCTGTGGCTTACTTCTGTATGGAGTACGGTATCAACCAGGTTGTGAAAATCTACTCTGGTGGTCTCGGTATGCTTGCAGGCGACTATATGAAGGAGGCTTCTGACTCTAACGTAAACATGTGCGGTGTAGGCTTCCTTTATCGTTACGGCTACTTCAAGCAGACTTTGTCTATGGACGGTCAGCAGATCGCCAATTACGACGCTCAGAATTTCAACTCTCTGCCGGTAGAGCGCGTGCTCGACGAGAACGGTCAGCCGATGGTTGTTGACGTACCTTACATGAACTATCAGGTTCACGCATACGTATGGGCTATGAACGTTGGTCGCATCAAGCTCTACTTGCTCGATACAGACAACGATATGAACTCTGAGTTCGACCGCCCGATTACTCACGCTCTCTATGGTGGCGACAACGAGAACCGTCTGAAGCAGGAGATTCTCCTCGGTATTGGTGGTATGCTCACACTCAAGAAGCTCGGCATCAAGAAGGAGATCTACCACTGCAACGAGGGCCACGCAGCTCTCTGCAACCTCCAGCGTCTTATCGACTACATTAAGGAAGGTCTGTCGTTCAACGAGGCTCTCGAGCTCGTTCGCGCTTCTTCACTCTATACTGTTCACACTCCGGTACCGGCTGGTCACGACTACTTCGACGAGTCGCTCTTCGGCAAGTACATGGGCGGTTATCCGCAGATGCTCGGCATCACATGGGACGAGTTCATTGGCATGGGTCGTATAAACCCTGAGGATCACTCAGAGCGCTTCTGTATGTCAACCTTCGCTTGCAACACTTGTCAGGAGGTTAACGGCGTAAGTAAGCTCCACGGTTGGGTGAGCCAGCGCATGTTTGCTCCGATCTGGAAGGGCTACTATCCTGAGGAGAGCCACGTAGGCTACGTAACAAACGGCGTTCACTTCCCGACATGGACTGCTACAGAGTGGCGCAAGGTATACGCTAAGTATTTCGACAAGAACTACATCTACGACCAGAGCAACGAGAGTCTGTGGCACGCTATCTACAATGTGCCCGACGCAGAGATTTGGGAGACACGTATGGCGTTGAAGAAGAAGCTCGTTAACTACATCCGCGAGAAGTTCGCTGCTACATGGTTGAAGAACCAGGGCGACCCTTCACGTGTTGTTGCTCTCCTCGACAGCATCACACCGAACGCTCTCTACATCGGCTTCTGCCGCCGCTTCGCTACATACAAGCGTGCTCACCTCCTCTTCACCGACCTGGAGCGTCTTTCTAAGATCGTGAACAACCCGGAGCGTCCGGTTAAGTTCATCTTCTCTGGTAAGGCTCACCCGGCTGACGGTGCTGGTCAGGGTCTGATCAAGAAGATTTTCGAGATAAGCCAGCGTCCTGAGTTCCTCGGCAAGATCATCTTCCTCGAGGACTACGACATGCAGCTCGCTCGTCGCCTTGTTTCTGGCGTTGATATTTGGATGAACACTCCGACACGTCCGCTCGAGGCTTCAGGTACATCAGGCGAGAAGGCTGAGATGAACGGCGTTGTAAACCTCTCAGTTCTCGACGGCTGGTGGGTTGAAGGCTACCGCGAGGGTGCTGGTTGGGCTCTCAAGCAGGAGCGCACATACCAGAACCAGGGCTATCAGGATCAGCTCGACGCAGCTACTATCTACTCGCTGCTCGAGAACGAGATTCTGCCGCTCTACTACAACCGTAACGAGCAGGGCTTCAGCGAGGGTTGGATCAAGACAATCAAGAACTCTATCGCAACTATCGCTCCTCACTATACAATGAAGCGTCAGCTTGACGACTACTATGACAAGTTCTACAGCAAGGAGGCAGCTAACTTCAAGAAGCTCGCAGCCAACAATAACCGTCTCGCTAAGGAGCTTGCTGCTTGGAAGGAGACAGTTGCTGAGCGTTGGGACGCTATCCGCGTGGTTAACAAAGACGACTCTGCACTCAGCGCAGCTGAGACTGGTAAAGAGTACACTCTCCGCTACGTCATCGACGAGCAGGGCTTGAACGACGCAGTAGGTCTTGAGCTTGTATCTATCAAGACTGACAAGAATGGTGAGGAACACATCTTCAGCAAGCGCGAGTTCAAGATGGTAGGTCGCGAGGGCAACAACTACACATTCGAGGCTACATTCGAGCCTGACGTAGCTGGTGCATTCAAGAGCTGTGTACGTATGTACCCGAAGAACGAGAACCTCGTTCATCGTGAGGACTTCTGCTACGTTAAGTGGCTTGACTAATAATATTCAAGTTGACGAGTATACAAGTATACGAGTTGACATGTAAATAAGAAGACGAGTAGACAAATAAGCGTTTTTATAGCATTCTATAAATGCTGTCAATAACGTTTATCTGTCTGCTCGTTTTTGTATTATATGCCCCATTTTATATAAAACTCAGTTAATCAGGCATTCAATTTGTTAAACTTTTTAAATTTCATATTGCCTAATATACCTAATAATATAAATAATTTGTACCTTTGCAGCCGATTTAGTCCGTAAAGGCTCAAAGAAGTTGCGGCACGATGCTTGCACGCCTTGCGGAAAAACCCGTTTATATAAATAAATAAATGTACGCAATCGTAGAGATTAACGGTCAGCAGTTCAAGGCAGAGCAGGGCAAGAAGCTCTTCGTTCACCACATCAAGGACGCTCAGGAAGGCCAGACTGTTGAATTCAACAAGGTACTGCTTGTTGACAAGGAAGGTTCAGTACAGGTAGGTGCACCTGCCGTAGAAGGTGCTAAAGTTGTATGTGAAGTTGTAAATCCTCTTGTAAAGGGTGACAAGGTCATCGTATTCAAGATGAAGCGTCGCAAGGACTATCGCAAGAAGAATGGTCACCGCGCACAGTTCACAGAAGTTGCAATCAAAGAAGTAATCGCTTAAATTTAGGAGGAACAAGAAATGGCACATAAGAAAGGTGTAGGTAGTTCTAAGAACGGACGTGAATCAGCTTCTCAAAGATTAGGCGTTAAAATCTGGGGTGGCCAGAAGTGCATCGCAGGCAACATTATCGTTCGCCAGCGCGGTACAAAGCACAACCCGGGCCTGAACGTAGGTATTGGTAAGGATGACACACTCTATGCATTGGTTGACGGCGTCGTTAACTTCCGCAAGGGTCGCAAGGACAAGAGCACTGTGTCTGTAATACCTGAAGCAGAGGCTTAAATTTAATAAAAAAACTATTCCAAACAAACATATTAATCCCAATCCTCATACACTTGAGGATTGGGATTAATACTTTTTATACATTACTACCCTTCCGTACACTAATAAATTCTTAGTTTTTTGTTAGTTTTTATGCCGTAAGAAATATTTTTTATGTAATTTTGTATCTCGAATAAGATAACGAAGAATTTTATAATTAATATTTCAGATATGCTTACACTTAAACTCATCAGTGAGGAAACAGAACGTGTTATCCGCGGTTTGAACAAGAAGCACTTCAAGGGTGCTGAGGAAGCCATTAACGAAGTGCTCGCAATCGATAAGCGTCGTCGCGAGACACAGCAGGAACTTGACTCGAACCTTGCAGAAGCAAAGAAGATGGCAGCCCAAATCGGTACTCTTATGAAACAGGGCAACAAAGAAGAGGCTGAAGAAATAAAGAAAAAAGTATCTTCTCTTAAAGAAGTGAACAAACAGCTTGAAGAAACAAAGGCACAGGCAGAGAAAGACCTCGTGGCTAAGCTTTGCACTATTCCTAACATCCCGAACGATGATGTTCCGGAAGGCAAGGACGCAAGCGACAACGTTGTCGTTAAGGAAGGTGGTGAGATGCCGAATCTCCCGGAGGATGCTATGTGCCACTGGGATCTTTGCAAAAAGTTCAATCTTATCGACTTTGATTTGGGCGTTAAGATTACAGGTGCCGGCTTCCCTATCTATGTAGGCAAAATGGCTCGCTTGCAGCGTGCTCTTGAGGCGTTCTTCCTTGATGAAGCTCGCAAGAGTGGCTACCTTGAGATACAGCCTCCTTACGTTGTGAACGAGGCTTCTGGTTACGGTACCGGTCAGCTTCCTGATAAGGAGGCTCAGATGTACCAGTGCCAACTCGACAACCTCTACCTTATCCCTACAGCCGAGGTGCCAGTAACAAACATCTTCCGCGACGAGATACTCGACGAGAAAGATCTGCCTATCAAGCGTTGCGCTTACTCAGCTTGTTTCCGTCGTGAGGCTGGATCTTACGGCAAGGACGTTCGCGGTCTGAACCGTCTGCATCAATTCGACAAGGTAGAGATTGTACGCATCGACAAGCCTGAGCATTCATACCAGTCGCTCAACGAGATGCTCGACCATGTAGAGGGCCTGCTTAAGAAGCTCGAACTCCCCTACCACATCCTGCGTCTTTGCGGTGGTGACATGAGCTTCACATCTGCCATCTGCTACGACTTCGAGGTATGGAGCGCCGCACAGAAGCGTTGGCTTGAGGTTTCTTCCGTATCTAACTTCGAGAGCTATCAGGCAAATCGTCTGCATTGCCGCTATCGCAATTCGGAGACAAAGAATTGCCTGGCAATAAGATAAATTTCTGTAAAGAGAACCTTGAAATATAATTTTCCAATTCTTTACGAGCAGCTCCTTCGCCATAAATGACTAGACAATAATCCGGATATAAATTATGCAATTTAGCAAATGAATCAATTAGCAGTTTATGATTTTTTTGTTTCTCTCTTCGCCGCTAAGTTGGAAACAACCATGTTGCAGGCTGCGTCACCGGTGATGTTGACGGTGGTACGACCCATATCGAAGATACGGTCCACACCGGCTACCAGGGCGATGCCATCGACCGGAAGTCCGACAGAGGTCAGTACCATAGCCAGCATGATCATACCGGCACCTGGGACACCGGCGATTCCGATGGAAGCTGCGAACATAATGGCCGGAAGCATTCCCTTGAAGAAGGTTACATTTAAGATCATCTTCATGCATTTCATGAAAATCTCGTTTAAGTCATTGAAAGCATTGGTGCGGGAAAGCCCGATTGGCTGCTGATGCAGTAAAAAAGGAGACACTGCACCTGAACACGCAATGTCCCCGTTGACATTACTTTTATCTTAGCATATCCTTAACGGATGCGCAACCGCTATTGAAGGTGCAAAAAAAGCATGATAGAATAGAAATAATCATGAAAAAACAACAGAACCCCTCTTATATAGGAAGGAAAAAACGTATCTATATGAAAGAAAGCAGAACGGAAGAAACAAGAACGGCGGAAGTGAGAATGACGGAAACGAGAGCAGCAGAAACGGGAACGGAAGAAGCGAGAATGACGGAAGCGAGCATGTCGAGGGTTCTGTATCCCACAGCTTCTGCTATATGGTCAGGCTTAATCTGTTC
>OGXZ01001891.1_pt1 | contig 11324 bp, 9 predicted proteins | sample 1576431 | NCBI WGS metagenome assembly OGXZ01 (sample SAMEA3541590, study PRJEB24748) | human gut metagenome | biome: human gut; feature: human-associated habitat; material: faeces | place: China | collected 2012
ACTCGTCCTCCGCAGCACCGAGAAAATGGTGCAGGACGTGGGCTATCCGTTCCGTACCGTCCCACTTTAGGCCGTTCAGATAGTCCCGGATGGGGTGATAACGGTTCTCATTGGCAACAATGCGGACGGCAGATTCGATCTTCTTCTCGCTGGAAATGCCGTACTTCTCCATCCTCCGCAGGATATATTTCATGTCCGTGTCGTTCAGCGTCATGCCGGAGCGAGGCCAGCCCACAGGCTTTACGATGTCGATGCGCTCACTCAACAAGTTTAGCCGGATGGCATCGGCCAGCACATGGTCGTTCTGCAAAATCGTGATGCAGTTCTGAATCGTCCGCTGGATCTCTCCGTTGGAGTGCTTGGTGAGCATTTCCTTCACATCTCCAACGGTTCGTGGAGTGCGTTCTTCGTTGGCTTCTTTGCTCAATAAACATCACCTCGTGTTTCTGATTTCTCCGCAGTATGCTGCTCTCCGGGCTTCCGCTGGGTCTGTTCCGCCTGCAAGCGGTTCAGCAGCTGCAGCACTGAATCCCGTGCCTTTTCCTTGACCTGCTCTTTGCCTTTCTGCCGGACTTCCGGCTTCAGCAGCTTCTCCTGCAAACGAGTGGCGGTGGTCTGCATGGTCTTGAGGAACTTGTCCAGCATGCTATCCAGATGTTTTGCGGTGTACTCCCGTGTGGCCTTGGGAGCTTTGCGCTCCGGGGACAACACCCACTTTTTCGTGTCCTCGATCATCCGCATATCTTCCTTCCGGGTCTCGGTGCGCACCACATCGGTCACGACCTCTACCGCCTTGTCGTAGGCTGCTGCCGAAACATCTTCCAGAAGGGTCTCCATATCCGAAACTTTCAGGGTCAGTTCGTCCAGCTTGCTCTGCTGGGCGGCAAGCTGCTCCTTCTGCTTGGCAAGGATGAAGTCCTGCTTTTCCAGATACTTGCGGTTGCCATACTCCGCTTCTTCCTCCAGTTCCAGTCCGTGCCGTTTTGCAATCTCGAACAGCATCTTCCGACAGGCGGCATCAAAGGTAATTTTGCGGTTGTTGCGGCGGCTGAGGGGCTTGTCCGGGTCGGGCAACCCGAAGCCTAGTGCTTCCAGTGCCTTTTCTTGCTGGGGAGCTACCTCGCCGTACTTGTTCTCACAGTCGAACACATGACGCTCATGGATGTGGGGCGTGCTTTCATCCAAATGCAGTGCCCAGTCCAGCAGATGAACATGAGTGCCAAAGCGCTCATGAAATTCGGACATAAACTCTGTCACCGCTAAAACCAGATCTTCCACCGATGCGTGTTCGTCTAGCGTTCCGAACTGGTAGATGGTTTCTTCCGGGCAAGTTTTCTTACCTGCAAGTAAGTCCTCTATGGTTCGGTTGCGCTCGGTGTGGCGAATCTTCGCATTGCGGGCATTCTGGTTCTCCACAAAGTGAGAATAGTGGATTTCATAGAACATCTTCTCCACATCGCTGAATGCAGCCGTCTGTTTGTCCTTGTCGGATGCAGAGCGGATGCCGTGATAGCAATCCCAGTAGATATTGCCCTTGGCACGCTTTTGGTCAATGTGCTCACTGTTGGCAAGGTTGAAACTGCGGTCATTGTGCTTGGGGTTGTAGGTGCCGTGGGTCCCAGCTCTTCCGTTGTGTCGTGTTAATTTCAGATAGACATCCCTCTTTTCCTGTATTTTTTGTACGGTCACTCGTGCGATCAAATCACAGGAGTGATACAGTTCTTCTAAGCAACGGTTCTCGCATTTCAAGACCGTGTCTTGAAATCTTCTCTCGGAATCGAGAGGTAGTCCTTTCAGAAAAGGATTTATGTGTTTGTTATACTGCAAAGAAAGTGACCTACCGCTCCTTCCCTCAGTGGGAGATCATGGCGTTTGTCGCTTTCTGCTTAGAAGAGTTTGCTTTCGCTCTGCAAGAAAAGTATAACAGGATTTCCCGCAAAGCGCGTGGGCCTTGTACGTCAACTTTTGTAGACCTCATACGTCTATTTCTTCCAAAAATCTCCAAAATGCCGTACCGCCGTATTTAGTATAGCACCCGAAATTGTGAAAGTCGTGGGCCTCGTAGGCCTATTAAGTGGGCCTGTCAGGCCTACTTTTTTCAAAAAATTCCAAAAAGCGTAAGCGGGCACTAGATCACAGTGACTGTTGGGTCTCTTCATTTGAAGCCTACAGAAAGTATAACAGAGAAACTCATACTCGAACAGGAACCGAGAGTTCCTAATTTTCGGTGAAAGTAGGAAGCATCGTTCCCATTTCTTGTTGTATCGCTATTCTTTCTTTTGGAAAAATCGCTAAGATGCTGCATCTCTGCAATTATTATAGCACCTGAAATCACTAAAGTCGTGGGCTTCGTAGGCCTATTATTGGCCCCCTAAGTGAACCTGTTTTGATTACTTTTTCCTGATTTTGGTATAAGGTTTAGCGGGGGCTTTTTCATTTCAACAGCTTGCTGGGAGAGAACGCAGCAGCGAAGCTGCTGGATCTGCCGCCGTTTTGCGCCAGATAATACCCAGTAGGATATGACGCACAGCATCATATCACTGGGGCAAAGGGCTGCGCCCTCTGCACTCCTACACCGGGCAAGCTGTCCTGAAGGACAGCTCGTCCGGCTTCAATATGTATCGAGAACCAGCGTACTCGCCAGTTCTCTCAGTTGTAGATCAGCACACTGGTCTGCTTAATATGTTAAGGTCTCCCATATTCGCCCTCGGCTCCCTAGGAGTGGGGAATCGTCCGGCGGCGGATTCTCACCGCACCATTGACATTTCAGCCACCCCGCCTTCGTTATGGCCGGGCTACGAGTTACAGAAGTACCTTTTGCGAAGTACCGGACGATTGAACTATTCTGTTTTCAAGGTGCAGATTTTATAGAAAATCTTCGAAATTTAGGGCTTCCGAAAAAATTATCCCTCTAATTGATAGCCGACGAAAACACCCAAAATACAACCATGTTTTCAAAAGTTAACAGAAAAGTCACAGATTCGGAGTTCAGCGCTTAAGAACGCTGTCTGTACTATTAACAGAAAAAGCACTCCGAAATAGGGGGTGTTGAGAAAATGTTTCTGGCAGAATTTTGTGCCCTGAAAAAGAACCCTCCATATACTAGCCATCGAAAATGCCCATTTGGCACCCTTCAAGGTGATTTTGTAATCAAATTGTCATTTTCGCAGGTGATTTCAGCTAAAAAAACATCCCTCTACTTACTAGCCCGCGAAAATGGCTATTTCGTAGCATTGAAAGCGACTTTGTAACTGATTTGTAATAAAAAACGGCAAAGCAGATAGAATCCGCTTCACCGTTTTTTGATTGTAGACACGTATCAAATGATTTAAAGTTCATCAAAACTCTGCTGGCTTTCCAAAAAAGTTTTGATTTTATTAAAATCATTTATTGCATTTAAAGGATCTTTGCGCATTTGCCGAATGGAGCATTCCCATACGATGAGAACTCGGATGCCGCTGTTTGTTAATTGCTCATAAACAATTTTGTCACGTGTTACATTTGTTTTAAATTTATTAGTCCAAAAGTCAATGTGGCTTTTCGGCGTATAGGCATATTTACATCCTTGATGCCTATGCCAGAAGCATCCATTCACGAAAATTGCGACCTTGTATTTTGGAAGATAAATATCTGGATGTCCAGTAATACGATTGTCATTCTTACGATATCGGTACCCTTTTGAGAAAAGCAGCCTTCTAAGATATATCTCCGGAGTGGTATCCTTGCTTTTAATAGCTGACATATTTTCACTGCGTTTTTTCTTTGAAACGATATCAGCCATTATAGATTTTCAACTTCTTTCACATACGTGACAAAATGACCCAGTGTCCAGATTCGTTCACGCCTATCAGCAGGATATGCCTGAATATATGGTTTTGGAACAACTAAAATGACATTTTCAGCCTGCATCTCGTCCATCTGTGCAGCAGAAATCCCCTGCTGCAAGGTACAAAGATACTTTGGCCGATCACGAAGTCGATCAGCCTCATTTAAAATTTGTCGCCAACGATCCTTGCAGGTTGTTTTCGCTGCAAGAGAAACCAATCGGTCAGTTGAATACGCTGCATCATGATACGCATCCTGTGAGGGAAAAATAAAATCAGGTTTCTTATTGCCCTCAGTGATTGCTTGAGCCTTATAACGGACCCCATTGCCATCAAAAATCGCAGCAAGGTGGTGTTCAAGACTTTTTCCAGCGCGGCTTTTTCTTCGATTCAGTACAATATTGGCTGTATTTATAAAGTCCTCAACCGATGGAAAGCCATGAGTTATCATATCACCATATCGTGCATATTCCAAAGCACGAAACAGTTTGAATTCCGCATCAGTCCAATCAAGCAATTTGCGATCAGGGTTATCTATAATAAAGTTTTCATGATCATACACAGCATTCTGGATTCGCCGCGCAGCTGCGGACATTTCTTCGGATGCAGGAAAATCTACCGTCAATCCAGAAATAAACTCTTCTATTGCTGTTTTTTCGCGAAGTTCAAGGTCTGCTTCACGAATTTGAATCAATCGATTTGTCTCTGTTGGACTGACACCAAATGCATCCAGAAACTGATTAATATCATCTTCTGTGTTAAGAACAAATCCCTGATAGTATTCTTCGCTATCCATAACCAGAACGAATAATGCACCAGTATATTCGGGACGCAAAAAAGGAAACCCTTTGCCAAAATTTGTGATACGATATTCGTTTCGTGATCCCTGTCCGTAGTAAATAAAACGGCTTCTCCTTATAAAATCACCCTGCCATTTTATTTCAACCCACCGATCCTTATTCTGTCCACGCTCACCCGGAGTTTCAAATAGAATGGGAATGGCTGGTTTTGCAATATAAATTCCTTCCTGATGACCACCGGTCAATCCGGTATCATTCGCTGCTAGGAATTTGCAAAACACCTTTTGACCATTTAATGCCGCGGATATCGCATAAAGTGCAATATTTTCCATTCAACCAACCTCAGAAATAATCATTTCATCCCTCGACTGGCTGCTTTCATTATCCAGCCGTTCAATCTCTTTTACAATAAGTGTGGCAACATTTTCCATAAGGGGAACAACAACTGAATTACCGAATTGACGGTAAGCTTGGGTATCCGAAACCGGAATTTTGAAACTGTCAGGAAATCCTTGAAGTCGCGCACATTCACGTGGAGTTAGACGCCGCGGGTTTTTTCCGGATTGTTCAATCAGGATTTCCGAACCATCCTTATAATATCGTGCGCTTAACGTACGAGATACACCATCTAATGGGGCAATGCCATATCCAAATCCATTTCCAGCGGCCTTGTGCTTTGCGGCATAGTTTTGAAGATATGCCCACAACTTGTCGGATAGCGTATATTTGGTATCGACATTTGTTTCCAGAATATCCCGAATAACCGGCTTCGGTGTTTTGGGCGTAATATCAAATCGGAATTTATAATTGTAACCATGGCCATAGCGTTTTCTATCAAATCCAACAATCAGAATACGCTCTCTGTGCTGCGGTACAAAATTCTTCCCATCGAGTATCTCAAAAAAGACTTCATAATCAAGTTCTTCAAGGGCTTCACGAATAATCTTAAAGGTACGGCCCTTATCATGGCTGCACAGATTTTTAACGTTTTCAAGCATAAAGGCCTTTGGCCGCTTTGCTTTTAGAATTCGACACACATCAAAAAATAATGTTCCCTGCGTTTTATCTTCAAAGCCGGTCGCTCTGCCAAGGCTCTGCTTTTTAGAGACACCCGCAATGGAGAAAGGCTGACAGGGAAAACCGGCTACCAAGATGTCATGATCTGGAATAGAGTTTGCATCTACCTGAGTAATATCGCCTTCTGGCTGTTCGCCAAAATTAGCCAAGTAAGTCTGTTGGCTGTATTTGTTCCATTCGCTGGAATACACGCAGTGACCACCAGCGTGATCGAATGCAATTCGCATTCCTCCAATACCAGCAAACAAGTCAATAAATGTGAAAGAAGCATCCACCTTCTTTTGAGACTTCTGCTGACTCAACATTCTAATTAAAACCCCTGATACACAGTTTTGCACGGATTGCCCGTTTTCATTAGCGTAATCGGATAATTCATCGAAAACATTATCTTCAAGTCGGATATGAAGCTGCTTGAACATTGTACGCATCCTCTCTGGGAAAATTTCTGTACCGTTATTTTCCCAGTATATCACCGGTTCAATCTTATCGCAACAAGAAATTGTTGTTTTGCTTGTCTTTTTCTCAAAAAAGGTGTATTATATATAATGGTTTTTTATGTCAGGGAGAGGAAATGGAATAATGCCAAACGTAATCGATCTTTACGCTGGAGCGGGTGGGTTAAGCTTAGGTGCTGCAAGAGCCGGCTTTACGGTTACCGCTGCTGTTGAACTTGAACCACATGCGATTGAAACACATTCTAAAAACTTTCCTAATACCATACATATCCGTAAGGATATTATGGAATTAACCGGTTCATCTTTGCTGGAGATGGCAAGAATGAAAGACAAAAAGCCTGATGGAATTATTGGAGGTCCACCCTGCCAAGGCTTCAGCAGCATTGGTCAGGGAAATGTTGATGATTCACGAAATTGCCTTTTCATTAAATTCTTTGAACTTGTTGAGGATATCCAGCCTTCTTTCTTTCTGGCAGAAAATGTTCCTGGGATTATGAATCCCAAATATGATGAAATTCGAGCAAAGGCTTTCCAGCATGTTTCACAATATATCATGCTCCCCATAAAAGTTGCGGCAAACGAATATGGTGCGCCTACAACTCGCACACGTATTTTCTTTATTGGCTTTCTCCCTAGCAAAGTAAAGCCCATTACAAGGGAAGACATCGAACAGAAAAAGGTTTTTCCTGACGCCATGACGACCGTGCGCCAAGCGTTTGAAGGGCTTCCCGAAAAAGAACAAGTGAATGGTGAAACCGGATTTGGTATACTGGAATCGAGTTATTTTGATACAGATCACCAACATTCTCAAACGAAGTTCTTTTACGAACATACAGTTTCAAGACGTCCTCCATTAGTTGGCGATCCTGATTATATTAAAGGCTTTATGGAAAGGCATGAAGTAAACGGCTTTCTTCCGACAGTGCATACAGATAAGGTAGCACAACGCTATGCCAATTTAGCCTATGGCCAAAAAGATGAAATTTCAAAGTCGACGCGCTTAAATCCAGATGGATTTTGCCCAACGTTACGTGCAGGTACCGGACCGGAAAAAGGAAGCTATCAAGCTGTACGGCCTATCCATTATAAAGAGGCTCGTGTTATCATGCCGCGAGAAGCGGCCAGACTTCAAGGATTTCCGGACTGGTTTTGTCTGCCGGATACGATATGGCACAGTTTCAGGCAAATTGGTAACAGCGTTTCTCCGATTGTTGCTGAACAGGTTTTGAGTGTGATTTTTCAAAAGCTGACCAAATGATAATTAGGATAGTATTTGTAGTATGCAATGTAACTGTTTACGGCATCCAAGTGCTTATCATCAAAGATAAATGGAAAGTCTGTTATAAGCGTTTGCTGATCGGTGATTGGCAAACGCTTATTTAATTCTGAAATTTCCTGAACCGAGAGAGCAGGGATTTCAATTCTACTGGGTTCAGCATCCCAGGAAAAAGTATTATGCGGGTATGCCTTTAGCGAATCCCTGATTCTTGATTCCAAACAAGGGTCATTTAAAATGATGCCGGTAAATGTAAGCATTTGCTGTCCGTCTGCATAGACTGTTGAAAAAAGCGGAAATAGGAAGTTCTCACTGTATTCAAAACTTAGCAATGTTGCTGCCTTTAAAATTTTCAGCAACGTTATTGGATAGTTGTGCCGCGTAAGGCACCTTGCTGTGAGTGCTGGAGGAAGATATGCATCCTTTACTCTGCTTTTCAGTGTTTCCAATCGTTCTTCTTGAAGGCTATCTGGTTGTCCCGATCCTTTTCCCAGAGAATCCGGATTAGCATTCAAAGTAATTCTAACAATATCTCCAGGATTCAGCCGATCCAGCAGAGTTGTATAATCGGCCAATTGAGCGCCCAGTCCTGATGGCGAAACAAAATCAAGCCAGAAAATATTATGGTCAGCATCCTCTGGCATAAAACTTGTCAGATATGCAGTGCTATCCATGTTTTTTATATCTATGCAATTGTATGGCAAATTGAACTTTGCGCGAGAAAACACCTGTGGATCAGCTTCAAGTGAGATCATTTTGGAAATATTCAATCGTTCATGTAATATTTTAAAATCATCAAACATATATGAGCCGAATCCGGTATACCAATAATCAGCAACAGGAAATACCGATGTCAAGCCTATCAGTGTTTGCACAAATAGATTACGATCAATGCTTTTATTGGGCCGAAGATGATAAAATGGTTGGCTGGCCATATTAATTACCTTCTTTTTTTCTGGCTTCGTCCAGAATCATTTCAAAACACTTTTTTCCAACGTCTGAGGGGGAAATGGAAAAAGACCGATCATTGTATACATATTCAATGATGTCTTCAATTTCATCCAATGCTTTAGTGTACCGAATGACTTTATAAGGTTTATCATTTGGTGGTTTCGGCAAATCCGGACTATAAACAAGTCCACCCTTATTTTGACGCAACTTGATATGATTGTTTTTCTCCAGTTCGCTGGCAGGAACAAGCAAATCGCCAACAGAGGTTCGTTTTGCAGCGGTAGAATATACACGCTCCTTTTCGTTTTGCCCCTTCCAGCGGTTCGTATAATCCGTAAACATTTTCAGTCCCTGACGCATTCGATTTTTGACAGCCGCATAAATGTACGATGAAGTATCTACGCCACGTTTGGTTGTTGTCATTGGGAGATTTTTCGGGTTGTTGCTTTCAAAGATTACAATGCCACGAATTCCGATGAACTGCGTATGATACTGTGGCACACCTGCTTCTCCCCAACCAGTAAGATGAGATTTATCATTGTATAACACCACACGATCATTGCATACGATCGTCCATCCGGCATCGGCTGTCGAACGCTTTAAGTCGTTTTCATCATCAATATCTTCAGGAGAGGGAGGCGGCGCATAAAAACCAATTACAAGTTTTACACTCACATCACCAAAATCCTGTGTAAATATGAAAGGTTTTATTCCCGCATCTTCATTCGTAACGAGGAGCTCAATAGGAAGCGGCGTTACTTTTCTTCCATTGATACTTATTTCAAACCCCTTTTGGATAATAAAACTATAACTTTGCTCGATCGCCTTGATAAGCTTGTCAATGTATATACTGAGTTTATCCGGATTGTCCCAAAGTTCAGCGATTCCACTGTTGATATTTTGAATTTCAATGCTCGTCCCTCCATCGGAAAGAACATTGTCATCGTGTAATTCTTCAATCGGGAAGTTCCAATCGTCTTCAGACGAAGACCAGTCTTCAGGGATAGTTACAGTATAGAGACAGCCATCATTCCGCGTAGTTACAACAGCAGATCTACCGATTTTAAAAATAGCACGCTTCATACCGATTCCGTAGATACCAACTGTTGGAAGTTCATCATCAGACTTTTCCGCAGAGCGTCCCATGCGAAATGCATATTTTTCAGCCACTTCCATCGGGATGCCACCACAATTATCTTCTATGGTGAAAGAGGTATTGGTTATTGTGATTTTAGAATAGAAACCCTTATAAAAGTCTGGTGTATCACGTGTTGTCAAGCCCTTTTTCTGACGTACCACACCATCCAGACAATTATCCAGCAAATCAAGAATAGCATCATTTAACTCAATATCACGAGTAAGCATTCCCACAAAAAACTCTTTTGTAGGAAATCCTTGTGCTGTTTTTGCCATCTCAGTTCCGCCTTTCATTTTTTATTAGGGGAGCACGCTTTTGTCCATTATACAACTATACATTATGTGTAGCAATAGAAATTTAGACAAAATACCCAGTATAGTAACAGCACGCCAGAACTAAAAGCCCTGGCGTGCTGTTACTATACTGATAACTGGACTTAATCAATCGAAAAAGATGACTTCTTTTGCTCGATTTTGAATATTGTTCATTCTCTGTACCCATTCCATCTGGTTGGTAGCTTTCAATTCTTCAGTCACGCCTTCAGCATTTGCCATCTGCTGAATGAGAAGATTTAACTGCTCGTGCATTTGTCCGTCAATGGTGAACAGATAACTGTTCAATTTACCAGATAGCAGGAGGGTCTGATATCGTACCGGATGATATTCCAGCAGATGCTGTCTATATCGTCTTCCCCAGTACCCGACAGATCGAAACTGTTCGTCTAAAATCAAGTCGGGAAGATAATAATCGCCAACAGGGACATAGTCCAGATCATTAGTTTCATCATGGAATCTGATTTTCAACTTTTCCATTGTGCTTTTCTCCATGTTCTTCACATTTGCTTCTTTCGCGGTGGAAAGTTCCAGCCGTCCGTTTGCAAATCCATAAATCCACTTTCTGATGCAGCCCTTTATAAGTCTACACCCGCCCACCACACAGCCGTTTCTACTGCCAAACCGGAACAACGCTCTTTTTGCTCTGCACAAAATCCTACATCGTTTGGCGTAAAATTGGCGTATGGCGTAGTTCTCGCTGGAAATCCATCAAAAGAAAAAGCCCGAAACTTCTCGTAGTATCAAGAAGTTTCAGGCTTTGTTTTGCTTAAATTGGAAATTTACTGTTCAATCGGCTTCATCGTGGGGAACAGCAGCACGTCGCGGATGGAGGCGCTGTCGGTCAGCAGCATGACCAGACGGTCCACGCCGAAGCCCAGGCCGCCCGTGGGGGGCAGGCCGTACTCCAGAGCGTTGACGTAGTCGTAGTCCACCTGGGCCTTGCAGTCCGGCTCGATGGCCTTGCGCTCGGCCACCTGACGCTCGAAGCGGCCCTTCTGGTCGATGGGGTCGTTCAGCTCGCTGAAGGCGTTGCCGTACTCGGTGCAGTCGATGAAATACTCAAAGCGCTCGGTGAAGGCGGGGTCGTCCGGCTTGCGCTTGGCCAGGGGGCTGATCTCCACGGGGTAGTCGTAGATGAAGGTGGGCTGGATCAGCTTGTCCTCGACAAAGGCGTCGAAGAACTCGGCCAGAATGGCACCCTTGGTGGGCACCTCAGGCAGCTCCACATGGTGCTCCTTGGCGGCGGCAATGGCGTCCTCGTCGGTCTGCCAGTCGTTGAAGTCCACGCCGGAATACTTCTTCACGGCCTCGATCATGGTCAGGCGCTCCCAGTGGCCCATGTCGATCTGCTTGCCCTGATAGGGGATGACCATGCTGCCGCAGATCTTCTGAGCCAGACGCTTGTACAGCTCTTCCACCAGATCCATCATGCCGTGGAAATCGGTGAAGGCCTGATACAGCTCAATGG
>OGXZ01001893.1_pt1 | contig 11315 bp, 9 predicted proteins | sample 1576431 | NCBI WGS metagenome assembly OGXZ01 (sample SAMEA3541590, study PRJEB24748) | human gut metagenome | biome: human gut; feature: human-associated habitat; material: faeces | place: China | collected 2012
CATGGGACGAGATTACCACACCTTTTAAAATCAAAAAACATGCCGGACATCCTCTTACGGCACAGGAAGAACGCGAGGTACCGCCGCCCCCGCCCCATCGTACCTTGCCGGGCCAGACATGAGGCGCCAAGACCAGGGCCGGGACGCCCTGCAAGAGGAAAGACCTTTACAGCAATGGACGGTGCCGCCTGCATGGCGGGCTCTCCACCGGGCCAAAGACCGAAGAGGGAAAGCGGCGCTCCGCTGCCAACGGGAAATGTCCCAAGCGGAAGCGCAGGATAGATAGGGGAAAGCCAAGCCCATGAGTGGGTGATAAAAGTTGGTATCGGCAGCCAGAGGAGCAGGGAGCAAACGCAATACCTGCCGGAGAAGAAAACCTTGCCGGCGGCGGTGATACGGAAGACGGCAACGCAAACGCAAGACCTGAACGCAAGAGATCAAGGGGCGTCCAAACTGTGGACACCCTGAGACAGCCCCAGAGGGCAACAACGGGCCGGATGCTATGAAGCGTCCGGCTTTCTTTGTTTCAAGGCTCTACGGGGCCATTGCGGGCCATGACGGACTGGAAGGGACAACGAAAGACAGGACGGGCAATCATCCGGCAAGCACGGACAACTTGGGGCCGAAGGAGACAATGACCGGCAAGGGGAGAGGATACCCTATGCATACGGTATCCGTACCCATCCTTTCCCCTTCAATCGTGCTACGGCACTGTTACCCATTCCGGCAAAACTGGATTCAAAAACAAAGCTTTCCACCATTTCATACTAAAATACTAGGCATCATAATTCCAATAGGTTATGGAAAACTCTTTCCCCTGCCGGTCTTCCTTTTTTGGATGATGGACTGCTGCTATTTTGGGGTAAACGTGGCACGCTGTCCCTGCCGGGCAGGAAGGGTAGCAAATGAAGTGCGACCCCTGGCGGCAACATCGGGACGGTAACGCCCCAACCCTGAGGCAGGGGCCGGAAACGGATTCCGGTCCTCTTGTGATCCAGGATATGGGGGGTGGCTGCGGTGATGGCAGCAGGGGGCTACCTCAAAAAAAAGCCCCTCCCCTTGCCGGAAATCCCCCCGGATGTTATGCAGGGGCCATGCCATAAGCAGGGCAAAAATGGGCAGCAAAATTTTTTGGGGGTACATTTGGGGGTACGAGGCATTTTGCTGCACAATACAAATCAGTATTTTCAGCATGTTATAATGCAAGATAGTATCCCTCCCCCGTCCGGCAGGGCGCCCTTTTTTCATATCTCCCGGCCATGCCGGGAAAACTTTCTTGCCGAAGATGGCCGGACGGCCGCGGTGCTCGCGGCCCTTCCCGGCCAAGGAGACGCTATGGAACACAAGACCCTTGTAGATGCTGTGGTCACAGCCGAATGGGAAATGTTCAGCAACGTGCAGAACGTGGGCGGCAAGGCCTCCTGCCAGATGGATCCCAAGACCTTCCGCATCATGCGTTCCAGCCAGATGGACAACTGGGACGACGAACTGCTGGGCAGCTATCTGGAAGACCTGCTGAACGCCCGTCTGGAAGGGCGTAACCTGGTCACGGAAAAATACGCCCGCATGATGGAATCCACCTTCCCCGAGGAGTACGCCCAGCTGGCCGACAGCATGCCGCCGCTGGACCCCGAAGCCATGGCCCAGGTGGACGACATCGTGGCCGCCCATGTATCCTGGAAGGAAGACCTCGACAGCCGCTTCCCCTCGCTGGCTGACAGGGGCCGCCCCCTGCGCAGCCGTGACGACCGTCCGGGCTGGGTCTCCATGGAGACCTACCTCCGCGCGGAACTGCGCACCTATTCCCCCAAAACTATCGCTCTCTATCATCGGGCCACCATGGAACGTCTGCGCAAGGGCGAAAGCGAAGCCGAACAAAACCTGCTCCATCAGGTGCAGCAGTACGGCTTCGAGGACATCGAGAGCGCGGAAAAGCATTTCAGCGCCCGTCGCTGAGGCCACCGACAGCGCCTGACGTCGCCCCGCCGGGAGCCGTCCCGACGATGCGCTTTCGGCAGGGGCACTGCCGCTCTTGAAAAGGCTGCGCCTTCAAAGCCCCGGGAGGAACAGGCTCCGGCCTCCCCCCTGGGGATGGGCATCTGCCCGGCGAACCTCTTGGACTTGCCGGGGCTCGCCATGAGGGCTGAAAATCAAAAGAGCCACCCATATGGGTGGCTCTTTTGATTTGTATGACCGGTACAGAAACAGAGGCCGCAAAAACGAAAAGGGATGCTTCCGAAGAAGCATCCCTTTCCTCTCTTTTCGGGGAAAAAACGGACGGCGGCTAGGCGTTGGCAGCCTTGAGCATTTCTTCCACCATGGCAAGGCTGGTCGCGTTCCGGGCATCCATGCCGCACAGACCGCGCACAGCCAGCATCAGCAGGGTAATGGGCATGCGCACTTCAGCTTTGCCGTTATGGATGATGCAGGTCTGGTCCTGCACCTTCAGGCGATAAGCCCGGCGGCTGTGTTCTTCCGCCCCGGTGCGCATGATGTAGTAGATCTGGTCCTTGTTCTCCGTCACATACAGCTTCTGGCGGCACAGCACGCCATGCTCCTCGTCATACCAGGAACACTCGGAGGAAAGGCTTCCACGAAAGCGCATGTCCTCGCCATTATCGTGCTTGAGGCTGATATTTTCCAGCGTATCCTGCATGGCACCCTCCCCTTGAGCTGCAGCGTGACGGCAGCCACAGCGACAAAGCAGCAAGGCCAGCACGACACCGGCTGACCCTAGCATCGCAAGAAAAGCTTTGTCAATCCCGCCTCCCGGCGGCTCCAGCCCGTCATTTGCGGGGATCGGGCAGCTCCATGCCCAGGAAGCGGGCATAGCAGCGGGCCACGGCCGATTCGGGATCCATGAGCCCCAGACTGGCCCCGGAAGGCGCGGGGACTTCTTCCTTCGGACGCCCGGCGGAGCGCTCCAGCACCGGGCTGGGCGCATCCAGATCCTGATGGTCCAGCATCAGGGAGACCTTCACCGCCGTGAAGAAATCCTCCTGCAGGAACTCATTGACCCGGCGCACGATCTCCGGCCCCATATAATAGAGCTCCTGCAGCAGCACGGCGTCTTCGGCGCCGATGAGCAGCTTGTCGTCATGGTGGCCCAGCGGACGGGCCAATGGCGCCAGATCCGGCCCCAGCACGGCATCCCAGCTGCGCCACAAGCGGCTCAGCTTCGCCTGCTCCGGGGTTGGTTTTTGTCTGAAAGGCTTCAGGGTGGGTATCCTGGTTTTTGTCTTATATAAAAGTTGTTACTCCGTGATGACAAATCCGTGTTCCTAGAGTGATATCCGCTTTCTATTTTAGACCTGTGCCTGTCGCCGAAGGCTGATGGGCACTTTATTCTCACTGTCATGGAAAATGGAAGATTTTGGGTACTACTTGAAAAGAAAATGTGCCCAGGTGGGGCAACGTGCTTGCCCAAAAATGGGACAAAACAAGACTGGAAACCACTATAAGCGGAGAGGAACGGCAAATGCCTGAAGCGGGGACACAACGACAATACTGAATGACTGTATCAGTGAGCAACAAGATCAAAGAACTGAAGGAACCGGTTGTATTACAAGGTTTCACTGCCCAAGAAAAAAAAGAGTAGACATCAATACAGCAACAAAATAATTTCGCAAACAGACGTTCAAATGTTAATCACTTTGAAATATTGCAAGCATATCAATAAGAATGACTATCTTTGCATAATGTTGGCCCTGTTACACTAGGCTGCCGACAAACGATAATAATTACCACATTAACAGAACCATAAAAAACGATATGCAAACAAGCGTAAAGCCCGCTGAGGGCAAATTAGGAATAATGATTGTTGGCAACGGTGCCGTTGCCACGACATTCATGACAGGTGTGCTGATGACACGCCGCGGTCTGACCAAGCCCATCGGCTCCATGACACAATACGACAAGATACGCGTAGGCAAGGGAACCGAGAAGAAATATCTGCACTACAAAGACATCGTGCCACTGGCAAGTCTCGACGACATCGTGTTCGGCACATGGGATGTATACCCACAGAATGCCTATCAGGCTGCGATGTATGCCGAGGTGCTGAAGGAGAAAGACATCAACCCCGTGAAGGACGAGCTGGAGAAGATCAAGCCTATGAAGGCCGCCTTCGACAAAAACTACGCCAAGCGCCTCGACGGTGACAACGTGAAAGACTGCAAGACGCGTTGGGAGATGGTAGAAGCACTGCGTGAAGACATCCGCAACTTCAAGAAGGAGAACAACTGCTCACGCATCGTGGTGATTTGGGCTGCCTCAACGGAAATCTACGTTCCGGTGGACGAGAAGATCCACTATTCGCTCGAAGCCCTGGAGAAGGCGATGAAGGAAGACGACCGCGAACACGTGGCACCATCAATGTGCTACGCCTATGCCGCCCTCACCGAAGGAGCACCGTTCATCATGGGTGCGCCAAACACAACTGTCGACATTCCAGCAATGTGGGAACTCGCCGAGAAGACGAAGATGCCTATCTCGGGCAAGGACTTCAAGACCGGTCAGACCCTCGTAAAGAGCGGTTTCGCCCCAATCATCGGCACCCGTTGCCTGGGACTGAGCGGATGGTTCTCTACAAACATCCTCGGCAACAGAGACGGTCTCGTGCTCGACGAGCCGGCAAACTTCCACACCAAGGAGGTGAGCAAGCTCTCCACACTGGAGACAATTCTGAAGCCCGACGTGCAGCCCGATCTCTATGGCCACGGCAACGACGAGGACACACAGTATTATCATAAGGTGCGCATCAACTACTACCCTCCACGCAACGACAACAAGGAGGGCTGGGACAACATCGACATCTTCGGATGGATGGGTTACCCAATGCAGGTGAAGATAAACTTCCTCTGCCGCGACTCCATCCTCGCAGCCCCTCTGCTGCTCGACCTCTGTCTGCTGAGCGACCTCGCCGCAAGAGCCGGACGCTATGGCACGCAGCGTTTCCTGAGTTTCTTCCTCAAGAGTCCTATGCACGACTATACCAAGGGCGAAGAGGCAGTAAACAACCTATACCAACAGTACACAATGCTTAAGAACGCCATCCGTGAGATGGGTGGTTATGAAGCTGATGAAGAGATTGACTAATAAACAAAAGAAGACAATATTGTGGTCGCTACCAGTAGTAATACTGGCAGCGATTGCTTTTATTACGGTACCCTCGCTGCTGCCCGAAAGCTACGACAGCATGAAACGGAGCGTGGTTACCGTTGAATGCGGTGAATACTACGAGATTCTGAGCCGTGGCAGAGTGATAGCCTGTTGCAACGACATCAATGCCGACACCACGCTCCATGCCGTTAGCGTAAAGCCCGACAGCGACACGGAGCGCAAGGCCATGGTGTGCGGATGCTGGATAAACAGGTTCACATTCATGCCCTCATGCCAGGGCCGCATACTCACCGTCAGTCCATTTTCCACCGACGCAAGACTGATTTCCATGGCAAACAGGAACATCGGCACCCTGATTGAGAATACCATCAAAAGAGCCGAAGAGATGCTTGCCACCGACATGAAGAGGGAGACCGAAATGGATTATTATCTGAATACCCACAACGTGAAAGACGAAGGATACAACGCCATCGCCGCATACGCTGAGGAGAACAAGAAGAAAAAAGACAGTCTGCAGCACAGCATCAACCTGCTGAAATCGCTGCAACAGAAAAAGGGACTCAAGATAAGGCGCAAAAGCAGATATACGCTGGTATACCCCGTCAACGCGAAGAAGGCGAACAGAATAGCATGCCGCATCCTGCCTGAGGAGTCGGGAAAGACATCAAGAAGCACCATCGTGCTGCAGACGAAAGGCAAGTTCATGCCCGAAGATGCAAACAGCCTGTACGGATTCGACGTGTTCTGCCTTATCCCCGAAAAGGGCGACACCATATCCATAGCCGGAGTCTTCGGACTGACAAAGAACAGTCTGCCCAGCACAGCGCTCCAGAAGCCAAACATCTTCAGAGGCACAACCATCTCAACCGAGCGCCATGCCACACCAGAGCTGCTGGCTCCCCAGGGCGCGCCGATATTCAACCGCAACGGATATTTCATCGGAATAAACAACAAGGGAGGAATAGTGAAATGAAAATATCCCACCTTATTATATATGCCTTGACGGCACTCGCCATCATCTCATGCAAAGACGGCAAGCCCATCGACACCGTGACCGTATACCACGGCGACTACTGCTACCGCGGAGAGATGGTACACGGCAAGCGGAACGGCTACGGAGTGTTGTCGCTGAAAGACAGTATCGTGTACAGCGGAATGTGGAAAGACGGCAAACGCTGTGGCTACGGCACTACGACCGACTCTCTGGGCAGACGGATCACCGCACTATGGCATGCCGACACGATAGTGAGCGGAACGCGAGAGGACTCTCTCGGAATATACCACGGAGGATTCAGTGAAGACCTGCTTGCCGACGGACACGGCACATGGAGAAATGCCGACGGAGAATTCTATACCGGCCAGTGGACCGCCGACCGCCGCAACGGTTTCGGCTGCGGAGTGGCAGAGAACGGCAAGGTGAAAGCCGGCGACTGGCGGAAGGACAGATACCGCGGAGAGAAGATGGTGCATACAGCCGACAGGATATACGGCATCGACGTGTCGAGATACCAACACGAGAAGGGAAAGAAGAAATTCCATCTCGACTGGACAAAGGTGCGAGTCATCGGACTGGGTTCCGGAAGGAGAAGTGCCGGCGACATAAACTACCGCATCTCATTCGCATACATAAAGTCAACGGAAGGCGTCACCGTGCGCAACAGATATTTCGCCTCCGACTATGTCAACGCCAAGAAGAGAGGCATCGCCGTAGGGGCATACCACTTCTTCTCAACAAGGAGCAGTGCTGCGGCGCAAGCGCATTTCTTCCTTAGACACACGGCTCTGAGAGTCGGCGACATGCCTCCCGTTCTCGACGTGGAGCCAAGCGACGCCCAGATAAAACAGATGGGCGGACCGGAAGTGATGTTCCGTGCCATCAGGACATGGCTCAACATCGTGCGCAACGCCACCGGCACGAAGCCCGTGCTCTACGTGAGCCAGAATTTCGTGAACAGATATCTGTCTGCCGCTCCCGACATCAAGGGCAATTACCCCGTATGGATTGCGCGCTACGGACAATACCGTCCTGACGTCAGGCTCGCCTTCTGGCAGCTCACGCCCTACGGCAAGGTGAGAGGAATACAGGGAGACGTCGACGTCAACGTGTTCAACGGATACAAGGAGCAGTTTGCCGAATTTCTGCATAAGGAGGCGATAAAGAAATAAACGCCATGCTACCTTTGCCCCTACCTGCCACACGGCAGAAAAATGGCGCAAGGAAGGGAATAACAAAGAAAATAAAACTACATAAAACGACGACATGAAGAAAAGCAAATTCAGAACATTAGCCACGCTGATTGCACTGGCTTGTTCCAGCGTAGCATCCCTGGCACAGATTCCAGAGGGCTACTACGACTCACTGAAGGGAAAGAAGGGTGCAGAACTGAAAAGCGCAGTCCACGACATCATCAAAGACGCCAAAGTATTGAGCTATGGCTCTGGTAGCGGAAATACCTGGTGGGGATTCTGGATTACCGACCGCACCAGCGACGGACGCTTCATCGACCGCTACTCCAATGAGAGCACATGGCCGATGAGCACAAGCCAGGGAGCAGCGGGAGCCGGAATGAACATCGAGCACTCGTTCCCCAAGAGCTGGTGGGGAAAGACAGAAAACCAGGCATACAAAGACCTCTACAACCTCATGCCCTGCGAGAGCAAGATAAACAGCAGCAAGAGCAACTACCCGATGGGCGAAGTGGTGAGCGGCGACACAGGAAACGGATGGACGAAGGTGGGCAACGGCAACGACGGCAAGAAATACTGGGAGCCTGCCGATGAGTGGAAAGGCGACTTCGCACGCGGATACATGTATATGGCAACCTGCTACAGCGGACTGCCCTGGACGGGAGTGGGACTGCAGATTTTGGAGAAGAACGACTACCCCACCCTACAGAAATGGGCTTACGACCTATACATAAAATGGGCAAAGGCAGACATGCCAAACGAACTGGAGATAACGAGAAACAACAAGGTGAGCGAGATACAAGGCAACCGCAACCCTTTCGTTGACTTCCCTAACCTGATGGAATATATCTGGGGCGACAGCATAGACTACGCCTTCGATCCTATGACCACCACCTGTTCAGACAACTACAAGGGCGATGACACACCTGTCACCACTTCCGATGTGATTGCCTCATACGATTTCACCAAGGGCGAGTGTGGTTTCACAATCGAAGACGTGAACAACCCGCTTGACAACAGCAACATCTGGGTGATAACAGACACATACGGATGGAAGGGAACGGCATTCAAAGGCAGCTGCCATGAGGCCGACTCTTATCTCGTATCGCCGGAGATAGACCTCACGGGCTATGAATCGGCAAAGATGAACATCAACCAGGCAGTGAACTTCATAAAGACCGACAACATTACAGACAGGCTCTGCGTGGAGGTACGTTGCGACGGAACGGCAACGGTGCTCAGCGGTTTCACATGGCCTACGGGCGACAATTGGACTTTCGTGGAATCAGGAGACATAAGCCTCAACGAATTCGCCGGCAAGAAGATACGCGTGGCATTCAGATACACCAGCACCTCTACAATCGCCTCTACATGGGAGATTAAGAAGATGACAGTAAGCGGCAAGAAGATGACCGACGGCATCAGCGACGCCGCAACGATTACCAACTCCAAAGAGCCTCGCCTGACCTTCAGCATCAACGGCGAACGCATCACCGACACCGCCAACCACAACGGCATCATAATAGTGAAGCAGGGTGGCAAGAGCTGGAAAATCACAAGATAAGATGAACAGCTGACAATACTTGAATCACAAAAAAACGGTCATTAGGGCATCATGAATTATATAATTCCGAGCAAGCCCTAATGACCGTTTTTTGTTTAATTGTTCTTTTACTTGAGGATGAACTTCCTGTCATTGATGATGTAAGCACCCTTCTTCAGACCCTTCAGACTCTTCGCATTGAGCATCACAGCCTGACCGTCGAGAGTATATACATCATAAGAAGAAGCGTTCATCGCATTCTCTATCGCCTCTATCGACAATGAGAGGGAAGCAGTGTTGGAGAATGAACTCTCCGTAACTGATGCGTCTATTTCTTAACGTACAGGGGTATGTCGGCAAAATGCGGATACGCCGCTGTTAATGTTTGCAAAATAGAATAATAATTTCATACAAGCAAGAAAATAAGAATTTTTCTTGCTTTTTGTCTATTAAACAAGTCCTCACCCGACAGTTGGTAAGCTGTCACTAATTTCCAATGACATAATATCAATGCTAAGAAGAAACCTGCAAACACTGCAAGAAAAGACAAATCGCAAGGAAAGGCTCCGCCTCTGGCAAACATTCAGACGGCGCTTCCTATCCAACCCTAACGGATAGCAAACGACAAGCATCTGACAGCGGGGAAACGGAATAATTCCCCATAATGCGCATCAAAAACACGGAATAATTCCCCAATATGAGGTCGGTTTTTATGGAATAATTCCTTTTTTGACACCGTTTTTCATGGAATAATTCCCCAATGCTTGCGTAAGTCGCTTATTATTAGTACATTTGCAGAAACTCAATCCACATATCATGTTAAAGAGGAAGTTTACGGAACGACTGGAAAAATTCCTTACCAAGGAAACGCGAAAAATACTCCTTGTTAATGGTGCAAGACAGATTGGCAAGTCTTATCTGATAAGGCATATCGGAAAGAATCTGTTCAAGCATTTTGTAGAGATAAACCTGAAAGCCGACCAGGAGGGCGAACGCATCTTTGCCACGATAAGAAGCAAAGAGGATTTCTATCTGCAACTTGGCGCAATTGCCGGCGACAATCTCGGTAACGAGAATGACACGCTGGTATTCCTTGACGAGATACAGTCGTATCCGCATCTGTTGACGTTGCTGAAATTCCTGAACGAAGACGGGAAATACAGATATGTGGCAAGCGGTTCGCTATTGGGCGTTGCCCTATCGCAGACCCCATCGGTGCCAATTGGCAGCATATCCATAGAGCAGATGTATCCGCTGGACTTCGAAGAATTCTTATGGGCGATGGGATGCGGTGAGGAAACGATAGCAGGCATCCGCAAGTGTTTTTCATCACATGAATCACTCAACGACTCCATGCACAACTACCTGCTGCAGCAGTTCAGGATATATCTCCTTGTTGGCGGAATGCCTGATGCAATAAACAAATTCAAGGAAAACCGCAACATAGCCCAGGTAAGAGCCATCCAGCGCGATATCCATGCGCTGTATAGGATTGACGCCTCACAATATGACAATGAACGCAAGCTCGTAATTCGGAAAATCTACGATATGGTGCCTTCGAACATGGAGAACAAGAAGAAGAGGATAATAGTAAAGAACATAGAAGACACCAAATCACACAAGCAGTTCAGCGACTACGCTGAAGAGTTTGAATATCTCACGAATTCCGGAGTTGCATTGCCGGTGAATGCCATCAGCAACCTGAAATTTCCACTTGCCGAATCTGAAAGCAAGAATCTTCTGAAACTGTACCTCAGCGATGTAGGACTCCTGACCAACCTGCTTTACGGAACAAACATCAAGGCTGTGTTGAAAGATGAGCGCAGCGTAAACTTGGGAGCGGTATACGAGTCGGCTGTAGCTCAGGAATTGCATGCACACGGGTTCTCGCTCCACTATTATGACAACAAGCAGAAAGGAGAGGTGGATTTCCTCATCGACGACTACGAACGCCTCACCGTATTGCCGATAGAAGTGAAATCAGGAAAGGACTACCGCATACACAGCGCACTGGACAAATTCCTTGCCACACCAGACTACAACATCAACCGTGGCGTGGTGTTGAGCAATGAACAGAAGGTACACTCGGACAAGGGCAACATATATATGCCGATATACTACTGTATGTTCTTCCTGCGCGACAACTCAAAAGAATCCGACACCATAATCCCGGAACTGACGCTTCCAGAACAAGCAGCTGATGACAAACAAGATCCTCTCTTCTGACAAACAAAATCCGAGCAAGCCCTAAATGACCGATTTAGGGTTTTATCGGCATAATCCAACAACTCTGAATTATATTCATGATTGGCGGAAATCTGGTTATAGCAGAAAAGAGGGAAGCATCTACAAGAAAGGAGTGAGGAAAACAGGCAGGAAGAGTGTTCTCGCCAGACTGCAATCTGGCCCTACAATCGAGTAGGAGGAAAACGAAGCAGTTTTCTTCCTACTTTCGTTTTCCGAC
>OGXZ01001894.1_pt1 | contig 11305 bp, 8 predicted proteins | sample 1576431 | NCBI WGS metagenome assembly OGXZ01 (sample SAMEA3541590, study PRJEB24748) | human gut metagenome | biome: human gut; feature: human-associated habitat; material: faeces | place: China | collected 2012
GAAGCCTGCGAATAAGGGACGGCGAACGGAATCTGATCGGACGGCGGACGGAATCCGATCGAGCGGCGGACGGAAACCGATCGGGCGGCGGACGGAATCCGATCGGGCGGCGGACGGAGCACGACGCGTAGTCTATAAGCCTCAGAGTTAAGAAGTTGAAAAAATGGGAACAAATATTGAGGAATGTGCAATAAAATCGTTACCTTTGTAAAATTAAAGTCTAAGCCTCGAAAGTTTAAGACAACGCCCCGATAACAACCAAACAACACCCCGAAAACTAAAGAAACAGCCCCCCCAATAGGTAAAAGGATATCAAAAGAACACATTAAACAAATAAAAAAAAAGAAAGATGAAGACTGTTTATGATTTCTCGGTGAAAGACAGAAAGGGTAAAAGCGTGTCGCTGAAGGAGTATGCCAACGAAGTGCTGCTCATCGTAAACACAGCCATAAAGTGCGGCTTCACACCGCAGTACGAGGAGCTGGAGAAGCTCTACGAGAAGTATCATGCGCAGGGATTCGAGGTGCTCGACTTCCCGTGCAACCAGTTCGGCGCACAGGCCCCCGGCACCGACGAGTCGATACACCAGTTCTGCAAGCTCACGTACGACACCGAGTTCCCGCGCTTCAAGAAGGTGAAGGTGAACGGCGACGACGCCGACGACCTATTCAAGTTCCTCAAGGAGCAGAAGTCGTTCGCAGGCTTCGACCCTGCACACAAGCTCACTCCGGTGCTCGAGGAGATGCTCGCCAAGGATGCGCCCGACTATAAGGAGACAGCCGACATAAAGTGGAACTTCACAAAGTTCCTCATCAACAAGCGCGGAATGGTAGTGGCTCGATTCGAACCGACAGAGAGCCTCGACAATATCGCAAAGCAGATTGAAGAGATTATCTAAGGTGGTGTGGTGGTGAGATGTTGAGGTGGTGAGATGTGTGGAGTTGTTATGTTGAGATGGTGAGGTGGTGAGATATGTCAACACCTCAACATAACAACACCACAACACCACAAATCTCAACACCTCAACATAACAACACCACAACACCACAAATCTCACCATCTCAACACCTCAACACCACAACATAACAACACCTCACCACCACAACATCTCAACATAACAACTTGTAATAAAATCAATAGAAATGGAAAATAGAGAACATGTGCGTTGCCTCATCGTGGGCAGCGGTCCGGCAGGCTACACTGCTGCAATATACGCTGGACGCGCCAACCTCAGCCCGGTAGAATACTGCGGCATTCAGACTGGCGGTCAGCTCACACAGACTACCGTCGTAGAGAACTTCCCCGGCTACCCCGAGGGCGTAGACGGCAACCAGATGATGCAGGACTTGCGCCAGCAGGCTCTGCGCTTCGGCGTAGACATGCGCGAAGGCTCAATCGCAAAGGTCGACTTCTCGCAGAAGCCTTACGTGCTCACCACAGACACGGGCGTAGAGATTGAGGCAGACACCGTGATCATCGCTACCGGAGCAAGCGCCAAATACCTCGGACTCGACGACGAGAAGAAGTACAACGGACAGGGCGTGAGCGCATGTGCCACATGCGACGGCTTCTTCTACCGCAAGCGCACCGTTGCCGTAGTGGGCGGCGGCGACACAGCGTGCGAGGAGGCTCTCTATCTGGCTGGTCTCTGCAAGAAGGTGTACATGATTGTGCGCAAGCCTTACCTGCGTGCATCTGACGTAATGCGCAAGCGCGTGGAGGACAACGAGAAGATCGAGATTCTCTACGAGCACAACACTCTCGGACTCTTCGGCGAGGACGGCGTAGAGGGTGCTCACCTTGTGAAGCGTAAGGGCGAGCCCGACGAGGAGCGTTACGACATCGCTATCGACGGCTTCTTCCTCGCTATCGGCCATAAGCCGAACACCGACGTGTTCCGCCCGTTCGTCGACTGCGACGAGACTGGCTACATCAAGACCATCGACGGAACGCCGCGCACTAACGTGGATGGCGTGTTCGCTGCCGGCGACTGCGCCGACCCGAACTACCGTCAGGCTATCGTGGCTGCAGGCTCAGGCTGCAAGGCTGCGCTCGAGGCTGAGCGCTGGCTCACTGAGCACAACCTGTAAAGAAAAGTGGCGGAGGTCTCCGGCCTCCGCAGCACCAAATGAAACATCTTTATAAATTTCAATAGCGGAGGTCTTTGGCCTCCGTAGCAACCAGTTTGATAGTATTCGACTTGGTGCTGCGGAGGCCGGAGACCTCCGCTACTGGTTTTTAAATCAACCAAAACATGACAATCCTCCTCACCGTAGCCGCCTACTTCGCGGCTCTCATGCTCTTCAGCCGCTTCACCGCACGGCGCGGCGACAACAACGAGACCTTCTTCCGCGCCAACCGACGCTCGCCGTGGTACATGGTGGCGTTCGGAATGGTGGGTGCATCCATCTCGGGCATCACGTTCGTGAGCGTGCCGGGCATGGTGATGCGCACCGATATGACATACGTGCAGACCTGCATCGGCTTCATCCTCGGCTACTTCGCCATCGCCTTCCTGCTACTGCCCGTCTACTACCGGCTGAACCTGACGACCATCTACTCGTATCTGAAGGAGAGGCTCGGCAAGCGGTCGTACAAGACCGGCGCATGGTTCTTCCTCACGTCGAAGATGACGGGCGCCGCCGTGCGCTTCTACGTCGTCTGCATCATTCTGCAGCGCTTCGTGTTCGACGCCGTGGGCGTGCCGTTCCCCATAACCGTCGTGGGCATGACGCTGCTCATCTGGCTATACACGCGCCGCGGCGGCATCAAGACGCTGGTATGGACCGACACGTTCCAGACCACCTGCATGTTCGCCGCGCTGCTCCTTATTATATATAATGTGACGCAGCAGCTGGGCATGAGCGTGGGCGAAGCCGTGCAGGCGGTGGCTGCCGACGGACATAGCCGCATGTTCGTGTGGGACGACTGGGTGTCGACGCAGAACTTCTGGAAGCAACTGCTCAGCGGAGCCTTCATCGCCATCGTGATGACGGGTTTGGATCAGGACATGATGCAAAAAAACCTCACGTGCAAATCGCTACGCGAGGCTCAAAAGGATGTGTGTACGTATGGTTTCGCCTTCGTGCCCGCCAACCTGCTGTTCATGGCGCTCGGCGTGCTGCTTATGATGCTGGCGCAGAAGGAGGGCACACCGCTGCCTGCGGCTGGCGACGAACTGCTGCCGATGTTCGCGGCGACGGGCGCATTGGGCACCGTCGTCACGGTGTTCTTCACCATCGGTATCGTTGCGGCGTCGTTCTCCAGTGCCGACTCAGCGCTCACGGCGCTCACCACGAGCTACTGCGTCGACATCTGCGAACGTCCCGAGGACGAGCGTCTGCGCCGCCGTGCGCATGTGGGCATCGCCGTGGTGTTCGTGGCGTTCATACTGCTGTTCCGTATGCTCAACTCTACGAGCGTCATCGACGCCATCTACGTGCTCTGCTCCTACACCTACGGTCCGCTGTTAGGTTTGTTCGCCTTTGGTCTGCTCACGCGCCGCACCGTCAACGACCGCCTCGTGCCACACGTCTGCCTCGCCTCACCCCTACTCTGCTACGCTCTCGACATCACCGCGCAGCATCTCTGGGGCTACCGCTTCGGCTACGAGCTGCTCATGATCAACGGAGCGTTCACCTTCGCAGGGCTGTGGGCTACGAACAGCACAAAGAAATAACTTCTAAGGAATCCCATAGATTTCACACTATACGTTAGGATGCAAAAACTCCCACAGATTTCACAGATTTACACAGATGCTGATTTGCGTTATTCTCCCACAGAATTCACAGAACACACAGAACCTTTTGCTATAAAAATCTGTGTAAATCTGTGAATTCTGTGGGAGTTCTTCTCAGCAAGAAAGTTCTGTGTATTCTGTGAAATCTGTGGGAGTTTTTCTCAGCAGAAAGCCCAGTGTATTCTGTGAAATCTGTGGAAGTTTTTCTCAGCAGAAAGTTCTGTGTGTTCCGTGAATTCTGTGGGAGTTTTTCTCAGCAGAAAGTTCTGTGTATTCCGTGAATTCTGTGGGAGATTATCTCTTTGGGTGCGTGGGTACGGCAAGGATGCCATACCCTCCTACAATACATCTGTGGGAAGAGAAAGATTATAAGCCCGACCAGACACTCGGGTTGAACGTCTTCTCGACCTGTGCCTCCACATCATCAGGCAGATTGCAGAAGAAGTCGATGCCAGTGCGCTTCTCAAGCTCGCTGATAGAAATGGCGTGTGAACGTAACGTCTCGTTCATGCGCCATGATTTTGTCTGGTCGCTCCAGAACGCCATGCCCGCATATCCGAACGAACTCTTGCGCAGGATAGCCATGTAGAAATACTTCGGCACGATGAGTTTGCCGTTGATGCGCGTGATGATGTTCGCCTCGCTGTCGATTGTGCCACCCTTGCAAACGAAGATAGTATCCGTTACAGAGAGCTTGTCAGCCCACTTGCGCAGCTGGTTCTCCATACGCACCCACAAACCGCTGTTGCCGCTGTCGTCGTAGCCGTTGAACTGATGATACTGCGGCTGCATGTTCGTCATTACGAACGTCTGAGCGTTCATCTCTTCCGACGCCGTGCGGTCGCCGCTCGGACAGATATGTCCGCGGTCATAGCCTGGGAAGTAGTTGAACTCGTCGTAGTATTCGTCTGCCGTGAGGTTTGTGGTGTCGAAATAGAAGTTTGACACACGACTGTACTTGCCCGAATATCCGCGGTGCATCTGATAGCACGTCCAGCGCTGCGAACGCTTGTTGCAGTCCCACTCCACCGAGAAGTTCACACCGTCCTTGTCGTACGCCGTCGACTTAATGCGATAAACCAGCACCTTCTGTTTGCCGCCCTGCTTCAGAGCTGGGAACTCCCTGCGCTGTATCGCCTTGTTGTAGCCGTTGGCAGCCGACGGCACGTTAGCGTTCTTGTTCTTCTTGTCTACCTGTCCGCTCTGGCTGCCGTTGCCGCCATCCTCGTCGTCTCCACAAGCGCTGAAGGTGAGCACAGAGAGCATCAGCACAGCCATCGCTGCGCAGCGCAATGCGTATTTATAATATTGCTTCATCTGAATATATCTTTTAAAAAGCCTTTTTACTTTTTTACTTTTAAAAGTCCCTTTTTACTCTTTTACTCTTTTACTCTTTTACTTTTTTACTTTTAAAAGCCCCTTTTTACAAATAAAAAGAGAGTGTATTCCATACGCATATGCAACTACGAATGGAACACACCCTCAATATTCATATTCAAAAATAGAGCGTGTCTATCTGAAGTATATATCTCGTTCTTTTCCTTACTTGCGAACCTTTGCGTAGCGGTTCATGAACTTATCTACGCGACCTGCAGTATCGACAAGCTTGCTCTTACCTGTATAGAACGGGTGAGATGTGCTTGAGATTTCGACTTTTACTACTGGGTAAGTTTCGCCTTCAAACTCTACTGTCTCTGTAGCCTTGCATGTAGACTTTGTAAGGAACATATCGCCGTTGGACATATCCTTGAATACGACGGGGCGATAGTTTTCTGGATGAATTCCCTTCTTCATTTTTGTTTAAATTGTTATAGTGTTAAATAAATAATTCGCTTTCAAACGCTTAGCGGATGCAAAGTTACGACTTTTTTATGAGATCCACAAATTTTTGAAAACAAAAATTCCAAACCGCTTCAATGTTTGAAACGGCTTGGAATATTAAAGAATCGTATTACTTACGATAGTAAATAAGCCTATTACTTAGCGTATGTGATTACAATCTTGTTTATACGCAACTGGACGCCACCGCCAGAAGCCTCTTTGAAGACGTTTGTATAAGTCATTGTCTTGCCGTCGATAACAACAGTAGCAGTCTCGTTGCCGACGCAATTGACATTCTTATTCTTGTCTACATCGCAGCTGAACTCTATCTTAGCGATTGCCTTGTGACCCTCAAATGTAATCATGTTGTTCTTGTAAACACGGATGTTAGAGTAGCCGTTACCAGTGTAATACTTCGGACCATTCTTCTCGCCGTTTGCGTCGAAGACGATCTTTGTGCCGTCCTTAAGAGTGATGGTTGTAACCTCAGCACCATTCTCTGTATAGAAGTCGCCAGGAACCACCTCTACTGTTGTTGCACCTGCCTGAACGCTCGGGTTAGAGAGTGTGAGTGTTGTGCCGTTGATAGCGATATTGCCATTGCCTGCAGGCTTGTCCTCGCCACCAGTAGAACCACCCTCTGTCTTGCCGTTTACAGACACAAGGTATGTAGTGCCCTGAGCAGTCTCAGGAGTATTGCCGTAGTAGTTGGTGAGCTTGCCGTAAACCACAACCTCGTCGCCTTCAGCGATGTTAGGCTGACCCTCTGTCCACTTCTGGTTGCCGAGATAGAGCGAACGGAACACGAGGAACTGACCGTCTGCCTTGCCGTCGTCAGAGATGTAGAAAGAAGCGTTGCCGAACTGTGCAGAGAAAGCCTCCTTCACAGATACTACCTTACCCTTGATGTAGTAGCCCTGCTCAGACACAGCGTTTGCAGCCAGCTTGCTTGCCTCAGCATTCGCAGCTACGCTGTTGAACGGATCATCCTTTGTACCAGTGCCCTTCGGTGTACCAGCAACTCCTGTATCGCCGCCAGGCTCTGTACCAGGCTTTGCACCGAACTCCTTGTCGCCGAGCTTAGCCCAAACTACCGACTTCAGACCAGTCTTGCCGAAGTAAGCCTCAATGTTACCGCAGAGAACTACCTCCTGCTTGTAGTTTGCAGGATTGTCCTTGAGGTTGATTGCGTTGCGAACATCACCTACAGGAAGCTGTACCGGCATTACGTTGTCAACAGAAGTCTCGTCAGCAGAAGCTGCGATGAGAACGTTGCTTGCAACCTCACAACCCTCGGCTGTGAACTTAGCCTCGTCGATAGACTTGTCGGGAACGAAGCCTACGATGTAAGCCTTAACGAAGACATTGCTGCCAGTGGCGCCATGCTTCTTGATGTCCTCTACAGTGTAAGGACTTTCTGCGGTACCATTGCCTGTCATTTCGGTTGAACCGCCGCCGTTGCCGCCACCAGGAATTTCATAAGCCTCGGGAACGTCCTCACAGCTTGTGAATGTGAATGCCGCCATCGCTGCGACGAGCATTGAGAAAAATATCTTTTTCATATTCTTTTGTTTGTTTGCTTGTTGTATATTAATAATAATGTGGATAGCCTTGCTGCCGATAATGCTATATCACTAAGGCTTTATTTGTTCTTCTCCGGCTCGAGCACCTCGATATCAGACTGCGAGCGCAGAACGAGCTGCACGGTTGTGCCGTAAGACGACGTTGCGCTGGTCTTGTAGACGGTGAGAATACCGGTTACGTTGAGCTTACCCTTCGGCAGTGTCTCTGCAGCGAACTTAGCGTAGCAGCTTGTGCGGATGCCTATCTGCTTCTTCTGAGCGGTGTAGCCCTTGAAGTAGCGTGTAACGCCATAGCCTGTTGCAGCACCTTCTGCCTCGGGAGCGAATGTAACCGTGCCGTCTGCGGTGTCGAACTCAACACCCTTCAGCGTTACGATTTGTCCTGAATACTTCATTGACACAGTCTCATTGTTTAGAGTGCTGATTTCTGAAGTCTCGAACACATGAGGCACGACGAGCGAAGCGTCTGCCTTGCCGAGAATCTTGAAGCGAGTCTGCCATTCGGTGCGGCTGATGCGGCTCGGGTAAGTCTGGTTCTTCTTGAAGTCGGTGTACGGAACGCCAATCTGCGGCTGTGTACGGTAAGCACCATAGTAGAGTCCGCCAAGGTCGATGAGCACTTCCTGACCGATAGGCAGCTGACCGCACATACCGCCTTGAGCAACGCTGATGACGATGCCGCCGGTAGCGTCCTCGAGCATAATCTGGTTGTAGATATTGCCAGAGATATCGTTGCCCGTTACGCGAGCCTTAATCTGCACACCGTCGGCGATGCGTACGGTGTCGTTCACCTTGTCCTTCAGCAGCGCGCTGTACTTCGACTTCAAGTCGGCGATGTTAACGACGTTGGTCTCCTGAAGCTGGTTGTTGCCGAACGGTGCCACCTCGCCAGTAGGGTCTGTCCAGTCGTCATCCATACAAGATGTAACCGAAAGACCTATAACAAGCGCGAAGAGCGCGAGTTTCAGATATTTTAAACTTTTCATCTTCTTTCTGTGATTTAGAATTTATAAGTAATGTTCAGCATACCGTTTGTACCGAAAGCGTAGAACTTGAACGGGTTCTTCTCGAACGAATATCCGCGCAGGTTAGCACTCTGTGTGTATCCGCTTCGGCTCTGCTCATAACCGCCAGTAACGATGTTGCGGTTGTTGAGGATGTTCTGCACCATGAGGTTGATTGACAACGAGCCGTGCTTGAGATATATGCTGCGACCGATTGAGCCGTCGAGCATGAATCCGCCGTGTCCCTTAGCCTGGTCGAGTGCGCCGGGGATGATTTCGCCGGTCACGTCGTTGATGATAGGACGGTCGAGCGCCTTCATCACGTCGTTACGACGCTTGATGTTCTCGTCGAAACGGTAGTTGGGCGAGTACGACAGATAGATGCGGTCGTAGTAGTTGCAGTTGAGGTCGATGAACCAACCCTTCTGGTGGTAGCTTACGCCGAGGCTGAGCGCTGTGAGCGGTGTGCCGCTGTCGCGCATGCCCTTGTTGTGTATGTAGTCGTAGTTCTCGCCTTCCTGGCCTGTGCCGTGCAGCGTAGCGCTTGTCGACTCCATGTAGCAGAGCTTAGAGTTGTTCGTAATCTTCGCCTCGCTGATTGTACCGATGAGCTTCACGTCGAGGAAGCTGGTGAGCGTAAACTTGGCGCCGAGCTCTGCACCGTAGTACGACTTGTTCATATCGGTCATCGACACGTAGATGAACGAGTTGGTGTCGTCGTTGTAGAAGTTCTGCCAGTCGGAAACGTTGGTCATGCGGCTGTAGTAGCCCTTGAGGTTGAGGTGGAGCCAAGAGTTCTCGTACATATAGCCGAGCTCTGTGCTGAAGATGCGTTCGTTCTTGAGACCCTGAACGAAGTCGTTGTTCACCTCCGGCGACATGAATGCCGCACGTGCTTCAGGAGCGCGGTGCTCGTAGCCTACGCCGAGTGTGAGCACGTTGCCGCGTCCGAGCGTGAGGTTAGAGCCGAACTTGAAGCCGCCGTCAACGAACTCCGCTGTCTTGCTCTTGCCGAACGAGTTGTTAGCAGCCAGACCGTTGCGCATCTTGCCTTCGCGCTGCATAGATGTGTAGCCGAGTCGGGCAGCCACGGTATAGTTGAGCGGTCCGAAGTTCTCGGTGTACGATGTCCAGAGTTTGCCCTTGTTGATGAAGAGGTTGTAGTCGTAGCCGAAGCGGTCGCCTTCCTTGACTACAGCGTTAGGATGGTTGAGGTCGTACTGTGCTTCGGGCGAAGCTGCGGTGTACTTGTCAGAGATAATATAAGTGTTGATATTATGGAACTGAGAAGCGCCGAGCAGGTCCTCCATAGTCTGGTAGTGCATAGCCTTGTTTGTGGCAGCTATCACGCCTACGTTGAACTTCTTGTCCTTGTCAATCTGGTGGTTGAAGGTAGAAGCGAGCGAGAACATGAGGTTGTCGTTGTGCTTAGCCTGGATATAGTACATAGCGTCGCCGCCCTGAGCTGCCGTGTTCTTGTTAGCATAGTAGAGGCGGTCCCAGTTGATCTGTCGGTTAGCCTTCGATGCGCGCCAGTAGTCGTACGATGTCTTCCAGTCTTCGTAAGCCTGCTCTGTGCGATACGAGTCGTTGTTGCCGTACCATACGTCGTAGTAGCTCGACGGCAGGTTCTTCCAGTAGTTAGGATGCGGGTTGTCGGCATTGTTGTAGTTGAGCTTTGTGCTCTTGTACATAGAGTATTTGCCGAAGAACGACGTAGTGAGTTTCGAGTTCTCGTTGAAGTTCCAGTCCCATGTGAGGATGGCGCTCGGAGCGAAGTCGTTCACGACGCGCGAGTTGCGCTTCTTGCCGTTCTGGTAGCCCCAGTAGGGGTTGTAGTAGCGGTTGTTGGCGAGCCAGTAGACCTCGTCCGTTGCAGCACCCTGTGTAGAGCGCTCCGTCGGGTTGCCCCATGTAGAGAGCGAGAGGCTGTGGTTGCCCATCACCTTCTGCACGGCGAGGAAGTAAGAGAGCGAGTTGTAGAATGTGCCCTCTACGTATCCGTTGCGTGCCCAGCGGTAGCTCACGTTGCCTGTGAACGCCCATCCCTTCTCAGAGAGTCCGCTGCTGTACGAGTACATGCCGCGCAGGGTGTAGTTGCGGTTGGCGCCGCTTACTGTCAAGCGGTGGCCTACGGGCATTGCCGACGGACGGAAGTTGTAGTTGTTCGATCCGCCCATGCCTGACATTGCGAAGTTGTTGCTTTCGAACGGAAGGGCGAACTCCTGGTTGCGTGTCATGTTGTTCAGACCGCCCACCTGAGAGTAACGGAACTGTCCGCTCTCCATATCGTTCAGCAGCAATCCGTTGAGATAAACTTCGTTGTACTTCTGATCGAATGCACGATAGCGGAAACGTGCCGGTGAGAACAGATAGCCCACCTGGCTGGCATAGATGTCGGTGTTAGAGTTGACGATGGTCACGTTCTGTGTCATGTCGTCGTCCTCACCGAGCTGTGCCTCTGTGAAAGTGAAGGCAGCCTCGCTCGCCGCTTCGCTGTGGAAACCGATCGAGTCGGCTGCTGTCTGTGCGAATGCAGACGGAGCGCAGCACATTGCCAGCACTGCTAATTTAAGCTTCTTTTGCATGTAAGTGTTTATAATTATTTAATGAAATTTCGTTTATATCGCCGCTGCTACATTTCCTTACTTCAGCCAGCCGTGCAAAGGTCTCATCCTATCCACGGAAAGCTCGCAAGCATACAGCAAATGAAATAGATTGCAAAGTAACACATTTTTATTCAATTAAAGAAATGTTTCCCAACTTTTTAATATAGTGTTTCAATGCTGCAACACACAAAAAGGGCGTAACGTTTTGTATTTTAATGCAAAAAAAGCATGAAACAGGGTGCAATAATAAGGATTTACTGTAACTTTGCACTATATACTCATGTATTAAACGAAACAAGAATAAAAAAGCAAATAACTAAAATGAAAAAGAATCTTTTCATCCTCGCCTTGCTCCTCTGCATCACTCTCGGAGCATCGGCTCAGAAAAAGTTTAATCTCTACGCTGTAGGTTTCTACAATCAGGAGAATCTCTTCGACACTTGCCACGACGAGGGCAAGCGCGACTATGACTTCCTGCCCAACGGCTCGTACAAGTGGAACGGACTGAAGTACACCCACAAGTTGCGCAACATGGCGCAGGCTATCGCC
>OGXZ01001901.1_pt1 | contig 11286 bp, 10 predicted proteins | sample 1576431 | NCBI WGS metagenome assembly OGXZ01 (sample SAMEA3541590, study PRJEB24748) | human gut metagenome | biome: human gut; feature: human-associated habitat; material: faeces | place: China | collected 2012
ATTTTCACTAAACTGAAATGGGGCCACAGTTGAATATCCTGATGCAAAACTCAACGAACCAACAGGTGCATTAGTAGTCACATCACTTGATTCTACTTTCGGAGTGGTTATTGCTGTAGCATCAATTCCTGTAGGATCTGCTAAAAGTGTAAATTTAATTGACTTAGGATTTGTTGAGAGGTCCTGACCTTCATCAACCTGGCAATAAATGTAAGCCATTCTTGCATTCAAAGTTACAGGAATCGTGTTAGTAGGGATCAGCTCTGTACCGGCAGCATCTGTGAATGTAACATAACCCATTCTATCATTCACTTTCACCACACCGGCCCACTGCTGAGGACCGCTTTCTCCGGAATCCATACATGAAGTAAACATAGTACCCATCAACAGGGTTAAGGTCAACACCATTAATTTCAATTGTTTCATAAATCTATTTTTTAGAGTTTGCAAAGATATAAATTCTAATTCACAATTAATAAATGCAGATACTTAAAAAATACTGCATCGTTTACTTTATTATTTTTGCAAAAAGTTCCAGGTGATTATCTACATAGCTGGCAACCAGTGTTGTCACTTGTTCCTCCATATCTAAATATGCCTCTTCCAAATCATCAAAAGCCTCATATTGCTCATACATCGCCATGAATTCATCATCCGTCCGTTCTTTTTCCAGATCCTTCCGGTTGGCATCATATATCTTCTTGGCTTTATATACCAATTTAGAGAACTCTTCCGCCCCCCACAGGCGCATCACTTTTGCAAAAGGATTATCAAAGATATATCCGCCATAACCGTTCTGAATCAACTGACAGAATCCGCCGAACATTATTTCATCACGAAAAATCTGATAAGCCAGCAATGAATGCTGTTCACCTGTCAACAACGGCATTGTGTCAGCAGTCAATTCACCACCGATTATTTCCTTATATTTATCAGTAAAAACCTGGATAAATTCATCCATTCCTTCGCCCGCAGCTTTCTGTAAAGCGGACTCCATAACTTCTATCATAGCTTTGTTCAATAAATTATTCAGCAAAGCTACTAATTTTATTCTATATCAGAAGCAGACTTTCGAGCTTGGTTGTATTCTTTTGGAGCAGTAAGAATATGCTGACACCACCATCAGCAGCAGAAATAGACGCAGCTCGTTGCCGTCAGCCAGCGTCATCAGCTTGCCACTCGCTTTCTTAGCCAGTCCGGTCTGCACGATAGCACCGCCCACGACGAAGAGTCCGACCATCATTATCACCACCGAATTGGAGAAACCCGACAGCGCCTCCTGCGGCGTGAGTATTCCGGTGAGCAATAGGGCGACGAGGGCGCAGAGCGCAACGAGGTCGGAGCGAATTTTGCCCATAGCGAAAAACACAGCTGAAATAGCAAGAATAACAAGCGTTGTTATCATAGAATTTGTTTTGTTTGTAAATGAATGATTTTGTTTCTTAAAATGTTTAGTCAAAGTTACAAAAAAATCAGTGAAACCGCCAATTTCTTGTCGTAGCTATTACGATTTGATTAAAATTATTTTGAAAAAGTAACAAAAAGTTCAAAAAATATTGCATTTTTCAAAAATAAGTACTATCTTCGCAATATGAAATACGAGGATGTAGTCTCGCGTCCCGTAAGTAGATTGTTAACGACTGTGTAGAGACAGCAGTCAGAATAGGAGGTCTTATGATGAAGAGTATAAAAAGAGCTTATGATTTCGAATCGTTTGAGCTTGACAACGTCTATAACGACGACGAGAATCGTTATCCACGTGATAATACCTCCATTTGGTACAATTAAATAGGTTGTGCGTACATCCATAAGGATGCAATTCATAATGGAGAGTTAGTACATTAACATTAACAGAACATTTAGCGAAGCATTGACCTTTTGTGGGTCAAGGCTTCGCTATTATTATATAGCTTGGTTCTTGTTTGCCAAGCACTTTTTATGTGTTTCCTTTTGTCATTACATTCATTTTTTATAAATTTGCAAATGATTCTATACTCCTCGCAAGAGGAACAAGCCCGCGCCGAGAGATGTAAAGAGGTTCATCACAACTTATTTTCGTCTCAAATGGTAAGGGGGAGGGTAGGATCACGACATATTAGATAGGCGTTTACTAACGTCCTGTTTTGACGCTTCGAAACTTCGCAACTTTCAGGTACTGTCAGAACTCGGCAACGGTAGATGCCCTCGGGATGTGATTGTTTGCATCCTTGTAGTGTATTGTGGCTAGCCTCATTGGCTTTAGTCGCAAAGGTACGCTATAGGGGTATGCTATATCATATCGGCGTGGGCTTCGACGTTGCTCGTTCTTCAGTACCGGGCAATGCGAAGGCCTCGAAGCGTGGAATGGGCAACAGGTAAGTTCCCACGCTTTTCTTTTTTGTTCGTTTTCATAAATCTTTATTCATGCCCGATTTGGGAACTAAGGCGAAATAAATAGTCTATCATTTAGCCAATGACGGAAAAAATAAAGGTTGTTGCATATAGTCGGCAAAGAGAGAATGTTTTCTCTGACCATATCAACAAGATGCCAATTCATATCACTCACGAATTAAACGGTGAATATGAAGAAGTCGACTGCCGTTTTTTCAGTTTTCTATGGCGCATCTTACGTCATGCTTCGGATATTGATGTGCTGTTTTTTGACGGCATGAGCGGTTCTTGCAAGTGTTTAGGCCGGTTGTATCGTTGGCTCAATCCTTTGGGCAAACTCGCCACTCTTCAATCTATTGATGATTTGCTAAAGCATGAGAAGTCGTTTTCTGCTGATTGGCAGGAAAACGACTATAGGCTATGGGTTAATCAAGTATTACTTCCTGCTATCGGGTTTGTGCCATTAGCGCAAATATGGAGGTCGTATAGTGTAAGTAGCATATAAGAAATAAGAACAATATGAAAAAAGTTAAAGCTGTGACACCTTATGCCTTTCAAGGTAAGCCCAGTTTCAAGCAACAGCCATACGACGCTTGGGTGAACATTGGCGGAAAGATAGCTGTGCCTCATTATCCTGCAAAGTTGTTCCATGGTTTAGTATACAAGTGCTCCTTGCCATGTGTTTGCAGAAGTAAGAATGAAGCACGTCTTCGTTTTGTAGAACCAGTAGCAATCAACTTTGATACTTTTCCTGATTATATGCGGTATGAGATTATCCCTATTATCTGGGACTGTTGGCCGAAATACTTCGACAATGTGGTGAAATGGTTGCGTAAGTATAACGTAAAAAACGCTGTCTTCACATCTTCACAAACGGCAAAGCGCATGCAGGAAGTGTTGCCAGCGATGAACATTCTTTCAATCACTGAAGGCATCAATGTTCAGTCCTATCATGCTGGCTGCGATTTGAAAGACCGAAGTATCGACTTGCTCGAATATGGAAGCATCAAGCGAAACTTCTTTAGACATCATGTTTCGGGCATCAATCACATAAATCGAGAAAATGCCAATGGCTGCATGGATACATTTGAACAGTTGCTTCACACTATGGCTGAAGCGAAAGTAACAATATCCTTGCCACGTTGTGATACGGCGCCCGAAGAAACCGGTGGTATAGAGACACTTACCCAGCGCTTTTGGGAAGGAATGCTGTCGCGTACGGTTTTATTGGGGCGAGCACCCAAAGAGCTTATCGACTTGGTTGGATACAACCCCGTTGTCACGCTTGATAAGGAGCATGCCGACGAGCAAGTGAGGAATATAGTGGAGCATATCTCAGAGTATCAGAACTTGGTAGACAAAAACCGCGAAACGGCTTTGAGGATGGCTCCTTGGGAAATCAGAATGAAACAAATAATGGAATGGCTGGAAGGTCTGGGGTATGAAAAATAACGAGTTTGGTATGAATAATTCTATTGTAGTTGCAGTCGTAGTCACTTACAACCGACTGAATCTTTTGCAGCGAGTTGTAGGAGCTTTAAAAGGTCAGAGTAAAAAACTCGACAAGATATACATTGTTAATAATGGTTCGACGGATGGCACAAAGGAATGGCTTGACGGTCAAACCGGCTTGAACGTAATCCATCAGGAGAACGTTGGTGGATCTGGTGGCTTCTATCGTGGCATCCAGGAAGCCTCTAAGGAAGAGTGCGACTGGATATGGTGTATGGACGACGACGTGTTCCCCCGAGAGGACTGCCTGGAAACTTTGCTCAATGTAGCTGAACGACATGAGAAGTTGGGAATAATTTGTCCGCACCGCTTGATGAGCGGCAAGACGTTTGTAGGCGAAGCAAAGACGCTCAATCTGACGAATCCTTTCTCTGATATGCACAACGACATGCTTACAGCTCAGGAGCTGGAAAGCAACGAGACGGTAAGCATTGTAGGAATGGCTTTCGAGGGTCCGCTCATCCGCAAGGAAGTTGTCGAAAAGATTGGACTTCCGAACAAGGAACTGTTCATCCTTTACGACGATACCGATTATAGCTATCGCACTGTGCTGGCGGGCTATAAGGTTGTGGTAGCAAGAGACGCCCTGATGGATAAGTACGATTTTCAATCAAAAACAAGCTATCGGGAGGATAAAATCAAAAACAAGTGGAAACTTGCTTATCATATCCGCAATACAGCCTACTTCGGTCATCGTTATGGCAAGAATATAGCTGTGAGATATATGGCTGCATTGCCTTTCATTATGCGCATGTATGCAGCTATTACGTTCAACTTCGTAAAAGGACATAAGTATTCATTCTCTGACTATGGCTTGTTCTGGCGCATGATGAGAAGAGGACTCAGAGAAGAGTTGGGAAAAATGTAAATGTAGAATCTTTAAATCGTTTCTCAATGAAATATGATTATCTGATAGTTGGCTCAGGATTGTTCGGAGCAACTTTGCCTATTTCGCAAATAAAGCAGGTAAGAAATGCTTGGTGATTGACAAGCGCCCGCAGTTAGGCGGCAATGTCTACTGCGAAAAAATAGAAGGTATAAATGTACACAAGTATGGTGCGCACATTTTCCACACGTCAAACAAGAAGGTATGGGACTTCGTAAACTCCATTGTTGAGTTCAACCGTTACACGAATTGCCCTGTTGTCAATTATAAAGGCAAGTTGTACAACCTGCCGTTCAACATGAACACCTTCTATCAGATGTGGGGCGTTACTACTCCTGAAGAGGCAAAGGCTAAGATAGACGAGCAGAAAGCAGAGGCTGTGGCTGCATTAGTCGGACGTGAGCCGCAGAATCTGGAAGAGCAGGCGATGTGTCTTGTCGGCAAAGACGTGTTCCATACTCTTATCAAGGAGTACACGGAGAAGCAATGGGGACGTAAATGTACCGATTTGCCGGCATTCATTATCAAGCGTTTGCCGGTGAGAATGGTATTCGACAACAACTACTTCAACGACAAGTATCAGGGCATACCAATTGGTGGTTATAACAAGCTGATTGACGGTTTGCTGGAAGGCATCGACTGCAAGACCAATGTCGATTTCTTCAACTCGGAATACAAGGACTGGAAGCAGTTTGCCGACAAGTTGGTTTATACCGGCGCCATCGACGAGTATTTCAACTACTCGTTGGGCAAACTCGACTGGCGTACTGTTAGCTTTAAGACGCGTGTTGAGGAAACTCCTAACTTCCAAGGCAACGCTGTGGTTAATTACACCTGTCACGAACAGTCTTACACACGAGTGATAGAGCACAAGCATTTTGAGATGTTTGGTCAGGAGGTTTACGACTGTCCGAAGACTGTAGTCAGCGAGGAGTATTCTACGGAATATAAAGAAGGTATGGAGCCGTACTATCCTGTAAACGACGAACGCAACAACCATCTTGCAGACCAATATCGCAAGTTGGCAGAAAACGAGGAAAATGTAGTGTTTGGCGGCAGATTGGCTCAGTATAAGTATTATGACATGGCGCCTGTTATTGAGCAGGTGATGGAGTTATTTTAGTTTTGTATGGATAAAAGACCAAAACTCTGTAGCATGTTTTTGAAACCTTTTTGTTATATTTTTGGTTCTTGTTTGCCTGCAAAGAGATATATAAAACCAATTTTTTACTTGTTGTGTTGTGACATTCCAATAAAAATATTAAATTTGTGGCTGCAAATGAGCAAACGCTAATTAGAAACAATCATGCAGCGAAGGGTTTTGCTCGCCGGCAGACGCTGCATTAAAAAACTCTATAAATAAGAAATAGATAAACAATAGCGCATAGCGCAGACATATAAACATAAGCATTGACTATTATTTGCGTTCGTCTGAATAGCGTCGGAAACTAATCAGAGTGAGATAAGAACTATAATTAATAGTGGTAGGCGAGTCCAGTGTCGGATTTGCCTTTCCGCCATTATATGAGAGTCATTGCCTTTGCCACATAGGGCATAGGCTACTCTTATAATGGTGGAGAGGTCTCATTTCCGACGCAGCCTCGACGAACGCATAAGAAGGCCTATGCCTTTTTGTGTTTTGACGTGAATGGTAGATTGGTGCACGAAAACATCAATTATGGAAACAAACGTCAAACAAAAATCATTTGTAAACAGTCCGTCTCCAGCACGATTCTATTGGATTGACTGGATGAAAGCAATAGGAATCAGCCTTATTGTCTACGGACATTTCTTTTCGCTTTATGACATATATGTATATGTTTTCAGCGTTCCGTTGTTCTTTCTTATTTCTGGTTTTCTGACAAAGCAAGAAACCGACATCAAGGTGTTTTGGAAGAAGATTCTGTTCAATCTGGTTGTGCCGATGGTTATCATATGCTCAACCGACTATTTGATAAGATCGGCAAAAGGATACGTACAAACATTAACATGGTCTGAAAACCCATTGTCGTTTATCGTCAGATTGCTTATAGGTACGCAAGGGGCTTTAGGAGCTTTTTGGTTTGTCTATACGCTTATCATCCTTAAAATCGTTTTCCAATTCACCAAGAAACCATACCTGCATATTGTATGGACTATCCTTTTTCTTGCGTGCGCATACATTATAAACAATAATGATGTCGTAATCTGCGGAAAACATTTGAACGCTTTTCCTTGGGCTATACCGAATGCATTTGTTGCTTATCCGTTTTTCATAATCGGTCATTATTTCCAAACTTGGAAGCAGCAGATTGCATCTTATAAAATAGGTAAGGGCACAATAATATGGATTTTAACGTGTCTTTTCATTGTATTCCTTTGCGGACATAAGCATAAATATGTATACCTATATAACTGTGGTTATGGCGACAATATATTCTTGTTTCTTGTAGGAGGCGTGGCTGGCTCTGCGCTGATATTCTTTGTTTCTAAGGTTCTGGAAAGAATTCATTGGAAAGCAATCACAGACATTTCTATAGGAACAACTTTGATATTAGGATTCCATTTCCACTTTATAGCTATCTTCAGACACTTCTTCAAGACTTCATCTATAGCAGACGCTTTGTTTACTATAATCATAGTCCTGCTGTTTGTGCCTATCATTCGTTTGTGTGCAGCGTATGTACCGATAGTAATGGGTAAATATCGAATAAAGAAATAATATCTATCACCGTTCGCGTTCGGTGTCCGATCGGATTCCGTCCGCCGCCCGATCAGATTGCGTCCGCCGTCCGATCAGATTGCGTTCGGCGTCCGATCAGATTGCGTTCGGTGTCCGATGTTTGGTAAAGACCGAGCGACTGTTTTTGTTTGATTTTGATACTCTTTTTGTTTCGTATAAGTAATAAAAACGATAGTTCTTTTGTTTCTATTACTTATACGAAACATGTCGGAAACGCTTATATAAGTATGCGTAATGCTTGTTTTGTTGGGTGCTGCGAAGGCCGGAGACCTCCGCTACGGGTGGTTTACAGCAGAACTTCTTCCAGGTCGTCGGGCACAACGATGCGGCCCTTGAAGTGTTGTGCCGCTTCGCGTGTGTATGTCTCGCGGCGTGTGGCGAGTGTTTTCTCCTCGGTGTGATAGAGCAGCAGGTTCTTCACGCCGAGTTCGGTGGCGAGCTTGCCGGCGTCGAGCGCCGTGCTGTGCGACTTCTCGTAGGGCTTGAACTCCTCGCGGTCGGCGTAGAGGCAGAAAGCCTCGCAGAGCAGCCAGTCGGCGTGTTCTACCATGAGACGGTTCTGCTGGTTGTACGGTTCGTCGCCGAGACAAGCGACCGTAGTTCCGGGCAGTTCGGCACGGAAACCATACTGCTTCTCCTTTGTGGAGTGGATGTCGAAGCACTGCATACTGATGTCGCCCACCTCGAACTTGTCACCATCGTGCAGTTCGTGGAAGACCACACGCTCTGCCACCTTCGCCAGCTGTTTCTTGGCGAGAATCATGTCGATGATGGTGCGTATCACGAGCTGCACCTTGTCGTTGCCATACACATGGAGCCGACCCTCGTAGCCCTTGCACTGCGCCACCATGCGTATCAGCCATATCACGCCGAGGATGTGGTCGGTGTGGGCGTGGGTTACGAAGAGATGATGGATGTCGGCGATGGCGATGCCAGCCCTCTTCAGTTGTGCGAGCACGCCGTTGCCGCCTCCGCCGTCAACAAGCAGTAGGGTGATGTCGGTCTGTAGCGCGAAGCATGTGTTGTAGCACTGCGTAACGGTTGCGTTGCCAGTGCCGAGCATAGTTATCTTGTTCATGTTGCTATGTTTTTTTTATATTATCAGTTGTCTTTATTTGCACGGAAACGAATCAGTTGTCGGTGTTCACGGGGAAGTCGCCTGCGCAATATTTGTCCACCGGTATGTCGTAGTAGGCTCCGCTGTGCTTGGCGAAGTCGATGAGTCGGCTGAACGTCTCGTCCTGTCGCAGCACCTCTGGGTTGCCCACCATCAGCATGTGCAGACGGGCGCGCGTCATGGCTACGTTCAGCTTGCGGTCGATGCGCATGGCGTCCTCCTCGAACGTGTTGTTCGTGAGGAAGTCGAGCTGGTAGCGCTGTCGCACGGTGAAGCCGTAGATGATATAGTCGCGCTGCGAACCCTGGTAGCGTTCCACGGTGTCGATGGTGATGTTGTGGAGCTTGTTGCGCTGCGCTTCAGCCTGCTGAGTGTCGGCGTCGCCGTACATCGTGCGGTAGGCAGCGTCGATGGCGCTGCGTATCGTGGCAATCTGGTTGCGGTAGGGCACGATGATGCCCACGGTCTGCGCCTCGTCGAAGCGGTCGGCTGTGCTGCGGAATATCTGCATCACCGTGGCGGCTATCATCTCCGCTTCAGCCTGGTTGGTCTTCATCGCCGTGGTGTTGTCTACATGGGGCGAGGCGATGAACGCTATGCGGTGGGCGTTCAACATCCGAACGATGCCGTTCTGAATTTTGAGTTTTGAGTTTTGAGTTTTGAGTTTTGTGAGTTCATCCGTACCCGTCGGCAGCGTCTGGTGGGGTAGCGGCACGACGGAGAGTTTGCCGCCGTAGAACTCGATGTTCGGAAACTCGGCTATCTCCTGGTGCATGCGTCCCTGATGCGTGAGCATATAGACGAAGCGCGGGTCGTAGCCCTCTGCGGTCTTGAACCACTTGAGCAGACGCTCGAAGAGCGACAGACGGCAGTCGGTGAGATTAATGGCGTGCAGTTCGGGCTCGTCCACACGCGACTCCTCCGCAGTCTGCTGCACCACAGCCGGCAACTGCTTATGGTCGCCGATGAGCACGAAGCGACCGATAGAGTTTTGAATTTTGAGTTTTGAATTTTGAGTTGTGGAGGTGTGGGCTGCGAGCAGTCCTATGAGATGCGGCTCCAGTATCTGCGACGACTCGTCGATGATGGCGAGGTCGAAGTGCTTTATCTTCAGCAGGTGGATGTTGGCGTTGAGCGCCGATGTTGTGGCGCAGAACACACGCGTGTTAGCGATAAGTTCGCTGACGGCGCGAGCATTGCGGCAGTCCTTAGCGCGGTTGCATAGCAGGTGGTCGCTGAACGCCTTGTCGCAGTTGAGTTCAGAGCCGATGCGCAGGAAGTCGATGCCGCTCTCGACGAGTTTGCTGCAAATCTCGTCGACGGCGCGGTTGGTGTATGAAAGCAGAACCACGTTGGCTGTGGGGTTGGTGAGTTCTTCTTTCAGAATGTTGAGCAGTCCGAACGATGTCTTGCCCGTGCCCGGCGGTCCGATGACGAGGAAGATGTCGCGCGCTTGCTTGGCACGGGCTACGAGCGTGTTGAACGAGCCGTAGTCGCCGCAGAGCTTCTGGCTCTCGTCGATTGTCGGCTCGCGCTGGCAGAGTAGCAGGTCGCGGCGTTCTTTGCTTGCGGAGAGAAAACTATGTATGCCGCTGTACAGCGACTTCACCGACGACTCGAACATGTCGTGCTCTATAGCCCAGCGCACGTCCTCGGAGAGGTCGAACACGCGGCGGTCGGTCTGCGAGTTGCGCAGCACCACCTCTACGCCTTCCTCCGTGATGTCGCTGATAGAGGCGCGGTTCACCATCTGTGCGCAGGCGTTAGGCACACAGCCCAAGCTGTATGGATAGACGATGACGATGTCGCCCGTGCGGAAGTTGGACGTATCAACAGAGCGCGCCTCGCTGAACTTCAGCTGCAGGCTCTCAACGGCGTCGCCGTTCTCGCCGAACGAGGCGATGGTGAGCCCCTCGTATATGTTGCCCGCCGCGCGCTTGTCCTCGAGCGTGTCGAGCCATACGGCGGCAAAACCGCTGTCGTCTTTAGTCTTGTTGCCAATCTTGGAGAGCAGATGCTCCTTGCCGACGAAGCGTATGAAGCGCAGATAGTAGGCAAGCTCCAGCGGCGTAGCCATGCGTATCGGGTTGAGCGTACGCTCCAGTTCGGGGCGCACCCATTCGTCCCACAATCGGCCGCTAAGCATGTTGCGGTTGAGCATATCGGGTGTTAACGATCGGAGTATGCCGAAGCCGTTGTTGGCGCAGTCAATGTGGAGCCACGCCAGCAGGTTGCGCATTCGTATGGCGCGCAGGGTTAGCTCGGGCATGCTGGCTATCGACACCAAGCCCTCTGAATACTTCGAGTAGAGAAGCATGAAGTGGCGCAGCTGGTCGGTACGCTTGCCAAACTCGTAGTTGAACAAGGCGCGGTAGAGCGAGAGCTGCACGAGATGCTTCTCCTGCGGTTCGGGTCGGTTGGGGTTGAAGCCGTCGGCGGTGAAGGGCACGAAAGCGCCTTTGCCCGACTTCTGCTCGATGATGGTCACGTTGCCGTTCTTCTCGTGCAGCAAGTCGAGACGTCCCTGAATGCCCAGCACTTCGCTGAAGAACGTAGGCTCGAGCACTACGTCATGATTGTCGTACTCGTCTACCTCCTGCGGCAGCACTTCGCCAATCAGTCGCTCGATGTTGCGCTGCTGCTGTTGCGCCTCCTTGTAGAATTGCTCCACGACGGGCT
>OGXZ01001902.1_pt1 | contig 11277 bp, 7 predicted proteins | sample 1576431 | NCBI WGS metagenome assembly OGXZ01 (sample SAMEA3541590, study PRJEB24748) | human gut metagenome | biome: human gut; feature: human-associated habitat; material: faeces | place: China | collected 2012
CCGTACCTGCCAAGTGGATCATGACAGCAAGGCAATACGTGCTGAATATCTATACAGAAAACCGGGCTTATGCAAGACCTTTCAAAACAGAATTCGGATAAGAATCCTTTCTTTCCGGTTAGAATCTGCGTATTACCTCAAGTCGCATCGTGGGGTAAGGGGATGGTGGCTACATATTGATGTTGTGCTGTTGCTTTTTACTGAAAGCTGCTACTAACGACTCATAAATCTACCCTTAATCGTGTATTGGATGATAGTTGCGGATTTTAGGATAACATATACTTGTTAGTAATCGTTAACCATTGCGCAAACGTTTACCTTGCAGTTTGGAAGAAATGCGTTCATAACTTTGCAAAAAATTGCGTAATTGTTTAATTTTGCAGCAAAATACAATTAGAATCTAATAACGACTAAACAATACTATGCAAATTACTTTTAACATCCAATACAAGACAGTATTCGGCGAAGAGCTGCTGCTGAACATCGTAGGCGGACAGCAAGGCAACCGCACAGTGGCTATGTCTACAACCGACGGTTTGACATGGACATGCGAGGTAGAGGCAGGCATGGGCGAACAGCGCTTAGACTACTACTACAGCGTGCGCAACAGCTGCGGAATAAAGTGCAGCGAGTGGAAGACCATAATGCACCGACTCGACCTCAACGCGAAGCCGTCGCACCGCTTCACCGTAGAAGACCGCTGGCACGAGATACCAGGCGACACATATTTATATAGTTCGGCTTTCACCGACTGCGTCAACCGACGCGCAGAGGGCAAGGTGGAACCGCTGACTTACAAGAAGGCGCTGCGACTCGTGGTGCGCGCTCCGCAGTTGCACTCGGGCTCACGCCTCGCTCTCACGGGCAAAGGCGCAGCGCTGGGTAACTGGGACCTGAAGAAGGCGCTGCCAATGACCGAGCACAACTACAACGAATGGATTGTAGACATCGACGGCGATGCGCTCAATGCAAACGAAAAAGAAGTAGGTTTAGGTAACAATAATAAGATTTGTAGTAAGTTAGTACACGAACTGGAATTTAAGTTCGTGGCGTTCAGCGACAAAGGCGATGAGATGTGGGAGACATGCGACAACCGCAAGCTCACTCTCGAGCCTTTGGAGCAGAACGAAGTGCGCGTGGTGGCACTCGACCAGTCGTTCTACGCGCTCTGCGACGAGAAGGTGGCGGGCACACTCATTCCCGTCTTCTCGCTCCGCTCTGAAGGCAGCTTCGGCGTGGGCGACTTCGGCGACCTTAAACAGATGGTCGACTGGATGGCAAAGACCCACCAGCGCCTCCTGCAGGTGCTGCCTATCAACGACTCTACATCCACACACACGTGGACCGATTCATATCCATATTCATGTATATCTATTTTCGCCCTGCATCCGCAGTATGCCGACCTGCGCCAGTTGCCCGCTTTGAAAGACAAGCTGGAGGCAGACCGCTTCGAGGTGCTGCGCGAAGAGCTGAACGCTCTGCCGCAGATCGACTACGAGCGCGTGAACAACGCCAAGCTGAAGTATCTCCGTCTGCTGTTTGAGCAGGAGGGCAAGAAGGTGCTGGCGTCGAAGGAGTTCAAGACGTTCTTCGCCGACTGTGAGCGCTGGCTCGCGCCGTACGCCCACTACTGCTATCTGCGCGACTTCTACGGCACATGCGTATTCTCTGAGTGGCCCGACCACAAGCAGTGGAACGAGGCTGACCGCAAGGCGCTCTGCAACCCGAAGAGCGAACTATATAATAAGGTGGCATTCTACTACTACATGCAGTTCGTGCTCGACCAGCAGATGCACTCAGCTCACGAGTATGCCCGCGCTCGCGGCGTCATCCTCAAGGGCGACATTCCTATCGGCGTGAACCGCAACGGCTGCGACGTATGGCACGAGCCCGAATACTTCCACCTCGACTCGCAGGCGGGCGCTCCGCCAGACGCTTTCTCGGTGAACGGACAGAACTGGGGCTTACCGACATACAACTGGGACCGCATGATTGCAGACGGATGCGAGTGGTGGGTGCGCCGCTTCCAGAACATGGCTAAGTATTTCGACGCTTACCGCATCGACCATGTGCTCGGATTCTTCCGTATATGGGCTATACCTACCGACTGCGTAGGCGGACTGCTCGGACAGTTCCAGCCGGCACTCGCCATGTCGCGCGACGAGATACAGAGCTATGGTCTCAACTTCCAGGAGCATCTCTTCACAACGCCGTTCATTGCCCACTGGGTAGTGGAGCGCGTGTTCCGCGAACATACCGAGGAGGTTATCAAGACTTATCTCAACCACGAGCACGACGACATCTACTCGCTCAAGCCCGAATACGACACGGAGCGCAAGATTGAGGCTGCGTTCGAGGGCAAGACGACGGAGAAGGACGTGTGGCTGCGCGATGGACTCTACGCGCTGGTTGACGACGTGCTCTTCGTGCGCGACCGCAAGAACCCCAACCTCTTCCACCCGCGCATCACGGCGCAGCTCAACTTCATGTACGAGGCGCTGTGGGACGGCGACAAGGCTGCGTTCAACCGACTCTATAACGACTACTATTATCGCCGCAACAACAATTTCTGGTATGGCGAGGCGATGAAGAAGCTGCCGATTCTGGTGCAGGCTACCCGTATGCTGGTATGCGCAGAAGACTTGGGCATGGTGCCCGACTGCGTGCAGTGGGTTATGAAGGAGCTGCGCATCCTGAGTCTCGAACTGCAGTCGATGCCGAAGGATCCGAGCGTTAAGTTCGGCTATCTCTCGCGCAATCCGTACCGTTCTGTGTGTACTCTCTCTACTCACGATATGCCTACGCTGCGCCAGTGGTGGGACGAAGACTGGGACCGCACGCAGGAGTTCTACAACACCATGCTCTACCGCGGCGGCGCCGCACCGCATCCGCTGCCGGGATGGCTCGCTCGCGACATCGTTTCGCAGCAACTCACCTCGCCGTCCATGCTCTGCTGCCTCTCGCTGCAGGACTGGTTCGCCATCGACGAGCGTATTCGCCTCGCCAACGCCGACGCCGAGCGCATCAACATTCCGTCTATCCCGAAGCACTACTGGCGCTATCGCATGCACATTAACATCGAACAGCTCCTCGCCGACCGCGACTTTAACGAGCAGGTGAAGGAACTGATTGACGAAGCGGGAAGAAAGTAAATTCAAAATTAAGAGTTGAGAGTTGAAAGTTGAGAATTGAGAATTTAGAATTGAGAGTTGAGAGTTGAGAGTTATGATATGTACTATTGCGTAATTTTTCAAAATATATAATATGGAGAAAACCTTTTCAGAAATGGTAATCATAACTCTCAACTCTCAATTCTCAACTCTCAACTAAAAAACGTTCAGCAACTCTCAACTAATCATAACTCTCAATTCTCAACTCTCAACTTTCAACTAATCATAACTCTCAACTCCAAATTCTCAACTAAAATAAGCATGACCCTAAAGACCATTCTCCTCTCCTTCTTGACATCCTGCACAGCTCACAGCGCCGTCGCACAGACGTTCAACGAAGTGGAGTATTCGCCCAAAGAGACAACATTCAAGCTCACCACGTCGCCCGACGTGAAGAAAGTGAACGTGCTGCTGTCGGACACAGACAGTGACAATCCTGCCGAGCAGATGATTAAGCAGATGAAGCATGTGGGTGCGGGCAAGTGGAAGCTAACGGTGAAGAGCGACTTGAAAGGCAAGTATTATCTCTTCAGCGTGTACAACAATGCGCAGCCCGACAACACACCCGGCATATTCGCAAAGGCGGTGGGTGTGAACGGAAAGCGCGGCGCCATCGTCGACCTGCGCGACACCGACCCTGAGGGTTGGGCTAACGATGTGCGCCCGACGCTCAACAATCCGTGCGACCTCGTCATCTACGAGATGCACCACCGCGACTTCTCCGTCGACCTCTCGTCGGGACTGAAGAACAAGGGCAAGTATCTTGCGCTCACGGAGCCGAAGGCTATCGAGCACCTGCAGCGTCTCGGCGTGAACGCCGTGCACATTCTGCCGTCGTTCGACTACGCTTCCGTGGATGAGTCGAAGCCCGACGTGCCGCAGTACAACTGGGGCTACGACCCGCTCAACTATAACGTGCCCGAAGGCTCCTACTCTACCGACGCCGCTACGCCGACAACACGCATACGTGAGTTCAAGCAGATGGTGCAGGCGCTGCACAAGGCTGGCATTCGCGTCATACTCGACGTGGTGTACAATCATACGTTCGACATCAACGGCTCTAACTTCCAGAAGACCTACCCCGACTACTTCTACCGCAAGACTGCGGAGGGCAAGTATTCGGATGGTTCGGGCTGCGGCAACGAAACAGCGAGCGAGAAGCCGCTCATGCGCGAGTTCATGAAGGAGAGCGTGGAGTATTGGGTTAAGGAGTATCACATCGACGGCTTCCGCTTCGACCTCATGGGCGTTCACGACATCGAGACGATGAACGAGATACGTGCTATGGTAGACAAGATCGACCCGTCTATATATATTTATGGTGAGGGCTGGAGCGCTGGCTCTTGCGCCTATCCGCAGGAGAAACTGGCTATGAAGGCTCATGCCAAGCAGCTCGACGGCATAGGTGCGTTCTGCGACGAAATGCGCGACGCTCTGCGCGGTCCGTTCTCCGACGACCATAAGGGCGGCTTCCTCATTGGCGAGCCTAATCAAGAGGAAAGCATCAAGTTCGGCATCGTAGGTGCCATTGCGCATCCGCAGATAGATATGACGAAGGTGAACTACTCGCGAGAGGCGTGGACGAACGAGCCGTCGCAGATGGTGGCTTACGTGAGCTGTCACGACGACATGTGTCTCACCGACCGTTTGCGCGCTACAATGCCGTACATAACCGACGACGAACTGATACGTCTCGACCTGCTCGCACAGACCGCTGTGCTCACTTCGCAGGGCGTGCCGTTCATTCTCGCTGGTGAGGAGATGCTGCGCGACAAGAAGGGCGTGCACAACTCATTCCGCTCGCCCGACTCTATCAACCGTCTCGACTGGAACAACCTGAAACGCTATCCGCAGGTGTTCGACTACTACGCTGGTCTCATAGCGCTGCGCAAGGCGCATCCTGCGTTCCGCATGGGCAAGGCTGAGGAGGTGAGAAAGAACCTCGAGTTCGTCGATGCTCCGAAGGGCGTGGTGGCGTTCCGATTGAAGAACAACGCCGGCGGCGACGCATGGCAGAACATATACGTGGTGCTCAACTCGCAGAAGACGCCGCAGAGCGTGAAGGTTGCTGAGGGTAGCTACACAAAGGTGGTGGCTAACGGTAAGGTGAACGCCGAGGGTCTCGGACTCATCAGCGGCTCTACTCTGACGGTTGCTCCGCAGTCGGCATTGATTGTTCACGATTAATACTTTAAACAATGATAAACTTCAAAAACCATTTACTCTTGTCATTGAACAAGGGAATGAAGAGCGCGACGCTTGTCGCTCTCTTTCTTTCAACATCACTTTCTATGAATGCAGCACAGAAGATAGACCGCATCGAGCCTACAAACTGGTTCGTAGGCATGAAGAATCCACAGGTGCAGCTGATGGTTTACGGCAAGGACGTGCGCGCTGCCGAGGTGTCGACCGACTATCCTGGCGTGCGCATCGACTCGCTCGTGCGTCTCGACTCGCCTAACTATCTGCTGGTGTACATGAACGTGAAGGATGCTAAGCCGGGCACAATGAACCTGCTGTTCCGTGCGGGCAAGAGCAAGACAAACGTGAAGTACGAACTGAAGGCGCGCGACATGAAGGGCGAAGACCACATGGGCTTCACCAACGCCGACGTGCTGTACATGCTCATGCCCGACCGATTTGCTTCGAGCGGAAAGAATCTTAAAGTGAAGGGTTTGAACGCTTACACCGTGAACCGCAAGGAGCCGTCGCTGCGTCACGGCGGCGACCTCGAAGGCATACGCCAGCACCTCGACTACTTCAACGAGCTTGGCGTCACGGCGCTGTGGTTCACGCCGGTGCTTGAGAACAACTCGCCCGACCACGGCAAGAGCAGTACGTATCACGGATACGCTACGACCGACTACTATCGTGTTGACCCGCGCTTCGGATCGAACAATGACTATCGTCAGCTTGTTTCTGATGCGCACAAGAAGGGTCTGAAGGTGGTGATGGACATGATTTTCAACCACTGCGGCTTCGAGCATCCTTGGGTGAAGGACATGCCTACCAAGGACTGGTTCAACACACCCGAATGGCTTGCGCCGGAGAACCAGGCGAAGGCTGTGAAGACGAAGACCGTTGACGGCGACCAGATGACTAACGACAAGTATCTGCAGACAAGCTACAAGCTGACGCCGGTGCTCGACCCGTATGCGTCGAAGGTAGACCTGCACGAGACGGTGGACGGCTGGTTCGTGCCCTCAATGCCCGACCTCAACCAGCGCAACGAGCACGTGATGACTTATCTCATACAGAACTCGGAATGGTGGATAGAGACCGTTGGCATCGACGGCATACGCATGGACACTTATCCGTACGCCGACCGCAAGGGTATGGCGCACTGGATGGAGGTGCTGAACACGGAGTATCCCAACTTCAACACGGTTGGCGAGACATGGGTGACGGAGCCGGCATACACGGCGGCATGGCAGAAGGACTCGCCGCTGGCTGAAGTAAACTCGAACCTGAAGACGGTGATGGACTTCGCATTCTTCGATCGCATCAACCAGGCGAAGAACGAGGAGACCGACGACTGGTGGAAGGGCTTCAACCGCATATACAACTCGCTCTGCTACGATTATCTGTACGTCGATCCGTCGCACGTGATGGCGTTCATAGAGAATCACGACACCGACCGCTTCCTCGGCGAGGGTCAGGACACATTAGCACTGAAGCAGGCGCTGGCTCTGCTGCTCACCGTCAACCGCATTCCGCAGCTCTACTACGGCACGGAGATACTGATGAACGGCACTAAGAGCTCTACCGACGGACATGTGCGCCGCGACTTCCCTGGCGGTTTCGCCGGCGACTCACACAACGCATTCAACAAGGCGGAGCGCACGAAGGAGGAGCAGGCTATGTTCAGCTTCACAAGCCGTCTGCTCCACTGGCGTCAGAACAACGACGTCATCACTAAGGGCAAGCAGACGCAGTTCATACCGGTGAAGGGCGTGTACGTAGTGGCTCGCACGTTGGGCGACAAGGCGGTGATGACGGTTATCAACGGCACATCGAAGGCTGCAACGATGCCCGTAGCACGCTACGCCGAGATTATCGGCAACCACACGGAGGCTACGAACATCCTTACCGGTCGCAAGATCGACCTCTCGAAGGACGTGAAGCTGCAGCCGAGAGGTGTACTTGTACTTAGTATGTAACTAAAAAAATCTCTCATATCTTCCAGCAGGCTTGTAACGTCTTGCTGGATAATGAGTTGAAGGCTGGTAGATAGCGTTTTTATCTACCAGCCATCTACCAGTATCTACCAGCATCTCCCAGACGGGCTGCCCGCCTCAATCGGGTTTTGCACATATTTCTCCTACTGTTTGCCCTTCTACACAATTATATTGTTTCGGCAAACATCAAACAACCTCAAACAATAACAATCAATTCGATACATAAAATGAACAGATTACTGAAATCGGCAGCCGCAATAGCATGCGGCTTGTGCCTTTCGCCGCTTAACGCGTCGGCGCAAGGCTGGCCTTCTGAATACGAGGGCGTAATGCTTCAGGGCTTCTACTGGAACAGCTACGACGCATCGCAGTGGACAAAGCTTGAGAGCGAGACTGATGACATGGCGCCTTACTTCAAGCTTATCTGGGTGCCGCAGAGCGCTTACTGCGGTGGCAAGTCGATGGGCTATAACGACCTCTACTGGTTCTCCAACTACAACTCGTCGTTCGGGACGGAGCAGGAGCTGCGCTCAATGATCGGCACGTTCAAGAAGAAGGGCATCGGCACCATCGCCGACGTCGTAATCAACCACCGCGGAACCGTGAAGGACTGGTTCGACTTCCCCGAGGAGACGTACAAGGGCAAGACGTACAAGATGACGGCTGCAGACGTTTGCGCCGGCGACGACAAAGGCAAGGCTGCGGAGGAGGCGAAGAAGCAGAGCGTGAGCCTCAGCGCCAACTACGATACGGGCGAGGACTGGGACAGTATGCGCGACCTCGACCACAACTCTGCCAACGTGCAGAACTGCGTGAAGGCGTATCTCGACATGCTGCTCAACGACTTAGGATATGCAGGCGTGCGCTACGATATGACGAAGGGATACGCCGGAAGGTTCACGGGCTTGTACAACAAGGCGGCGAACCCCACCTACTCCGTCGGCGAATACTTCGACGGCAACAAGACGAATGTAATCAACTGGCTGAACGCTACGAAGGTGGACGACAAGATAATGTCGGCGGCGTTCGACTTCCCCATACGCTACTCGATGCGCGACGCGGCTAACAACGGCAACTGGTCGAAGCTGGCGAACGGAGGCTTGGCTACCGACGTGGTGTACAAGCGCTATGCGGTGACGTTCCTCGAGAACCACGACACGGAGAAGCGCAGCGACGCCGACCAAGACCCGATACGCAAGGACACGCTGGCGGCAAACGCTTACATGATCGCCATGCCGGGCACGCCCTGCGTGTTCTACAAGCACTGGACCGACTGCAAGCAGGACATCAAGAACATGATTCTGGTGCGCTACATAGCCGGAATACACAACGAGAGCCGATGGTCGTGCACGGAGAACTCTGCGAAGCGCTACGTCGTAACCACAACGGGCAAGAACATGAAGCTGCGTGCGGCGGTGGGCACCACGGCGAACGCATACACACCAACCGACGACGGATGGGCTTTGGCAGCCGAGGGCTACCACTGGCGCTACTTCCTGCCTACTTCTGCCGAGACGGTGTTCCCGTCGCTGCCGTCGGGCGAATACTACAACGGCCCTACCGTCACGCTGCGCGCTATCTCTACAGCCAAAGACGCACAGATTGTCTACACAACTGACGGCACCGCTCCTACGACGTCGAGCGCAAAGGTGACAAACGGCGCCAAGATTGCGCTGCCCGACGGCAAGTGCACGCTGAAGGCTGCGCTGCTCGTGAACGGCAAGGTGGGCACTATCGTGACACGAACATACGACGTGCGCAAGTTTGAAGCATACACGTTCTCTGTGTATGTCAACACCGAGAACGTGGGCTGGACCAACTGCTACTTCTGGACGTGGGGCGGCGACGAGACGCACGCTCCTGCCAACAAAAAATGGCCGGGCGACAACGTGACGACACCGACTGAGAAGAACGGCAAGAAATGGTACAGCAAGCAGTTCAAGATAAACACACCGACCGACTACGTCAACTTCGTGTTCGCCAAGTCGAGCTCGGTGCAGACCGCCGATGTAACGGGCATTAAGGCGAACGCCTACTTCGAGATACTGAACCAGAAGGACGCCGAGGGCCACTATCTCCTGAAGAACGTGACAGCCGACCAGCCCACCGCCATCATAGACATCGCAGCCAACGCCGCCCCAGCCACCACAACCGTAGTGGCGACAGACGGCAGAACGGTGCGCCGCTTCAAGAGCGCCGTATCGGCAGCCGAGGCTGTGAACGGACTCGCTGCAGGCATATACATCGTGAACGGCAAGAAGATTCTCGTACGTTAAAGCCGTTGCCTTAACAATAAAAACGGGAATATAGCGTTTAATAAGAAGTTCTTACACAACAATTAAAAGAATTTCTTATACAATGACATACATCAGACATCTACTCAAGGCGTACCCGGTATCGTGCTTCTATATCCTTATGATATGGATTCTGTGTTTCGCAACGATACCGAGTACGCCGCTCGACAACGTCACTTTGATAGACAAATGGGTACACATAGCCATGTACGGCGGCACTTGCGCCACTATATGGCTCGAATATCTGCGCCTTCACAACACGAAGCCTCAGCCCGTAATGCGCATAGCATCGCCCACAGACAAGCCACTGCTGAGCTGGACAAAACTGTTCTGCCTCGCCTGGATTGCGCCAATACTGATGAGCGGCGTTATCGAGATTCTGCAGGAATACTGCACGGGTGGACGCCGCAGCGGCGACTGGCTCGACTTCGCAGCCAACTCAATCGGAGCGACAGTCGGTGCGGTCGCAGGCGTAGGAATGGTGATGCTAAAGAGACGCCATCGATTCTAAAGAGACGCCACATTATACATCTTTTTGTTTTTGCTTGTTTTTTATCATTCTATTCCTACAAATTGATGCTACAAGAACAAACACCAATTGAATGGCTATAAACACAGATATATCACATAAAGTATTGGAAAAATCTGCCATATCAAGGTATATAGTTACCTTTAGTTTTGACACTCCTCCCATTATTTATACACCACGTATCTAAGTTTTTCTACTTGAAGAATTTTATAGTTAGAATCATAGCTATACGAAATCGTGGGATGATCGCACCCCTTATCTGTTATCAAATAAGTTGTTGTCTTATATACTCCATTATCTCCTTTCTCTATTATTATCTTGTAATGAAGTCCGGTGTCGCTTGTTATTTTTAATCTGTAATCTTTAACTGTTGAGAAAAATACGATAGAGTCAGAACCAAAAGAAGAAGTAAAGTATTCACCATTTTTATAAATAAAATGAGTCGCACCATTATCTGATTCTACTACTATTTCATTTTTTGAGTATGTTATTAAGTAAGAATCCTTTCGCTTAGAAGGAAACAATCGTTTACTATTTTCATGACAAGATCGTTTACTATTTCCATGACAAGATGACAGCAACATCAATAAAGATGCAACTATCATCATTGAACCAACCTTTTTAAATACCAATGTCTTCATAACCTATTTTTTTTTTGCGGGTTATACAATTCAACTGTTTGTGCTGTAAGATTCACCATTAACACGAGATTATAAATATTATGTGTCTTGGGTACTGCACCGAACTACTTATTCACCATTCCTTTTATGAAGAAATTCAAACCAAAGACTGTCGAATACGACTATATTGGCTTCTTTCTGCATAATTTGGTTCAGCTTTCTTGCGAACTGTTCCGAGATCTCATACTGAAGTCCATTAAGGCCAATGCATACATCAAATTGTCCCCAATAAATCCACAAATGCTTTATCGGAATTTTGTAATCGTAATTAATAATTATTTTCCCTCGAGTATCCAAAGTATTGCGTTTTGACAACTTTAAAGTCTCAGCACATTTTATCAATTCATTTATTTCCGCTGTATCCTTTACTGTAACTAACCTGAGTTCGGGATAAGAAAGTCTTTGTAAAAGTTGGTAATCTCAATA
>OGXZ01001906.1_pt1 | contig 11272 bp, 5 predicted proteins | sample 1576431 | NCBI WGS metagenome assembly OGXZ01 (sample SAMEA3541590, study PRJEB24748) | human gut metagenome | biome: human gut; feature: human-associated habitat; material: faeces | place: China | collected 2012
CACTGTCGACGAGTCCCGTTTGGGCCGCTTCGCTTCCACTTCCCTCTAATGGCGGTTCAGATCTTAGTGGTACAGAGTACGTAGCCACGGGGAAAATAGAAGGCGACTACACGTTTACAGCGGACACTGTGGATCTCCTTTCCAATTTCGAAATCGACAATAAGATTAACATTCATAGTCGTGGATCATTGACATTTAAACCGGATGGTAGCTCTATTGGTATTGTTACAAATCAATTGTCAACTATAGCGACTTTTCATGCTGACAAAAATCTTGAAATTGATACAAAAGGTGCTACTGGCGGATGGGGCCCAAATGTAAGTCCTGGTAAGTTAACGTTTGAAGCTGGTGAGACGCTAAGTGGAGATACCAGTGGTAAAGCCTTCAAGGTTCACTCCTGGGGAGAATTAACATTTAAAGGGAAAAATATCCAGTTAAGTGATTCGTCTGACGGTAAAAAGGTGAAAGAGAATTTGTCAGTAACAGCTATTAGTGTTCATAGAGATTCTGTTGTCAACATTACAGCGGATGAGAACCTGACGATTGAGGGTGGCATTAGTACTGGGAGTGGAGGGAACAACAAGGTCAATGTCAAAGTAGGTGGCAATATTGACATTGGAAACAATCTCTATAATTCTGGCTCCGTGACTATTGAGTCCACGGATCAGGCATCTGAAAATAGTGAATGGACTTTCAGTAACCTCATTTCTTCTATGGACAAAGCCACAGATTTAGGGATGAATCTGAAAAGTGACAAAGTGAAAGTCATCACGGTTACTAACGGGGTCTACATCGCTATGAGTTATGTTAATAGTCCCATCAAGGCTCTGACTGTAAACAGTTCGAATGCGGATTTTGTTATTAATGGTCAAGCGTACTATTACCCACCCTTTGACCCTTCCACCATCAATAATCAGAAGCCTACACAGTATAACTATGGTTTTATTTCCGAAAGGGGATCCATTTCTGAAGTAAACGCACGTTCTATAACGATCAATAAAGGGTTAAGAGCGTTTGATCGAGATGCCATAGTCAATCTCAATGCCACTGACGACCTTGTGATTAATAAAACAAAAGGCGCCAATGACCAGGTTGTTGTAGGTCCAACAGTAAGAGTTGAAGATTTCGCTCAGGTCTCTTTCAAAGGGAAGAACGTTAACATAACGGCCAATGAAGGCTTCAATACGATTGAGATTATCCAAACCAGACCTATTTTTAGTAGTTACGCTAGCACCTTGAAGGTGTCGGCAGACGGTGCTTTTAACATTGAGGGTGATACGCTGGTTGAGAGTATAGGGACGCTAGATATCACATCACCTGAGACGGTCTTGACGGGTGGTGCTCTGTCGGTCGTTAACTACTCGAACGTTACTTTCGCTAAGGTCAACGGTGCTAATCCTAAACTCACGATCCAAAACCTGCGTGGAGCTGAGGGGAAAACAGCCACGGCTGACGATCCCAATGAAGCCCTCTTCATCGATAACAGCCAGCTGGACTGGAGCGGTGTGGATACCAAGTTGGTTGTGAGTGAAGATCCCACCTACTCACCCTCGATGTCCCCTGCTCTACACTTAGAAAATGAGGCGACTTTAACGCTCGATGAGGCTCCTTTGAGGGTGGTGGGCGACATGGTGATGAACGCTTCGAGCGCGTTAACAATTGGCGCAAAGACGAAGGTGCGTCAGGTGGGTGACATTTTGCTTGCCAATGAAGCCACGGCGGACATCACCTTAAACGCCGAGAGCACTTGGGAAGGTCGTGCTGATGATTGGCTCGATGTGGGCTCGCCCTCTTCCTTGCCTCATAGTGAGACGCTAAAAACGGTTGCTGGTGAAGCGCTTGAGGTGGAAAAACCGGGCACGCTTTCGCTGACGATGGCAGGTGGTACGTGGACGGCTCGTGGTCAAAGTACGTTAAGCGCATTGACCTTTGATAAAGGCGTGGTCGATATGACCAAAGACGTGGCCTCATCGGTGAGCGTAGGTAAACTCTCGGGTACGGGTGGCACCGTGAAGATGGCACTTCACTCGGATCCGACCAAGTCCGATATGCTCTATGTGAAGGATGCCTCGGAGGCCTCTCCGGTTAAGGTTGATGTTGCTTTGGCCGATGGTGCCGATGTCACGGCGATGAAAGGCCTGCGCTTTGCCAGTACCGCGGGTTATACGGGCGACGATCTCTTTGAGGTCACGAGCACGGATCAAGGCTTTAACGACATGACCTACACGCTCGCCCATGAAGCGTATGACCAAGCCAATAGTGAGAATGCCAACTATAACGCTGGTGACGGGAAACCGGGTACCGAGTGGGCAGATTCGGTCTTTGGTGATGCGGGTACCAACTGGTATCTCGATAAAGTGATCGTAACGCCTTCCAAACCCGCCAAGGTTATTATGGCCACGGCACGCCGTAACTATTGGCAAGCAGTTGACATGGACCGTCTCAACAAGCGCTTAGGCGATCGTCGCCTCGCGGATGATGAGGATCATGGTCTGTGGGTGCGGGCTCGTTACGATCATCTGGGCTCGAACGCAGGGCTGGGTGATTTCCGAAGTCGCGATTGGACCTATCAAGTGGGCTATGACTACAGCTGGAAGCGCGATGGCGGCCAACAGCTCTTTGGTTTTGCCTTGGACTACAAAGACGCGGATACGCACTATCGTTCTGTGACTGGGACGGGCTCGAGCGATCGCGTTGGGCTAACGGCCTACACCACGTGGTTGGGCGAGACGGGTTGGTACTACGACGCCGTGGCGCGTGTGGGTCGATTGAGCAACGACTTTACGCTCTTTAATTCTCGCGGTGAACGTATCACGGGCGACTATCACAACACGGTCTGGAGCTTGTCGCTTGAAGGTGGCAAGAAACTCACGCACGAGGCTACGCGGATTTACTTTGAACCGCAGGCTCAAGTGCAGTTTTTAACGGTGAGCGACGCGGACTACACCACGAGTCAGGAAACACGCGTCCACCAGGATCGTCTGAACTCCGTGATCACGCGTTTAGGCTTCCGCTTGGGTCGCGACTTTGGTGCGCAAGAACGCTCCACCGTTTACGTGAAAGCGGACTGGATGCGTGAGTGGCGCGGTCGTGAAACGATTCGAGCCTATGACGTGACCACACCCGACAACGGAAGTGAAGTCACGTTCAAGAACCGTGGTAATTGGTTCGACGTGGGCTTGGGTGTGCAGAGCCCGATCACGGATAGACTCTACGGGTTTGTTGACACCGAGTACCGCTTTGGCAACGATCTGCAAAAGAGCTGGCAATTTAACGCTGGCGTGCGTTTGCTCTTCTAACGCTTAACACGAAAGTGATTTGAATCACTTTTTTCCCCACGGTAGCTAAACGTTTGGTTGCCGTGGGTTTTTATTCAAAAGGTCACCCTCTTCGGTGGCCTTTGTCTACTGAGGCTGGTTCCGCTGGGTTGCTCGATGAGATGACGAATGAAGTTATTCTAAAGGAGTATATCAAGAGAAAAAACTTTAAAAATATTCTTCACCTAATTACAATGTATATACACCTAAGGACTAGATCTTGACCCATTCCTGACATGGTCAAGCTTCTTAGGCTTTCGGTGCCTGTAATGTAGGAGAAGAAAAACATGACCCCATTTTCGTTTTCCCGGCGCTCACTTCTTCAAGCGCTCGCGCTGAGCGCGTTACCTTTGTCCACACTTTCCCGGGCGGTGTCCGCAGCGGTGGAAGATCTCGGACAGTACACGTGGTGCGCCTGTGTGATTAATTGTGGCCAACGTTGTCCGCTTCGGTGCTTTACCAAAAACGGCAAAGTGATTCGTATTGAAACCGATAACACCTCGCCCGACACGTTAGGGCCTCGACAGTTGCGGGCTTGCTAGCGTGGTCGTTCTATGCGTGAACGTCTCTACTCGCCCGATCGACTCAAATTCCCGATGAAACGCGTGGGCGAGCGTGGTGAAGGTCGCTTTGAACGCATCTCGTGGGACGAGGCCATCCAAACCATTGCCTCCGAGTGGCAACGCATTAAAGCTCAGTACGGAAACGACAGCATCTATTGGCAATATTGCTCTGGTCAGCAGTCTTTGGTGAGTTCTCGTCGTGCGTGGCAGCGCTTGATGAACTTAATGGGTGGGTATCTCCAGTACTATGGTTCCTACTCAAATGCCCAACTTCAAGCCGCTTTCCCATTGACCTATGGTGGACGTCCTGCATCATTGCCGTCAGAAATCGCGAACGCATCGCTCTATGTCCTCTTTGGTAACAACCCCAGCGTCACGCGTCCTTCGGGCGGTGGTAAAGGCTTTCAGATTGATGCGGCGATGACTCGCCACCGTCCTCGCGTCATTGTCATCGATCCGTGCTTTACGGACACGGCCTCAACTCGTGCGGACGAGTGGATACCGATTCGTCCTGGCACCGACGCGGCGCTCGTTTCCGCGCTCGCTTATGAGTGGATCACGCGCGGTGAAGTCGATCAGGCGTTCTTAGACAAATACTGTGTGGGGTACGACGCGAAGACCCTGCCCGCTTCCGCCCCGGCTCACTCGGACTATCGCTCCTATATTCTGGGCGAGGGTCCGGATGGCGTGGCCAAAACGCCAGAATGGGCCTCGCCCATCACGGGCATCCCTGTTGATGTGATTCGTCATTTAGCGCACGTGATGGCGCACACCAAACCGCTCTTTGTCTCGCAAGGTTGGGGCCCGCAACGCACCGCCAACGGTGAGCAAACGGCGCGTGCAATTGCCATGGTGCCGATTCTCTTGGGACAAGTGGGTCTGCCCGGAACCAATTCCGGTGAACACGAAGGTAACACCCCCTTCCCCGCCGTCTATTTACCGATTGGTAAGAATCCCGTGAAAGCCAAAATTCCGGTCTACCTCTGGACGGACGCTATCCTGCGGGGGCATACGATGACGCGTCAGCATGATGCTTTGAAGGGTGTGGAGGCGCTCAAGAGCGACATCAAGATGATGATCAACTCGGGTGGCAACACGCTGATCAACCAGCACGGTGACAGCAACTGGACAGATCGCGTGTTGAAAGACACCTCAAAGCTCGAATTTTTGGTCGTCTGCGACAACATGATGACCCCGTCGGCACGCTACGCGGACATCCTGCTCCCGGATACGCTCGGTCCCGAAACTTTTGATATTGCCAGCCAAGGCGGTAGCAACGGCGACGTGGCCAGTCTCTTGGCGATTCAGCAGGCGGTCACGCCTCAGTTTGAACAAAAGAGCAGTTGGGAAATTTGCCACTTGCTCTCGAAAGCGTTAGGGCTTGAAGCCGAGTTCACCGAAGGGCGCGACCAGATGGGCTGGGTGACGTGGTGCTACAACGAGACACGCAAAAAAGTCCCTGAACTTCCCTCCTTTGACGAGTTCTGGAAGGCAGGGATGGCCAAAGTATGGCACTATCGCAAAGACCCCATTGCGCTCGCGAGCTTCCGAGCCGATCCCGCGAAGCATCCGCTAAAGACCCCGAGCGGCAAGATCGAAATCTACTCCGAACAGCTCGCGAAAGAAGTCTCCGATTGGACGCTGCCCGAGGGTGATGTGATCACACCGATCCCGACCTTCCAGCGTACCTGGGATATGCCGGGTTCAGTGGAAGCAACAAAGTATCCCTTGCAGTGCTTTGGCTTCCATGGGCACGGGCGCATTCACTCGACGTTCCACAATTTGCCTCGGTTGCGTTCATTGCATCCCGATGCGGTGTTCATGAATCCTCTCGACGCGGCAAAGCGGGGTATTTCGGATGGGGATGCGGTGTTGATCTTTAACGATCGTGGCACGGTAGCGCTTCCTGCGCGGGTCACGCCTCGCATTATGCCAGGCGTGGTCACGATTCCACAGGGCGCCTGGTACACCCCCAAGATGGTTAACGGCCAACGTGTGGACGTCGGTGGCAACATCAATACGTTGACGGCTCACCGGCCGAGTCCCTACGCCAAGGGCAACGCGCAACACAATGTGATGGTTGAGATTCGCAAAGCGTAATGGGAGGAACGGAAAAATGACACAAAAAGGCTTTTTTATTGATGTGAGCCGTTGCACTGGGTGCCGCACGTGTTCCGTGGCGTGTGCGGATGCGAAAAATACCCCATTAGGGCTCAATTTGCGTCGAGTCCTTGAGGTCGAAGGCGGGGATTGGATCCCTAACGGCGACGGGACGTGGCGACAGTCTGTCTTTGCCTATTACCTTTCGGTGGCGTGCCACGAGTGTGCCCATCCTGCTTGTGTGAAGGTGTGCCCGACGGGTGCCCATTTGAAGCGTGAAGAGGACGGGTTAGTCGTGATTGATCGCGACAAGTGCATTGGGTGTGGGGCGTGTGCGAGCGCATGCCCCTACGAGGTGCCACAATTCGATGCGAAAGCACATAAGATGCTCAAGTGTGACGGGTGCCTTGATCGCACGAGCCAAGGGGGACAACCCCTATGCGTGGAGAGCTGCCCCGAGCGCGCGATTGAGTTTGGGGACATTGATGAACTGCGTCGGCGTCACGGTACCCTTGCCGATTTGGCTCCTCTGCCCTCTTCGGCACAGACGCAGCCGAGCTTGGTGATCAAACCCAGCAAAGTGGCTTCACGCCTGAGCGGTCAGCATGCTCAGGCCCACCGCTTTTGATGAGGTTTCGATGACGCGATGGTGAAGGAACGTTCATCGGACGTCCACCTTCAGTTAGCGGTTCGCCTCAGAAAAGGCATAAAAAGGACGAGCTCCTCACATGGCAACGTCAGCGTGTGTGAGGAGCTCCGTTTTTGGGTTAAATGACCGAATTATGGATGTTGGCTCAATGACGCTGATGGCGCTCTAGCGCTGTCAACCACGCCATCGAGCAGATCGCTCAACGGGGTCGTTTGTCGATTGGCGCGCATGGGGACGTAATAAACGCCCTCTACGAGCCCTGCGTCCTTCAAGTTTTGCGCGAGCGCTTTTAAGCCACCGCCTAAATCCCAGGCCAAGAGGTCCACGTAGTCATAGCGCTCCCCGTGGGCAAGGCCTGTCATAAAAAGGGCTTGTGGCAAGGAGCTCAACGCCACTCCAATACGCTCAAGGGTGCTAAGCGTAGCGTCACTTTGTTGGGCTTGGGCTTTTTCTTTGTCAATCGCTAAGAACCCCGCTCCAATCCCAGAGCGCCAAAGGGCGTTCACCAAGTGTTCATCGCCCGAGAGCAGTTCCGTGATATGGGTTTCTCCTTGGGTGACATCGCAGCGCCAAGCCTGAAGTGCCAAGTTCGGTTGGTTGTGGTACTGAAGTTTCTGAGCGATGCAGCGCTCCACGGTAAGTTCCTCACCATGCGTTTGAGCAGCGTTATCGAGCCACGCCGCAACGTCAGTCAAGCGCATCGGCTCCTCGTCGCGCGGCATCTCGAGCATCGTCATCGTGGTGATGGTATTCATGACGCGCACTTCACCCAACGTGGCGAGGACGAGCTGATTGAGTAGCCACTCGGCATAGGGGCCGTCGGTGGCGGCCACATGCATGGCTTTTTCGGACCAAAGCGACAGGGCATAGGTGCCCTGCCCTCGGGCGTCTTCGACAAGCCAAGCCTTCACTTCACCCGCGTGAATCCGCTCTTGAGGCCCCACCACAAAAGCGTTGGGGTTCGCTGCCGAGTGCGCGCAAAAGAGCCAACGTTCATCAATCGTTTCGGGTGATTCGGCTAAGAAACGAGCAATGGCCGCGAGGCGTACTTTACTTCCCGCAGACAGTAATTGAATGATGAAAACGGGGGCCGTCTCCCCTTTTTCATTGGTGACCTCCTCTTGTGTGAGTTCAAAACCCACATCAGGCAACACGTTTTCCAATGACCCCACGAGAGCTTGCAGTTTTGCTCCACGTTCCGCTTCAGAGCGAGCCGTTTGGAGATCAAAATAGAGTTCCCGTTCAAATTGCGCAAATCCAGCCCAGAACTGAGCGATGCGTTGCGCAAAGGGGCGTTCAATCCCCAAAGGAGAGTTCACTTTCGCGTTGGCTTCATTCAAAAGCGACTCGAGTGTCGCGCGCGATTGACTCAACGGGACGTCGTCAGGATAGACCTGAAGAGCAGCTTGCAAATAAGCTCGCGCCATGGCGGCGCCGTCAGTACTTCGCGCCAAAGCCGTGCCCGTGAGAGCGAGCCAGTCAGGGTCGCTCTGAATACCGGGTGCGTCTTCAATCGCGCGCTCTAACATCTGTGCGACTTGACCAAACACCCGCTGAGCATCGTCATCGTCCTCGGTGGTGAGTCCGATATAAGCGCGGGCAATTTCTTTGTCGATGAGCGGGTCGCGAAGATCGTCGGGCAATGCGTCAACCGCTTCGAGCGCTGCTTCGTAGTTGCCTTGGGCATTGAGTTGGATGAGCTGTTCTAGAGGATTCTCTGGCAATGTCGTTTCGGTCATAGGAATAATGGATTGGTTATTGTGTCGAATAAAGTACGGTCATTTTAGCCTGAAGTGCTGTTGAGCAGAAGAAGTCGATCAGCCTTCTCCGTTTGCCGTATCGAGATCATCAAGTCGTCTTGGTCGTGTTCGCGCTATTGGAGAGCGCTTGAATGCAGGAAGCCACAAACTGCCTAAGGAAACGGTCGACGATGGCGAGCATTTTTGTTAAATCGCATGTAGATTAGGGAGTATATAGTGCTGATAAGAAAGTTGGTAATTAAGGAAAAAATCGCAAATTATATTGCTAAAAGAAATTGTGACAAAGTTTGTTTTTTGAGAGCGATAAATTAGATATATCTATCAAGAATGGTGAAATCGTCATCACTCCTCTGGCTGTTTACCCTCAACGCTACATCAATGATTTAAAAGAAGAAATAGATAAAGTTAAAACTAAAATAGCCTCATGAGAACAACCTTAATTTGACACGGTTGAAGATCTTTAAAAAATAGAGGAAGAATAGTGGATTGGAAATAGCCTTTACTATAAGGTTAAAAAACACCATAAAAATATAGCCGAATTAGAAAAGGAATAATTTTCTAATGTTGCAAATGAGCAATGATGCGGCTTTCCAGTTTTGCCATGGCTCTGTCCTCTTGAATGACTAGCAACTGTTGCTGGGGCTATGGCTAGGTATCTCCATGTATGTACTAGAGTTTTAATTTCACCATCATTAAAAGCTACGTCTGAAGCTAAAAGTCTTACTGTCCGCTTGATTAAGGAATTCCTGATAGACACTGACGGTATTGGCTAAACAGTGTTTAGCTGATTCGAGATCACGCTCACAACAACTTCAACGCAATATGAGCACAGGCCTCAGCGTCCGCTAGAGCATGATGATGGTTTTTCAAATCAAACCCGCAATAGCTTGCCACAGTATGGAGTTTGTGATTAGGAACGAGTGCACCAAGGCGTTGTCGAGCAGCACGACATGTGCAGTAGAAGGTGTACTGCGGATAGTTCATCTGATAATGCAAAAACGCAGCTTTGAGGCAACTTTCATCAAAAGGACTGTTGTGGGCGACAAGTGGTAAGTCCCCGATAAGAGGCGAAATGCAAGACCACACGTCGGGAAAGAGTGGCGCGTCATCGGTATCCGCTTCACACAGTCCATGGATCTGAGTATTGATCCGCTGATAGTAGTTCGGTGTGGGATGGATCAAGCTGTAGAATTGGTCTACGATCTGATGGTCCCGCACGAAAACGAGCCCAACACTACACACACTCGAGCGATGAGCATTGGCTGTTTCAAAATCGATAGCAACAAAATTATCTAACATATCTTGATACCGTCATGATCTATATATTCTTCCATAATAAATAGTAATTAATTATTCTATATTATAGCATTTAAAATGAAGTTATGTAAATCATTAATTTCCTTTTTTCACAATGTACTGAGTTCAGAGGCGCGACGTTGCGCTTCATCGCCTCGACGATCATACATCGCTGTGGTCGATATATTTGCATGACCCATCATATTTTTCACCGTCACAATATCAACATTTTTGTCTAGAAGACGCGTTGCAAACGTTCGACGTAAATCGTGCGCTGAACAGGGTGCATTGTGTGCGGCGAGCATACGGGCCTTAGTGAGTCGCCCTACTGAACTCGGATCCATCGGTTGATCAGAAGCCAGATGTCCACCTTTATAAAACCGGCAAAAGATGAGGCCTTGATTTTCAGGGCGACATTTTAACAACCAGGCGTTTAGTGCATCCGCCACCGGTTTAGGCAAAAAGACCTTTCGCTCTTTATTCCCCTTCCCGATTAATCGTAACGAGCGGTCAATGGGATCGTAATTTTCCAGGCGCAAATAGGGAATTTCGCCGCGGCGCAATCCACACCCAATCATTAACGCAAGAATGGCTTTGTCACGCAATGTTTGAGGATCGTCACCGGTCAAAGAATCAAAAAGTTGTTGGCTTTCTTTTGCGGAAAGACTACGCCCACTGGGCAAACGGTAATATCGGCGTTGTTTAATCGCGTTGATTTTTAAATAATTCTCGTGGGGTAAATCACCAGTGACCCACGCTGATTTAGCTACCCCTTTGAGCGCAGCCAAGTAGCAGTTCATGGTTGACGCGGCCATCCCTTCTCGTTCTGACTGAGTGAAAAACGCCACAATAAATTCGGGTCGCATTTTCTCCCACTCGCACACTGAACAATCGCTGTAGCCTGCCCAACGGGCAAAGCGATTGAGTTTGGATTTCATCGTTCGACGTGAGTTGGCCGAAGTGAGTTGCGCTAGATAGGTCAAAGCCGCATTGATTCGAGGGGCAGACTTTTCACTCGAACTTGCAATGGCTCCTCCAGAAACGGAATCAAAAACTCGAACTGCTGTTGACATAACCTACCTTTGACGACTAATGGGCCGTCTGCGACCTAAAAAAGCATCCTTTTTACGGCGTGTTTAAACTGATTTTCTTGATGGACTCTACGCAAACAAATAAAAGAATCGATTTAAATTGATAGCGTATTACACTATAAAATCAACCGCTTTTTCTAAAGCCAAAGCCCAGGAAGGGATGCTTTTTAGGGTTTTTACTCTATTGAAATCGATACCTCCATTATAACGCACGAGAATTGAACATTCTACGATGTAATTTTAAAAATTTAAAATTGACCTTTTATCCTAGTTGAGGTCTCGCTTTTTAGAAGTTGTCAGTTTAGAAGGTTAGCTGAAGTGGAATGTCAGTATGGCGAATTGCTGGACACTCTTGTTTTTGATGAGGGCTAATGCGGAATTGGTTGCGATTGGGTGATGGAAGATAAGGGATGTGATTTCCTAGGGACGTGAACGGCCATTCGTAAGTTCGTGAACACCAATATATTAGACATTCTCATTTTCGTGAACGTCCCCC
>OGXZ01001907.1_pt1 | contig 11268 bp, 8 predicted proteins | sample 1576431 | NCBI WGS metagenome assembly OGXZ01 (sample SAMEA3541590, study PRJEB24748) | human gut metagenome | biome: human gut; feature: human-associated habitat; material: faeces | place: China | collected 2012
AGAAGTACAAGAAGAATACACAATAAGTACAATATGTATAAGAAGTTAATCAACGTACACCCCGCCAAAACCGAGATCCATTTTGCGCGGGAAAGCGATGTGTTCGATGCGGTCTACCGCACGGTGCGCGCGGCCTTGGCTGCCCCCGGCAGCGGAGAGTGCCGCTTTGATTTGGGCCATGTGGCAAAAGAAAATCCCCAGCCCGCCCCGCAGCAGACAACGCTGCCCGGCAGTGCTCCGGCACAGTCCAACCCCCAGCGGCCTGCGGTTGCACCGGCCCAGCCGCCGCAGCCGCAAAAGCATTTCAACACCCTTTCCGCGGCAGAGTACCGCGCATTGAATAAGCTCACGGCCCCGGTGCCTGCCCGCACGCTGCCCGGTACCGGCGGAGTGATGGAGCTGAACTCGGTGCGGGCACCATTTAATGCACCCAGCACCCCGCAGTTTGCCGCCTCCGCGCCGCACACGGCACAGGAGGACCTGCTGGACATTCTGCCCGACCTGCCGGAACAGCAGCCCAAGGCAGAACCCGCTGTAACCACAGCCCTCGCGCAGCAGCCTGCCCCGGCCCAGCTGGAAAATATTGAATCACCGGAACTGCCGGAAGAGGAAAAATCTGTCACCGGCCTGAGCGCACTGCCCATCGCCCACAATGACCCAACTGCCCAGGCGGACATCCCGCCGGAGCAGACGACCTTTGCCCCGGCACCCGCCAGCCTGCCGCTGCGCGTGGTGGGGGAGGTATTCAAAACCTACATCATCACCGAGCGCAACAATGAGCTTTGTCTGATTGATAAGCACGCCGCACATGAGCGCATCCTGTTTGAGCAGCTCGCCAAGGATTACGGCAGCGTGCCGTCTCAGATGCTGCTTGTCCCCGTGCAGGTCAACCTTTCCGCCGAGGAAAAGCAGGCCCTGCTGGCCCACCAGGAACTTTTGCAGAACAGCGGTGTGGAAGTGGATGATTACGGCGGCTTTACCGTTGTGGTGCGTGCCGTTCCCGCGGATGTGCCGGTGGACGATGTGGGGGATATGGTGCTGGAACTGGCCAACCATTTGCTGAACGGCGGCCGCGATGCCCTGCGGGAGAAAACCGAGTGGGTACTGCATTCCATTGCCTGCCGCGCTGCCATTAAAGCGGGGGACAGGACCACCACCGATGAAATGCTGGCCCTGGCCCAGAAAATTATGGACGGCAGTGTGCCGCCGTTTTGTCCCCATGGCCGCCCCTGCGTGCTGAAGCTGACCCGGAAGGAGCTGGAAAAACAGTTTGGACGCCTTGTATAATGCCGCCAAGCCCCGCGTGGTTGCCATTGGCGGACCGACGGCAACTGGTAAAACCGCACTCTCGGTCGCCTTGGCCAAACGCTTTGGCGGCGAGATCATCAGTGCGGATTCCATGCAGATCTATCAGGGGCTGGATGTTGGCACTGCCAAAGTGACCCCGGAAGAAATGCAGGGGGTGCCGCACCATCTTGTCGGCTTCCTTGCGCCGGAACAGGCGTTCAGCGTAGCGGATTTTACCACCCTTGCGGGGAAAACCATCACCCAGCTGACGGCACAGGGCAAGCTGCCGCTGGTTGTGGGCGGCACAGGGCTGTACATTACCAGCCTGCTCAACGGCATTGGCTTTACGCCGGAAAAAGTGGATCCTGCCATCCGGCAGGAGCTGCAAGCCCGCCTGCAGGCGGAAGGCTCCCAGGCGCTCTATGCAGAACTTGCCGCGGTGGACCCGGGCTATGCCGCCAAGGTGCATCCCAACAACACCCCGCGGGTCATCCGTGCTTTGGAACTGTACCGTGCCACCGGCCGCAAGATGAGCGCTGAGCGCGAGGCCGCCCGTCCGGCGGAAAAACCTTACCGTTCACTCTGTCTCTGCCTGGCCTGCCGCGACCGCACCCTTCTTTACCAGCGGATTGATACCCGCTGTGACCGTATGATGCAAAGCGGCATTCTGGAAGAGGCCAAACTGGTGTATGACCACCGCGATACCTACCGCACCGCGGCGCAGGCCATCGGCTACAAAGAGTTCTTCCCGTATTTTGAGGGAACAGCAGACCTGGAAAGCTGCCTTGCGCACCTCAAGCAGGCTTCCCGCAATTATGCCAAGCGTCAGCTGACCTGGTTCCGCCGCCAGACGGACGCTGTGTGGCTTTACCTGGAAGACGGAAACCTGGAACAGCAGGCGGCAGAACAGACCGAAGCGTTCCTGGCGTAAAACAACGCTTGAATGCAGTAACAATATCGCTATATATAAAAGATAAAACCAAAGGGGGGATACCCAATGCATGAACAGAATGAAAGCCAGCCCAAAGCATTCATAAAAATTCTTTTTGCCCTGTTTACGGCGCTGCTGGTTGTGGTGCTTGGGTATCTCTGTATCCAGATTTACACGATCTTCCACCGAACTTACAAAACCGAAACCGCCATTGCCTACACCATGTCGGATAACATCACGCTGAAAGGCGTGGCAGTGTTCCAGGCAGTGGATGTGCCTGGCAGCGGCAACCTGGGATATGTGGTGCAGGATGGTGAGCGCGTCAGCGCGGGCACCATTCTGGCGGAACAGTATACGGATGATTCACAGGGAGCAATGCGGGAACGGCTGGACCGGTTGGATCGTGCGATTTTGCTGCTGACAAAGTCGGAAAATTCCTCCGGCAGCGATCTTTCGGTTCTGACCACCCAGACGCGCACGGCGCTGTATAACCTGCTGGACCAGATCGACACAGCATCTTACAGCGCAATTCAGGATGCTGCGGAAGATTTTTTGCTGGCGCAAAATAAACTGCAGATCAGCACCGGCCAGGCGGCGGGCTTTGGCGAGGTGCTGGCCAGCCTGCAGGCCGAGCGGGACAGCATTGCTGCCCAGCTGAACGGCCTGCAGACGATCGAAGCGGATACCAACGGGTATTTTGTCTCATCCGAAAGCGCCGCCCCGGTGGTGCGGGATCCCACGGAGCTGGATGCCATGAGCCCGGCTGATCTGCAAAAGATGATCAACGCAGGGGAGACTCCGTCCAATGCCGACCTTGCCGGGCATATTGTAACCGGGTTTTCCTGGCGGTTTTATGCCGTGTGTTCGGCAGACCTTGCCGAGCGGTTGAACGGCCTGTCCCGCGTGAGCATCAGCGTTCCGGGCAAACAGGAAGAGCCTTTGGCTGCCACCGTGGTGGATGTGACCACCGACGAAGAAACCGGCCTTGCCAAAGTGGCGCTGGAATGCCGCAGCATCAATGCTCAGGTGCTCTGCCTGAATTATGAGGAAGCCGAAATCAGCCTGCACACCTATCAGGGCATCCGCATTGACCGCAGGGCCCTGCATATCGTGAACGGCCAGCGCGGCGTGTATGTCAAATACGGCGATTTGCAGCGCTTCCGCCGCATTACCATTTTATATGAGGACGATACCTACATCCTTGTACCGGAAGGCGGCAAAGTGGGGGAGGATAACGAGCTGCGCCTGTACGATGAGGTGATCGTGGAAGGCAGTAACCTGCAGGACGGTAAGCTGCTGTAAGGACAGAAAACGGGCGTTTTGCCCCACATTCTGTTATATTTGTATTGACAACGAAGCAAAAATGGAAGATAATAAATACTGTATAGTTGTGACAAAAGCCGATCGGGGCTTTTTTTGTGCAATTTATACAACTAAGCAAACGTAAGGAGTAACTGCCATGTCCATGATAGATGGTTTGAGAAACGTCCTCGGAATCAACCAGGATCCCGAAGCAGATTCCTATGTGGATGATAACGAAGAGGATGATATCTTCCCTGGCGGTGGTCAGGGCGGTTCGCCAGCCCCGGAAGAAGCCTACCCCACGCAGGAAACTGCTAAGCAGCACAGCAACAAGGTGGTCAACATCAACGCTACCACCCAGCTGCAGGTTGTACTGGTCAAGCCGGAACGTTTTGACGATGCTGCTGCCATTGCAGACCAGCTGAACGCAAAGCGCACTGTTGTGCTGAACCTTGAATCCACCAACAAAGAAGTCTCCCGCCGTTTGATCGACTTTTTGTCCGGCGTGGCTTACGCCAATAACGGCCAGATCAAGCGTGTAGCAACCAGTACATTCATCATTACCCCGTATAACGTTGATATTATGGGCGACCTGCTGGACGAGCTGGAGAACAATGGCGTCTTCTTCTGATACAAGGACCCGCGGCTTTGTGCCGCCGCAGAACGAGGATGAACGCTTTTTGATGCGTCGGGTGGAAGAACTCTGCCGTACCGCCATGCAGCGTGGCATCCCGCGGGCAACGGGCTTCCTTTCGGACCGCGAACAGGCCCTTGCGCAGGCCGCGCTCAACCGTGAGGGCTGCGATTTTGCCCGCTTTCAGGGCGGCTGGCCGGATGCGGAACGCAAAGTGCTCTGCATTGAACCACCGGATTCCTGGCCGGAAGAGCCAGTTGCGGTGCTGCATTTCACAGCGCCGCAGCAGGACGGCAGCGCCGTGCCGGGCCACCGTGACTATCTGGGGGCAATTCTGGGTCTTGGCCTGGATCGTGCCTGTTTGGGGGATATCCTGCCGGATCCGGCCGATGCCCGCAGTGTGTATGCCTTTGTGCTGGAAGATAAGGCGGATTTTATTGCTTCCAACCTGACGGAAGCTGGCCGCAGCCCGGTGCGTGTCGAGCGCTGCGATGCCGTGCCGGAAGAAGTCCTGCGCGGGCCGGAACGCCAGACGCAGGATGCAACGGTGCCATCTTTGCGGGCAGATACCGTATTGGCAGCCATGATGCGCACCTCCCGCTCCATTGCGGCGCAGGCAATCCAAAGCGGCAGGGTGGAAGTGAACCACGTTCCGCTGCGCACCGCCCATGAGGATGTGTTTGAAGGCGATATCTTCACCGTGCGGGGCGTTGGGCGCTACCGTCTGGTGGCAATCGGCGGCAAAAGCCGCAAGGACCGCATCTTTATCACGTTTTATCAGTATTGAACATAAAACCTGAATGTGAAACCCATGGGCCGGGGCAGCCCGGCAGCCGTGCCGAACGGTAAAATTTCGGATACCATTCCGGGTGTGTGCCACCCGAAACAGGAGGAATTTGGATGATTGCTTCGGATGATGTGCGCCGCGTGACCTTTGACCGTGCCATGCGCGGTTATCGTTGTGAGGACGTAGACGATTACCTCAAACAGGTTGCGGACAGCATCGACAGCCTGGCCGCAGAAAATGATGACCTGCAGAAAAAGCTGGTCATACTGGCCCAGCGCATTGACCAGTACCGTGCCGACGAAGATACCCTGAGCACAACCATGATCAATGCCCAGCGCCTTGGCGAGAACGTCATCAAGGAAGCCAAGCAGAAAGCTGCCGAGATCATTCGTGCCGCCAACATTAAGGCGGAGGATCGTGAACAGCGCGCCCGCGATGAGGTGGAGCTGGCTCAGCAGGAGCTTGTGACAATAAAGCAGGAAGCGGATGCGTTCAAAAAGCGCCTGATGGACCTGTACCGCCAGCACATCGAAATGATTGCCAAAATTCCGGAGTATCACCCCAACCGTGCAGAACAGCAGGCCGCGCAGCCGCAGCCGGAACCGCAGGAAGCCCCGCAGCAGCCTGCACCCCAGCCGGTAGAACAGCCTGCCCCGGCTCCGCAGCCGGAACCGGAACCCAACCAGCCAATCCCGGAGGATGCCCCGGCTCCGCAGCCCGCAGCCCCGGAGGAAAGCTATCCGGCATATGAGGAACCGGAATATTACGAGGCTGAGCCGGAAGAACCCGCCCAGCCCGAAGAGCCGGAACCGGCTCCGGCACCTGCCCCTGTCCAGCCGCTAGACGAGGAAAAGATCGATACGGTAGAATTTGCCTTTGCCCCCAAAACAAAGCCAATCCTGCCGGACGATGGTATGCCATCCGTTGCCGGGCTTTACGGTGGGGATATGCCGGAAAAGCCCGCCAAGAAATCCGGCTCCCGCAGCCGCGGCGCTTCGGCCCGCAGCACGGGCAAAAATGCCCGCAAAACCAAGAGCCCTGCCAAAGCGGAGCTTGACGCATTTGATGACATTGATTATGATGTTTGAGGTGCCGCTTTTGTGCGTGCGCGTACCCCAAGCATTTTAAGACCTGCCTGAACGGTGCAGAACTGCCGGGGCAACCTGGTATACTGCGCTTTGGACAAGCCGCCATATCAGCTATAATAAGGAAATAGAGGAGAGTTGGAAACTTTGCCGCAGAATTACAATGATACCATCCATAAGATGGCTACCCCCTTTGAAATGCGTGCCGGGCTGCCGAAAAAGGAACCCAAAATGCTGGAGGATTGGGAGAAAAACCACGTCTACGAAAAAATGATCGAACATAACGCGGATCTGCCGCGCTTTGTTCTGCATGATGGCCCTCCGTATGCCAACGGTAATATCCATATGGGTACTGCCCTGAACAAGATCATCAAGGATATCATCATCCGTGAAAAGAACATGTCGGGCTACTGTGCTCCCTATGTTCCCGGCTATGATACCCACGGTCTGCCCATTGAGCTGAAGGCTCTGTCCTCTCTGGGCGATAAAAAGGCCGGCATTTCCAAGCTGGAACTGCGCAAGATCTGCAAAGAGTTTGCTACCGAGCATATTGATGTGATGAACAGCCAGTTCGCCCGCCTGGGCGTTCAGGGCGATTTCGCCAACCCCTACCTGACCCTGCGCCCCGAATTTGAGGCACGCCAGGTGGAGATCTTTGGCGAGATGGCCAAGAAAGGCTATATCTACAAGGGCATGAAAGCCGTTTACTGGTGCCCGGAGGATCGTACTGCTCTGGCAGAAGCCGAAATCGAGTATGCCGAGGACGAGTGCGATTCTATCTATGTCCGCTTTAAGCTCACCGATGACCCCAACGGTGTTCTGGCCAAGTATGGTATCCCTCTGGACAAGGCATGGATCGTGATCTGGACCACCACCACCTGGACCCTGCCCGCCAACGTGGCAACCTGCCTGAACCCCAGCCTGGAGTATGCCTTCGTCAAAATCGGCGATGAATATCACCTGATGGCTGCCGGTCTGGTGGAATCCACCATGAAAGCCTGCCATATCGAGGATTACGAGGTTCTGGAGCCCCGCGTTCTCGGCTCTGAATTTGAGCTGATGCAGTATCAGCACCCCTTCCTGGACCGCAAGGGCCTGGTTATCCTGGGTGACCACGTTACCCTGGAAGGCGGCACCGGCTGCGTTCATACCGCACCTGGCCACGGTGTTGAGGACTTTGAAGTCTGCGTCAACCACTACCCGCAGGTTCCCGTTATTGTCCCCGTGGACGATGGCGGTTACCTGACCGAAGAAGCAGGCAAAGAGTTTGCAGGCCTTAAGGTCTGGGCTGCCAACAAAGTTATTCTGGAGCACATCAAGCAGTCCGGCCACCTGATGGGCGTGCAGCACATCACCCACCAGTACCCGCATTGCTGGCGCTGCCACCATCCCATCATCTTCCGTGCAACCGAACAGTGGTTCTGCTCCATTGATAAGTTCCGCGAGGAAGCCTATAAGGCCATTGACGAAGTCAAGTGGCAGCCGGCCTGGGGTCATGACCGTATGCACGGCATGGTGCGTGACCGCAGCGACTGGTGCATCAGCCGTCAGCGCGTGTGGGGTGTGCCCATCCCAGTGTTCTACTGCAAGAACTGCGGCAAGTACCACATCACCGATGCTTCCATCAAGGCTGTCAGCGACCTGTTCCGCAAGGAAGGCTCCGATGCCTGGTATAAGTACGATGCCAACGAGATCATGCCCAAGACTGAGGTCTGCGAATGCGGCGCTTCTGACTGGGAAAAGGATCCCGATATCATGGATGTCTGGTTCGACTCTGGCTCTACCTGGAGCGCAGTCTGCCGCGAACGTCCCGAACTGAACTGGCCCGCTGACCTGTATATGGAAGGCGCCGACCAGTTCCGCGGCTGGTTCCAGTCCAGCCTGCTGACCAGCGTTGCCACCCAGGGCGTTGCCCCGTACAAAGGCGTCCTGTGCCATGGCTGGGTCGTTGATGAGCAGGGCAAGCAGATGCACAAATCTGCCGGCAACGGTGTGGAGCCGTCCGAAATCATCCGCGATTACGGCGCTGACATCGTTCGTCTGTGGGTTGCTTCCAGCGATTACACCGTTGATGTGCGCGCAGGCAAGAATATCTTCAAGCAGCTGTCCGAAGCATACCGCAAGATGCGCAACACCGCCCGCTTTATGCTGGGCAACATTGGCGATTTCAACCCTGCCACGGATATGGTTGCCGAGGATCAGCTGTTCGAAATCGACCGCTGGGCACTCAAGAGCTGCAACAGCCTGACCGCCAATGTGCGTGCCGCTTACGATAATTACGATTTCTCCCGCGCTTACCACGCAATCTACAACTTCTGCGTCATTGATATGTCCAACTTCTATATGGACGTCATCAAGGACCGCCTGTACTGCGCGGACGAGCACGCACGCCGCTGCGCCCAGACTGCGCTGTACCGCATTCTGGTTGACTTCACCAAGCTGGTTGCCCCCATCCTGTGCTTCACCGCCCAGGAAATCTGGAGCTACATCCCGAAGCTGGAAGGCATGCAGGAGTATGTCTGCTGGGAGCGTATGCCGGAAGCCAAGAGCGATGAGGATGCCGCTTTTGATGCCAAGTGGGCCAAGATCATTGCTGTGCGTGACGATGTAAAGAAGGTTCTGGAGCAGGCCCGTGCCGATAAGACCATCGGTTCCTCTCTGGAAGCTGCCGTTACCCTGTACTGCAGCGATGAAATGTATGACTTCCTGAACGCCATCCCGATGGATGAGCTGGCCGATCTGATGATCGTTTCCCATGTGGCTCTGGTCAAGGGCGAAGGCGGCGTGAGGGGTCTGACCGAGGGCCTGGGCATGAGCGTTGCCCATGCTGCCGGCAACAAGTGCCTGCGCTGCTGGAAGTTCGACACAGCTGTTGGCGAAGACGGCCTGTGCCCGCGCTGTGCGAAAGTTCTTGGTTAATTTCAAATAAAGGGCTATGCCGCATGATGTTAAGCGCTGTTCCAGTGCTTAAGCCTGTAAAACAGGAACTGTGCGGTATTGCCATAGTATGATTTACAGCGGTGCTTTTGCGCTTTTATCAAGCCTTTGCACCGCTGTTTTTGTCAGGGCATTTTGCAGCGCTGCATTGGCCCGGACGACGGAGGCGTTTATGCTGGTTGGCGTTTTATCCATTCTTGCCGCGGCAGGCCTGATGCTGGTTGACCAGCTGATCAAACTTTGGGCCACCGTGGAACTGCTGCCGGTTGGCAGCAAACCCTTTATCCCGCATGTGCTGGAATTTTATTACCTGCTCAATGATGGTATGTCGTTTTCCATGCTCAGCGGCAAGCGCACGCTGCTGGTGATCGTTACCGGTGTGATGCTGGCTGTGCTGGCCGGTATGCTGCTTTTGCGCAAAATGCCGCGTTTGGAGCGTGCTGCTTGGATTTTGGTCGTGGGCGGCGGTGTTGGCAACCTGATCGACCGTATCCGCACCGGCGTGGTGGTGGATTACCTGAACTGTCTGTTCATCAATTTCCCGGTGTTCAATTTTGCGGATGTCTGCATCTGTGTCGGCGTGGGCCTGCTGGTCCTCAGCCTGCTGCTGGATATGCGCCGCGAACAAAAAGCAAAACAGCAAAAGGGGAGTGCGCCCACAGATGGAACAGCGTGAACTGACCCTTGCGCCGGAAAGCGTTGGCCTGCGGCTGGACCGCTGGTTGGCGGAACAGTGCCCGGATCTTTCCCGCAGCCAGCTGCAAAACCTGATCGAAGCGGGCAGTGTGACCTGCAACGGCAGCCCCTTGAACAAAAAGGATAAGCTGAAAGCCGGGCAGACGATTCTGCTCACCCTGCCGGACCCGCAGCCCATCGAAGCCCAGCCCCAGAACATTCCGCTGGACATTGTGTATGAGGATGACAGCCTGCTGGTGGTCAACAAGCCCAAAGGCATGGTGGTGCACCCTGCGCCCGGCAACCCGGACGGCACCATGGTCAATGCACTGCTGTGGCACTGTGCGGGGCGGCTGTCCGGCATCGGCGGGGCCATCCGCCCCGGCATTGTGCATCGCATTGATAAGGATACCAGCGGCCTTTTGGTCGTTGCAAAAACGGACGCCGCCCACCAGGCACTGACCGAACAGATGAGCGTGCATTCTATCCATCGGGTGTACCACGCTGTGGTGTATGGCAACCTGAAAGAGGATACCGGCTTTGTGGAAGCCCCCATCGGCCGCGACCCTAAGGATCGCAAAAAGATGGCCGTGACCCAGCAGAACTCCAAATATGCCTACACCGGCTGGCAGGTGCTGGAACGGTTCGGCAACTTTACTTACATTGCATGCAAGCTTAAAACAGGCCGCACCCATCAAATTCGGGTGCATATGGCGTCCATTGGCCACCCGCTGGCTGGGGATGCCGTATATGGGCCAAAAAATTGTATCCGCAGCCTGAACGGTCAGTGCCTGCACGCCAAGGAGCTTGGCTTTGTGCACCCCGCCACCGGGGAATGGATGCAGTTTGACAGCTCACTGCCTGACTGGTTTCAGGACTACTTAAGCCGTCTGAGAAAGGAAAGCCGCCATGGAGCGTTTGAGTGATTATCTGGTTTTTTGTGATATGGATAACACCCTGCTGACTGCAAAGGAGGGCATTCCCGCCTGCAACCGCAGCGTCATCCGGTTGTTTACCGCCATGGGTGGGCGCTTTACCGTCGCATCCGGCCGTCCGCCGGAGTCGATCCGCGCGGCGCTGGGCGATATCGAGCTTTCGCTGCCAGCAATCTCCTGCAATGGTTCGCTGCTGTATGATTTCCAGACCAACCGTGTGCTGCGTCGCTCCTGCCTGAATCAGGAACAGGCCGCTGCCGCCATTGCCGATATGCTGCAAAAATTCCCGAAGATTGGTGTAGAGGTCATGGCCGGTGCGGGGGAGATGTATGTTGTTCACGCCAGCAGCTATACCCACGCCCACCAGGTGGATGAACACATGGAAAGCGTGGCCTGCCCGCTGGAAAATGTGCCGGATGGCTGGCTGAAGGTGGTGTTTGCCGGGGATCCGGAAACTATCCGCAAAGCGGGACAGTACGCCAAAACGCGGTACTTTGGCCGGGATAATTACTTTTTGCCTACCAACCAGATCTACTTAGAAATTATGCCTTCCGGCATCAGCAAAGCAGCCGGAATGGAAGAGCTTTGCCATATCCTGAACGAGAACATCAAAAAAACCATCGTGATCGGTGACTATTATTGCATCAAAAGTACCCGTAAAACTCTGGTCGAAGACGTAACCTTCCTTATAATTA
>OGXZ01001911.1_pt1 | contig 11249 bp, 12 predicted proteins | sample 1576431 | NCBI WGS metagenome assembly OGXZ01 (sample SAMEA3541590, study PRJEB24748) | human gut metagenome | biome: human gut; feature: human-associated habitat; material: faeces | place: China | collected 2012
CCTGCTCCATCAGCTCATCCAGAACTCCGGCTGTATACAGTCCCCGCATACCTCCACCTTCCAGAACCATTCCGAGGCCTTTCTTTTTGTTGTCTTCCATAGCTATTCTCACTTTTCACTTTCTTTCACATATTCATTTCGGATTGCAAATCCATGATCCATAGGGCCACTTCCCTTTCCCAGGTCAAGCATTGCCGCCAGTGCTCCTGAAATATACTGTTTGGAACGTTTTACAGCAGTCTGCAGGTCATATCCCTTTGCAAGATTGGAAGCAATGGCACTGCTCAACGTACAGCCTGTTCCATGTGTGTTTGGATTATCGATACGCTTTCCTTCAAACCAGCAATATTTTCCATCATAGTAAAGCAGATCATTTGCATCATTAATGCTGTGTCCGCCTTTGCAAAGTACTGCACAATGATATGTCTCAGAAATCTTTCCGGCAGCCTCTATCATTTCCTCTGCATTGGTCACTGACATTTCAACCAGAACCTCTGCCTCCGGAATATTCGGAGTAAACACATCAGCCAGTGGAAACAGTTCCTGCTTCAATATCTCCACTGCATCATCACTGATCAGCTTGGCACCGCTTGTTGCAACCATAACAGGATCCACAACAATGTTTTCCGCTTTATATTGTTTCAGTTTCTCTGCTATTACATGAATCAGATCTTTATCTGATACCATTCCGATTTTTACCGCACCCGGATAAATATCCTGAAAAACAGAATCCAGTTCCTGCCCCAGAAATTCCGGTGTTACATTTAATATTGCCTGTACACCGGTTGTATTCTGTGCTGTGAGAGCCGTGATGGCGCTCATTCCATATACTCCATTTGCCAGCATAGTCTTTAAATCCGCCTGAATTCCTGCTCCTCCGCTGCTGTCGCTGCCTGCTATCGTCAATACCGTTTTCATTTGAATCTCCTTTCTGTTTACAAAAAGGGAACGATCAAGACTCACAGCGATAAAACATACTTCGGCTGCCATAAAAACGAATCTCGCAAGCAGGATTCTCCGCCTGCGGCGGGTCGCATCAGCGACATAATCCCACCCCGGCAGGTGTGGAATACAACACACTGTCGCAGCGCAGCTTCTTGCCGCCGATGGTCAGCTCCACCTCGTTGGCAAGGAGGGCAGTGGGGTAGCCCTTGTGGTCTGCAAGGAAATGGATGAAATGCTGGCGCACCCATTCTTCGGGAGTCAGCGCTATGAATTTCCTGCGCAATACGTCGAGGATATACTGTCTGCCATCTTGCTGGCGCGTTTTTATTTCGTAAGGAGGTAGGTTTAATCGGTTCATTTTATTAATTTTGCAATCAGAATGCGTCTTGCTGATATCGTTGCCATGACACGACAGGACGGTTGGTCCATGACGGGAGACTTCATCCTTGTGAGACGATGACCCGCAAAGGCAGCGGCTCGTGTCTATGGCATTGCAAAAGTAATGATATTTCGTGAATCTCAATATATGAGATGTCGGAAAAGAGCAGTGATTGACCATGCTTCAAAATTCCGTGTTCACGGGAATGGTATTGGCGACGAACAGTTTGATGGCATTCTTGAGAGGGTAAGGATGTTTTGTTGTTAACATTATTATACAAATAGAAAAATGTTGCAATGAAACTGATAATGTATAAAATAGTTAAAAAATATAGTATGGCTGAGAAAACAGCGACAATGACTTTTGAGAGCGTGATGTCGGGTCTGAAGGCCGGCAACTACGCACCGTCGTATCTGCTGATGGGGGAGGAGGCTTACTACATCGACCAGATTGCAGACTTCATTGCGGAGCATGCGATAAAGCCCGAAGAGAGAGATTTCAACCAGCAGATAGTGTTCGGAGCCGATGTGACGGGAGCCCAGGTGGCAGACATGGCGAGGAGCTATCCCGTGATGGCGGAACGGCAGGTGATAATAGTGAAGGAGGCGCAGAACATAAAAAACTGGGACCAGCTGGAGCGTTATCTGGAAAAACCGGCAAAGACGACTGTGCTCGTGGTGTGTTATAAAAACGGTACTATCGACGGACGGAAGAAGATCCTGACGAGATTCAAGAATGCGGGAGTGGTGTTTGAGAGCAAGAAAAAGCGAGACAACGAACTGCCGCCATTCATTGAGGCATATCTGAAAAAGCGCACAAAGGTGACGATAGAGAACAAGGCGGCGCAGATGCTTGCCGACCATATCGGGGCAGACCTCAGCAGGCTGACGGGAGAGATTGACAAACTGCTGCTCTCGCTGGAAGAGGGAGACACGCGCATCACGCCGCAGATGGTGGAGAAGAGGATCGGCATCAGCAAAGACTTCAATGCCTTTGAACTGAGAAGCGCCATCGCAGCGAAGGATGTGGTGAAGGCGAACCTGATATTGAAATATTTTGACAGCAATCCGAAAACAGGCGGGGCGTTCGCTCTGATACCGGTGATATTCTCGTATTTCCAGAATCTCATGCTTGCCTACTACGCTCCCAACAGACAGAATGATGCCGAGGTGGCGAGATGGCTCGACCTGCGCGGACCATGGGCCGCCAAGGAGTATATGCTGGGAATGAGAAACTACAGTGGTGGAAAAGTGATGCAGATAATAGACAAAATCCGTGAGGCTGACACCAAGTGCAAGGGGCTCGACAATCCGAATACTCCCACCGGCGAGCTGCTGCAGGAGTTGATTTTCTTTATCATGCATTGAGCAGGGAATAGAGAATTTTCTGCCAGAAATGGTTACACCTTATATATATATGTCCCCTCATCACCGTTTTTCGGGTGGTGAGGGGATGCTGTTTTATCCCAATCGGTCATTAGGTTATGATGTTTGCACCCCGAAATGATGCGATTTTTTACATTTTCGGTGCAGATTTTGTAAAAAGAAATGATTTTCACGAACATGAATTTTATCCTTATTTCCGCTTGAAATCAGGGCTTTGCGTGATTTTTCCTATCCTGAGAATAGCATGATTTTGACATTACTTTCCCCTCGTTCGGAATCCTTTTGTTTCTGAAAAAAACGACTCTGAAAATGACTTCAAATTCAGTATTAACAATTGTTTTGATATATCTTTGTGAAATTCAAAGATTTAAATTTTAAAACATTGAAGTTTAATTTAGTAAATGTGATTTATATATTTGAAAACTTGAATACATTTTATTAAATCAAATTCAAATATCAATATCCGAATATTTAAATATTAAAATTCACACGAATTATTATGCAGAATAAAATAAGCCTTATAAAGCACTGAAAACCAATGAGTTTTATACTTTTAAAGTAGCTGACAGGGTGAATTATACAAAATATCTTACAAAATTAATGTATATTCCCTATTTACACCCCTAAACATATATAAATAACCAAATCACAGCCAGTTAATTCCGAAAATCCCGTAAACAAAGGCTTTTCAAGCATTTAGCTCCCTGAAATTCACATTTACAAATTCAAAACCTAAAAACCTGAGTTTAAAGATTTGATTTTACGAATTTACATTTAGAAATCCAATATTTAGAAAATAAAATATATTCTACATTTGTTGTGTATTCCATTTTTTTGATTTACCTTTGTAAAGTCAAACAAAATCAGGGCTACAACCCCTATTTTTACTATAAGATAAGAAAATGAAGGACAGAATTAGACAGCTGATGGAAGCGCAGCACATGACTCAACAGACGTTTGCAAACTTCCTCGGAATATCTCCTGCCACACTGAGTGGAATTTTTCAGGGACGTACCAAACCGACTCTGAACACCGTGGACTCTATAAAGTCGAAATTTCCGAACATCAGTCTCGACTGGCTCATGTTTGGAAAAGGAATGATGTTCGTTGACGAAGCGTCGGCGGATGACTCCTCCTCTACCCCACAGGAGAGTGGCATGGCCGGTGAGCAGATGCTCGACTTCGGTGATGCTGACGGAAATGCGGGGGCAACATCGCAGCAGAGCGCCCCGATGGGCAACGCTTTCGCTACTAACGTGAGGCAGCAGCCAAAGTCGCCCGTACACACGGACATCGTATATAAGGAGAAGGAGCGCCGGAGGATAACTGAAATAAGAGTGTTTTACGATGACCAGACGTGGGAAAGTTTCGTGCCGAAGAAGTGATTATCTCGCTCTTCTGAATAATCAGACCCCAATCACGTACTGATTATCGGTTGGGGATAATGGGCTTTTTGGCGGCTTTGCAGATAATAATGTGAGCTTATCGGTAGATATTAGGGATTTTTTGCCTAATTTTGCCGAAACTTATAAATGGAACTGATGAAAAAATACGTTTTAGACCTGATTGTTTCTTCGGTTGACCATATCAATGACAAATACGTCTTGATAAAGTTGACCCATGCGGAGAAGCTGCCCGAAATGGCACCAGGACAGTTCGTGGAGATACGCATCGACGGATCTGCAACGACATTCCTGAGACGCCCGATATCTATAAACTTCGTTGATTATCAAGCAAATGAGCTGTGGTTGCTGGTGGCTGCCATCGGCGACGGCACACGTGCCTTGGCACAGCTGAAGGCTGGCGACAAGCTGAACTGCATGTTGCCTCTGGGAAACACGTTCACCATCCCTGAGAACAAGGGTGCCAAGGTGTTGCTCGTCGGCGGCGGCGTGGGCGTTGCACCGCTTCTCTATTTCGGTAAAGTGCTGAAAGACAATGGTATTACACCGGTGTTCCTGCTTGGAGCACGGTCGGCAAAAGACCTGCTGCTCCTTGATGAATACAGAAAATACGGTGAGGTGTGCATCACTACCGAAGACGGATCGGAGGGAGAGAAGGGCTTCGTGACAAACCATTCCGTGCTGCAGCGAGTGAGGTTTGACCAGATTTCCACCTGCGGACCGAAACCGATGATGGTGGCAGTGGCGAAATATGCACATTCTGAGGGTATATGCTGTGAGGCGTCGCTCGAAAACAAGATGGCATGTGGCGTGGGAGCCTGTCTGTGTTGCGTGGAAGGCACGAAGAGCGGCAACCTGTGTGTTTGTAAGGATGGTCCAGTGTTTAACGTAAATGATTTGTCATGGCAGATTTAAGGGTAAAAATAGGAAATCTGGAGCTGAAGAATCCAGTGATGACAGCTTCAGGCACATTCGGATACGGTCCGGAATATGCTGATTTCGTGGAACTTAGTGAGATAGGCGGCATTATCGTGAAGGGTACCACCCTGCATCCGAGACAAGGCAACGACTATCCGCGAATGGCAGAGACGGCATCGGGAATGCTCAACTGTGTGGGATTGCAGAACAAGGGCGTTGACTATTTCTGTGAGCACATATATCCGGAGATAAAGGATATCGACACCAATATGATAGTGAACGTAAGCGGTTCTTCGCCAGAGGATTATGCAGAATGTGCGGCAAGGATAGACGCTCTCGACAAGATTCCGGCGATAGAACTGAACATCTCCTGCCCTAACGTGAAAGACGGCGGAATGGCGTTTGGAGTGACCTGCGAGGGAGCTGCCAGTGTGGTGAGAGCCGTGCGCAAGAGTTATCATAAGACGCTGATAGTCAAGCTGTCGCCGAACGTCACCGATATTACGGAGATTGCACGTGCCGTTGAGGCAGAGGGTGCCGACAGCGTGTCGCTCATCAACACCCTGATGGGAATGGCGATAGACATAGAGAAGCGCAAGCCGATGCTGAGCATCAATACCGGTGGACTGAGCGGACCGGCGGTGAAGCCTGTTGCTCTGCGCATGGTGTGGCAGGTGGCAAAGGCTGTCGGAATTCCCGTTGTGGGACTCGGCGGCATCTGCAATGCCAACGATGCCATTGAGTTTATGCTTGCCGGAGCTTCCGCAATAGAAATCGGTACGGCGAACTTCCTGGATCCCCAGGTGACGGTGAAGGTGAAGAACGGCATCAATGAATGGCTTGACAAGCATGGATGCAAATCGGTGACTGAAATCATCGGTCAGTTGGAGGCCTGATGATTGCACCGGATGCATTATTCGGTTTGACAAAAAATCTTAGTTGATATTTTCAGCCCATCCTTTTCGAGAGATCTGGATGGGTTTATTATATCTTTTTTCTTATTTGACGTTTGCATATTTAAACATTTATTGCATTATGAAAACAAACCGAATTTGTTTATAAGTGTTAATTGGTTTTCTTTTATTGTTAACTAATGTTGCAAAATTGGCAAGGGTTTTTGTACAGAAAAATTGGGAAAAAATAGGGACTTTAAGAATTTCGATTGATAATTTGAAATAAATGTAGGTGTTTCTTGTTGAAATAAATTGAAGTGTTTCTTGTCGCTTTTGTAGAAAAATATTACTTTTGTTGGAACTTAACCCCCAAACGGCATTATACCGATTCGGGATGAATTTAGCGCAAACCCATAAAATATTAATTCTATGAAGGATAAAATGCTTTTTTCTTTTGCCTTTCTGCTTGTATTGGCAATGTTCGTATCGTGTTCAAAAGATTTGGCTGATGGCGATGACGCCTTGGGTGGTGTGACACTCAGGATAAAGGCCCGTGGACAGAGCGGGGCTGCGTCGGAAATGACCGTGGCGACTCCGATAAACCTGTATGTATTTGATACGGCAGGACAATGTGTGGCGTATAAGTCGGTGGCTTCGGAAAAGGATGTGGCAAACTTCAAGCTTGCCGCCGGAGCGTATCGGGTGTATTCCGTGGCGGGAGCTGATGCGGCAAACTATTCGTTGCCGACAAAGGAGGAGGCTACTCCGCAGTCTGTGGTGGCGCTGAAAGAAGGAATGGCACATGGCGACATAATGGCGGCATATAGTGTGGTGGTGCTGACGGACGGCGAGGAAACGGACGTCACGCTGACGATGAACCGCAAGGTGTTTATGCTCCGCAACGTGACGATAAGCGATGTGCCGGAGAATGTGGCTGCGATAACGGCGAATGTCAGTCCTCTGTATGAGGGAATCAACGTGGCTGGAGAGTATTGCGGAGAGAATGGCGCCTATAACGTGGTGCTGGAGAAGGGAACTGATGGCAAATGGACGAAGCAGTGTGATGCATTCCTGATGGAGAGCGTGGGGAATCCTGTAGTGACTTTCAATTTCACGACGACCGACGGCAAGGTGAAGACCTTCAGATATGTCAGCGACAAACCGCTGGCGGCAAACTACAAGGTGGATATGACCGTGAATTATCAGAGAGTGGCAGAACCGTTGCTGAAGTGCTTGATCAATGGTGTGTCGTGGGCCGGAGAGCAGACCTGGACAATCGACGTGAAAGAGAATGAGATGGGCGACAATACGGGTGGCGATGTGAAAGTGGACGAGACGGCTCCAGAGCAGGGTACGGTATATAAAGGTTGCTATGTGCTGAAGTCGGAGCAATCTGCGGTGTCTGGCAATATCACCATTGTGACCCTTTTGGCGCCGAAATCGAAATGTTCACTCGTATTTGATGCAGATGATCAGGCCGATGTCAAGAAGGCCGTTGATGCCGGCATTGCAGAGCTGGCTGTGAAAGGAGTGGATGGCTGGAGATTGCCGACAAAAGGAGAGATGGAGTATATAATGGACAACAGAGCCGATATTAATAATAATCTCAAGACATTGGTTTTGGAGCCGATATTTCGTAATACGTCTGGATTGTATTATTTCCTGAATACTGACAATAAGATAATGTGTATGAATGAGGTAAAGAGCTCGTTTCCTCCCATTTCTGATAAACCAGGACGTAATCTCCGTCCTGTTGCCACCGTCACTTTCTTGAAAAAATGACAGATTTATCTGAGTTCTTTTCTCGCTTTGGGTTGAAGAAGCATACGTTGTTTTTCGGCTGAAAGTGAGAAAAGAACGAAAAAATATGCAAAAGGAGTGGGGGAAAATCTGATAATCAAAGGAAAAATCAATTTTCTTGCAACTTTTCTCTATGAAATTTTGCAGTTTACAATAAAAGTACTACCTTTGCACTCCGAAAACGGTCGGTTCCGTAGCTCAGTTGGATTAGAGCAACGCCCTTCTAAGGCGTGGGTCTTGGGTTCGAATCCCAACGGAATCACTTTGAATCCCAACGGAATCACTTGGGGAGGTTTAGAAGCCTCCCTTTTTTGTATCTGATAATCAAGTAGTTACGTTGTAAAGCGTTTAATATTAAAGGATTAGAGATAAATATAGGATTTGGACATAAAAAGGTGTATGTATACGTATTAGATATGTACGAATTGTTTGACGATTCGTCATGCACCTACCGCTGAATAGTTACGTTAGGAAAGTTTAATATTGAAAGCGCCAAAACGTCATTGTTTTTTTGTATCTTTGTAGGGTATTGTCCTTTAAAGTACCTTGGTGTATTTTTGTGGACTACACGAAACGAAAAAAGACTGGAGAAAAACTTGTCAGTAACAGAAAAAGAGAAACATCAAAAATGAACACTGATAATAAACAATTTCCGATAAAACGTGAAGACTACTAGTCGATGCTGCAACACGCCGTTGCAGTGATTGAACATGCACGACTGGAAATTGCCAAGCATATTAACGGCAATATTGCTTCCGCATATTGGGAGATTGGCAAGATGCTTCATGAGCGAAAGGTAGAGAGCGGACATGGGGATGGCGTGGTACGCCAGTTGTCCGTAGACTTGAAAGAACGCTATCCGAAGATGGGACTTTCACCTCGAAATCTATGGTATATGAAGCGTTTTTATTTGCGCTATTGTGGAAGCGATATAAAAGTGCAACGCTCCGTTGCACTTTTGCCGTGGTCGCATAATGTATATCTACTTGGAAAGAATTTGGATGATTCTGCTACATTATATTATGCACAAGAAACTATCGAAAAAGGTTGGAATCGCGACTTACTACTCAATGCGATTAAGCTAAATATGTACGAGTCGCAGTTGGCGACAAAGGTTGACAACAATTTCAGTCTCACGCTTCCAATGGAGCAAGCTCGATATGCCAATGAGGTGTTCAGTAGCAGTTATAACCTTGGCTTCCTTGGAGTGACAAACCCCATACTGGAGCTTGAACTCGAAGACCGTATTGTGAAGGCTATCACACGTTTCCTTATGGAGCTCGGCAATGGCTTCACGTTCATCGGCAACCAACACGTGTTGGAGTACAACGGCAAAGAGAGCAAGGTGGATATGCTTTTCTTCCACCGTGGCTTGCGCTGCCTTGTGGCTGTCGATTTGAAGATAGGTGCTTTCAAACCTGAGTATGCAGGAAAGATGAACTATTACCTTTCGTTGCTCGACCGTCTTGAAAGGGGCGAAGGTGAAAACCGCTCAATCGGCATCATCCTCTGTGCAGAGAAAGATCGTGTGGAAGTGGAGCTTGCTCTCGAAGACATGGGCAAACCGATAGGCGTGGCTGACTATCAACTGATAGTGCCAAAGAAAGAATTAGAGGAAGTCCTTACCAATGAGATTAAAAAGTTCGGTGAGGAGAAAGGTGGAAAATAGAATTGTTACGGAATATTTAGGGTTTAAGAAATACTTTTTTCTTAAAATGGGCGTTTATCTTGAAGGAAAATGCTACCTTTGCATTGCAAATGCTTCATGTTCAGTAGACAACAGGAATGTTGGCTCTTGAATCAGAGTTCACTATTTGTGATAGCTATAAAAGAACTCTTTGGTCGGCAGCGTGAAGCAGTAAGGCATTTATCTTGAATTTCAACAAACTATTGATACAAAGGAAAAATGAAAAAACACGGCGTTATGTTATTCACATTCGTCATTCTATTTTTGACCTTAGGCTGTGATTTGGCTTATGGCCAGGAACAGAAAGAGAATGAGGAAGTTACGGTGACATTGGACTTTACTGGATTAAATTATGGTCTTAAAGGGAATGATCCTATTAAACCGCCAATACTCAATAAAGGTGTCATTGTACAAAACGTTAACTTTTTTTTATCTGGTCGTATTTATGTAAACTCAAAGTATATAAGATTATCTTATTGGGATGATTTAGGACAAATTGGTATTTCTGTCCCTAAGGATAATACTATAAAAAGTATAAGTATAGCGACTAAAGAAGATAATGAATCAGAATTTTTACTATCATACATAAAAGGCAATGTAAAACAAGAAATTACTTGGAGTCATAAAAAAAACGCAGATAAAAATTTAATAAAAAAATTAACTATTGACAGTGACCACATCACATTGGCTCCCACATTGAAAGCAGATTCATATATCACCTCCATCACCCTCACCTACACCCGCCCCAAGCTTGACGCTACGCTTGACGAGAAAGGCGAGAATGTAGAGAGCACAATTAGTGAAATCGTCGGCGAGAACAAGACGTTGGCTCTGAATCGCACATTCAACCCCTCTCAGTTGTATACCATGTGTCTGCCCTTCGACCTGAGCAAGGATATGATAACTGGGATTTTCGGCAACGAAACGAAGGTGTATTTGTATGACGGATACCAGAACGGAGAACTGTCGTTCTATACTGTGAAAGAGGGCGTGTTGAATGCCGGCATGCCGTTTCTGATGCGGCCCGAGTATTATGTGGAGCAGCCAACGTTTGCGGACGTCACAGTGAAGAGCACCACCGCACAGACTGTAGGTGGCGACGAATGGGAATTCTGCGGTACTTTTGGATCGTACGAGTTGGCGGCCGACGGCACGCAACTGTTTCTGACGGCAGGCGGTACGCTGGCGAAACCGCTGGCTGAATCCCGGAAGATGAGAGGCTTCAGATGTTATCTGCAAAAGCATACCGGAACGGTGAACGGGAGCGCCCAGCTGCCCTCTGTGACCATCGACGGGGAGACGAACGCCATAAAGACCGCTGAGTATGCGGCGCCAACAAGTGGTACAACCGCCTACTCGCTGTCGGGAATGAAACTGAATGCTGGTTGCAAGACTGCAAACGGCGGGATAATGATAATAAACGGAAAGAAATTCATCACAACGAACAGATAAAATAACGCAGAAGGAGAAAGAAATATGAGTCGCAGAATTTACGTAAAACCAGATATGAAGGTAATACCATTGGAGGCAGAAGGCTTGACACCGCTCTCGGCGAACGGTATAAAAATAAAGGTGCCCGATGTGATACCGGAACAGGGGGTGGATGCCGATAAGGCCTGTGCAAAAGACTTCGGCAGCAACATCTGGGAGACGGAATAAGAAGCCTGCCCCCGATCAGAACATTTTTGGCGTCAAGCCTCCATGTCGCAAGAGTCCTGCCGCCAATTCCGTCAGTATATGGTTTAATCCCCAAACGGTCTATCAGGCAGTTTGGGGATTAAGTCGTTGTATGCTCGGCACGAGCATTGTCTAACGGGTGCAAGTCCCGAGTAAGCCTTA
>OGXZ01001912.1_pt1 | contig 11236 bp, 6 predicted proteins | sample 1576431 | NCBI WGS metagenome assembly OGXZ01 (sample SAMEA3541590, study PRJEB24748) | human gut metagenome | biome: human gut; feature: human-associated habitat; material: faeces | place: China | collected 2012
AAGTTACCTGCCTTTCGGCTCTTGGCAATAAGTGGTGCTTCTAGGCTTTAATCCCTTTTCGACCTTTGACAAAAAACACTCGGGAGCAAATGGAACTAAAATCTTTCCGTCAATATCATTCGGCTTTTTCTCACTGCTGTCTGATACTTTATAATCATAAAGGCCGTTAAGATTTTGCCATCCGTCGCGCACAAGCTGAGGGCGCGGATATTCCGGCAGCGGCATCGTGTCTGAAACCTTGTCGGTGAAAATGCTTCTCATTGCTACAACTCCCTTTTGTACAATAATTGATAATTATTATATAACAAAATGTCTAATTTGTCTATTGATATTGAAAAAAACATTTGGTATAATAACGGAAATTTGCGGATATGGTGAAATTGGCAGACACGCAAGATTTAGGATCTTGTGCCGAAAAGCGTGCAGGTTCAAGTCCTGTTATCCGCACCATCGCTTCGCGGCCACAACCGTGAACTATGAAGAACAAGCGTGAATATAGGCGTATCAAGGGTTTTTAGATAATTTCATCCTTTCTATCCCTCACATTCACTCTTGTTCACTCCATAATTACAGTAAATCATGGATATTACAGTAAAAATCATACCTGACTTATACAATTTTAAATGAGAAATTAGAAATAAAATCGGCTCGTATGTCGGTTTTGTTTTTTTGATTTTTTCTTTCGGTTAAGTGGTTATGTTAAACTGTTTTCATTTAAACATGTATTCTATCTGCTTAATAGCACTATATTTGTACCAATATGTAACACTATTAGTTATAGCATAAAAGCGCCCCTCCTGATGTGCAACCTACATCAAGAGGGGGATATTATATTACGAACGACAAAAATATTACGTATCAGCACACTTCAGATATTTATTAACTACATTTGTGCTTATACGTAACATTTTAATAGCATTTACAACATCTTGCGTGTCTATTTTTGATATATCAAATGACATTCTTTACACCTCTTTCACATCTACTAATGCAGATTTCAGGTTAACCCAAATCTTACACGTACCCTTGTATTTTATAGGACAAAAGTTTTCGCATGAACAAATACAACACGGATTACTTTTTACAAAACGTATTGCTTGATTTGTTGCATTTGCAACGTCAACTTTGTATTTCCCGACCTTTTGGAACTTGGTTTCTGTATTCAAAAAAATCTCCCCTTTTTACTTTTTTATGGAGCGTTTTGGAGCAAGATAGGAGATTTGAACTCCCACCCTCAGTTTGGAAAACTGATGTGCTGACCGTTAACACTAATCTTGCATATAAAGGTGGGGAGCCAAGCTCTCCCCGTGCCATATTTAACGTGGTTTTTTTGACGAGATGGTTTCACCACAAACTCTCCGCTTGTTTTTACGGCGGCTTTTACGCAAGTCATACGAGAGGGACTACTTGATTTTCACATCTATATATGACGAAAAAAACGTCTGATTTGCCCTTAAATGCAAAAAACACCCCTACTTTCGTTTTGAAAGCAGGGGCGTTTTTGCGCCTGTATCAGTTTTTAGTTTGACTGTTTCCTCACTATTTTATAGTTAAACAGAGGTACTTGCTTGAATAGCACAAATCAATAAAAACAAACCTTATGCCAATCTCCAAGATGCAATAACGGTCTTGATTTTTGGTTGTAAGGCATAATAATTTGATTGCCCTTAGCCATTGCCTCTTTGTAAACTGTACCAATAACGCTGCCGTTTCGATAAGGGAGAAACTCTTGATTAGATAATACTATGAAGACAGCTCTTAAAAAAAATCCTTCAAACAGCGGCACAATTTGATAATAAATAGGTTCATCAGAATTAACGGCACGTTTCCGCTTTCCGCTAAATGAACACTGAGTAAATTGATTATTGCTTACTTCAACATAATCAAGAATGCATATTGTTTTTGATTGCACATAGCTAACACTACCAATATAAACTAATGAACCGATTATCATAATAATGTCAGCATCTCTATATTCAATACAAAATACAACAGTTGCAACGACAACAGCCACCTCCACACATACCAAACTTATATGGCCCGCTATCCAGTATTTTGACAAATATATTTTCATACAATCACCTCTGATTAAAACAAGTCAATAATAGATTGCAGTATGGAAATGTTACCACCCATCGCAAAATTAGCCGCAAACTGAGCCACAAACCCGGTTACCCCCGTTATGTCAACACCAGAAAAAGCAGAATTTACTACACAACTCGCTCCTATTGATGCCGGTGCAAACGCCATTGCGGTTACACTTGAAACAACAATACTTTTAACATCAACATAATCCATAAAGCTGTTACATTCGTTTGCTACCTTGCCGTTTGAAGATGTTTTTCTCTTGTTGCCTTGTGAACTGCTGTTTTGAGAATTTTTGTTTGTATTCTTGTTTTTTGTCTGTGACTTCTTTTCTACACGATAATTAGCGTATTGGTTAATAAGATTTCCAGCACCAACGGCAACTCCGCATAAGACTACTGCAAGGATAGCGGGTATTGCGCCCATAGCAGCAATTTCACAAAATGCTCCTGTAAATGCCCCTGTAACGGCCCCTGTCAACAGTCCGGCCTTTATGGATTTGCCTTTTACTGCCGCTGCCAAAGCACCTGTAGCTCCGCCGACTATTCCTCCGATAAGCGCACCAAAGAAGAACTGCCCATCGGGGTCTTGATTATTTACAGGATTGTTTCCGCAATAAACAAACAAGTTAAGCGCATTTGTATTTCTGCTGTCTAAGACGGAATCCGCATTCAAGAACCTGCCGACTTCGGGAGAATAATAGCGTGATTTGATGTGGTAATAACCCGTCTCGCTGTCGTAATAGTAGCTTCTGTACCGCAGAGGGTTCGTTTGAGCCAAGGCGGTGTTGCCGGTTATTTGGGTTACGTTACCCCAAGCGTCGTAGTAATAGTTTGCAACTACGGTGCCATTTTTATCGGCTATTGCGACTATATCGTTTTGTACATTCTACATATCAGCACAAATGTTGTTAAACATCTCCGTTAGTTGGCATTGGCGGTTACGTGCTAACTTTGTACTACTTTTAACTTGCCGACGGAATGATATAGGCTTTTGAAGCCGGACTATACGTGTAAATGGATGTTACATACAACCATTTGTTTTGCTGTAAATCATATTCCAAAAGAACAGCATATGCACCGCCTAAATCATCTGTGCATTCACCGAACGCATAGATTTTTCCGTTAATATACTGAATGGCATTGTCAACGAAAAAATCGTTTATGAAGTTACAACCGGTAACACGGATTTTTCTGTCTTTAAAAGAATAAACGGTTGAAACTCCGGTGCTTTCTTGGCTTATGTCATAAAATGAAAACGTCTTTTCCCATTGCGGAGTATGAATCTTTATGGCATTATCGCCGGCATACTCGCCGTATATTTCCTGTACGGGAAATTCAAAATCGTCATAACCGTATTCTTTTGCCGAACCCGATTTTAAATCGTATTCCCAAACAGAAGCATAGTCGTTGAGTACAATTTTACCGTCAAAATAATATCCGTTTCGCTTGCTGTATTCTGCTAAATTCATAAAATCGTCATACGCTGCGGCAGGATTTTCAAACACAAAATGAGTCTGAATAATATGCGTCTTTAAATCTACGGAAGATATACACCACTGCTTATTTGTTTTATCCGACTCGGAACATATAAAATAAGCTCTGTTATCGTAAATACAAAGTGTATCATAATAAGTTTTATGCTTCTTTTCACACAAATCAAAAAGCGAAATTACTTTTTTGCCCTTATATATATTGCCGTATGCTTCAACATAAGGAATATCCTCGCTTTCGCAAGATATAGCGGTAATTTCCTTGTTAAAAGACTTAACGGGACGCGTTGCCGCGTTTGCAATATACGGAATGGATACATAGAATAATACGGCAAGAACCAAAACACCCAATATAATCAGCAGTGTATAAACTCTTTTCTTGTTCATAATTATTCACTCCCCAAAATTTCCAATACTTTGGTTGGAATATACACATAAGGTCTACAATCACCTGTATATTCAATGTCAGCATCTGCTGTTGATTGGCGTTTAAGATGTAATTCATAGGCAATGTTATGAAATAGCCATTCTGATGACATATTGAACATTCTTTATGTAGTAATATTCTTCGCCGTTATAGTTGAAACCGAAAGCGTCGCCGTTATTATCGTACATAAAGATAAGCGTTTCGCCGCCCGTCTTTTGACCTGCCAATATACTTCCGTTATAGAAATATTCGGTCTTTACGCCGTTTACGGTTTTGCTTACTCTGTCGCCGTCGGTATTATAGCTGTAAACATATGTGTTGTCGCCGTCGGTTATACGCTCAAGCTGCCTGCCGCACCACTCAAACGTCTTACTGCCGAAAGTGATGGGATTGCCGATTTCGTCATAGGTCACAGCCTGACCGTTAAAGCTTGTTAAAAGGTCGCGCCACTCGCTGTTTGAATAGCCGTAGCTCGTACTCTTTATTTCTTCTCCGACATTGCCGAGAGTGTATTTATATACCTTTTTGCCGGTAATGTTACCGTTTGTATATGTAAATACGGTTGTGGTGTCTGCTCTTTGGTCGTTTTCACGCACAAGCTGATTTAATCCGTCATAAACATAGCTTACGGTATATGTTCCGTCGTTTATACTCAGAATATTGCCAACCGCGTCATAGGTATATGTGTATGTTCCGTTTGCGGTTTCGAGGGACTTTACTGTTGTCGAAGTTCTATTGCCGCTCTCTCGGTTGTAATAAGTATAGCGATTATGCAGCGTTTTTGAAAGCGACGGCATAACGGTTTTGTCGGTAATTCTGCCGAATCCGTCATAAGAATAGCCAATTTTTTCCTTGCCGTTCCACGTAACGCCGTATATTTGGTCGGGCATTTCACCGACACTTAAATTACCGTAACGATAACCGATGGTTTGCTCACCGAGTGCAAACTTGTGTTTAACACCCACAAGGTAATTTGTTTTATCGGCGTAGATATACGCTAATGACGAAGAAAGCGTTGAACCCACATATGTTTTTTGACCGACCGCACGGTTTGCAAGGTCGTAACAGAATACTGTTTTTTCGCCGGTAGCACTGTCGAAGTTTGACGCAATGTTACCGTCTCTGCCGTAGCTGTAGCTTAGCTTTCTGTTACCGTCTCCATTATACATTTTATACGACAAACGGTCAAGATTATCATAAGAATAATTTATGCAATCTCCGTTGCCGTAATTTTGTTTCAACAGAAGTCCCGTTGCAGAGTCATACTCAAAGCTTGAGAGCATGCGGTATGATGTACCGTTTCCGACCTTTGTTTCTGTTGTTCTGCCGAGACTGTCATAGCCTAATTTGTATTTAACGGCACCGTTTACATCAATGTCTGTAACCTGACCCGCGTTGTTATAGACGTAGCTGTTTGTCATACCGCCCGATGATACGCTTTCAAGGCGGCTGTTTGCGGCATTATACGTATAAGATGTTTCTCTGCCGAGAGCGTCTGTCGAGCTGTTTAAAACACCTTTTGTCGTATCATAGTTATATGAAGTGACATTTCCGAGCTGGTCCTTTGACGTGGCGACAAAGTTCTTATCGTCGGTATACGTCGCTTCGCTGATAATGGAAGCACCGTTTTCCTGCCATTCTGCCGGGTAGAAATACCAACGCATACCCTCGGGCAGACTGTCGGCGGTACAACTTGCCTGTTTTACGGTCTGTGAAGCAATTATTTCGTTGCCGGTATCAAGTTGTCCGTCCAAAACGCGCGTATAGTCGGTGCAGCCTGTGAATATGCCGAAAGTATTATCCTGCTTTTTTACTATTTTGAATTTTTGTGCCGAACTTCCGTTCTTGGTGCAAAGCTGAAGCGGTGCCGCCTGAGCCGACGAACCGTCAGTTATGTCAAGATAAAGATTTGCGTTATCCGAGTGAACAGAGCGTATATTATATACATCGGTCTCTCCGGGGACTGCTTCAAGCACCCAGTGCTGTTTTTCATATCCCGGTGAATAAGAGTATGTAACTACGCTGTTTCCCCCCGCAGGAGAATCTCCGCTGTCGAGGCTCTTTCCCGAATAAGAATTGACAATAATGTACTCTTTTCCGCTCTCAAGCGTTACCGCCGGTGCGCGTGCCGCTATTTCGGTTTTTGTTACATTGCCCTTGTCGTCGTAATAGAAGCCGTAATCCTGTCCGTCAGAAGAAAGAGCATAAAGCAGTTCCTTTTTATCCGTATATGTATACATATACTTACTGCCTGAGGGATTAAGCATTTTTGACATCTGATTGCCGTAATATGCAAATTTAGATTCGGTTTTTTGAAGGTCAACCGCCGAAACAAGGTTGCCGTTTTTATCGTAATCGTATGTTTCGCCGTAATCCTCTTTGTAGCAAAAAGCACCAGTGGTGTAAAGAGTGTTGACGTTATAGGAATATACTGCTTGAATTGCTATCTTTGCATAATCCGTGGGGATTTTTGCTTTGCCTGTTACAAATTGCCATGAATTCACATCGCAATTGGCATTGTAATGCTGCATACCGAGCCAATTTCCCGCGGCGTCATAATAGTGAAGAGCTATTTTGAAAGTAGGTTGGTAGCGGTCATTTTCTTTAAGACCGTTGTCTGTGGGTGCAGAGTCACCCTTGAGCCACATACCAAAGCTGAACACATCATTTTCATGTCCCGATACGTTTATGTATTGCAGTGCTCCACGGAACTTATCGGTAACGTCACTGTATGAAATGCCGCACCAGTCAAAGCCGTTGAGCCCTGCGCCGGTAACTGTGTTAGGGTCAACATTTTCCCAACCGGTAAGGCTGTTTGTAAACGAGCCGTTTTCTACAAGGTTGAAGCAGCTTTCGGAACCCGAACGTTCAAGCTGAACATCATCAAACCAAGCATAACCCGACGCATTCCCGTTAAGGCCCATTGTAACCCGTATGGATTTGCCGGAGTCGATTGTAAATGTAACGCTTCTGCGTTCCCATTGGCCGTCGCCGTGTATAGTGTGATTTATGCTGTCTGCATATACGGCATTTTCAAATCCGTTGTCGCCCCAAATCTCAACGCCGAGATTTGTTCCGTCACCGGTCAGCCATACATTTGATGTGGTAATGTATGCGGAAAGGGTGTATGTTCCTGCCGGGAGAAAATATTTGTCAAACGATTGTACCAAATATGCTTTGCCTGCCGAATTATCGGCTTTGCTTATCTGCAAGCAACCGTTTCCAAGATGTCCGTTTTCGGTATCGTACTTTATTTCGTATGCTCCGTTGGGATTATCTGCATATTGCCAGTATCCGTTAAATCCGTTTGCCAACTGCGGATTTACCATATAATTGGTGGCACTTGAAAGCACGCGCGACTGCGATAAAATTTTATTTGACACGGGATTTGCTTTATCGTTATCCGTGCTTTTACCAAGTTCGAAAAACTTTGCTGTTCCGTCCTCATCGGAAACTATTCCTTTGGTCTGACCGTAATCATTAAATTGATATGTTAATGTTCGTCCTTGCTTGTCGGTTACGTCAGTTTCATTTTGTCTGTATGAGAACGCATAAAATACAGGGTAATTTCCCGCTATGCCTGTTTCAACAGCTGCTACGCGGTGTTGTGATGAGGAATCATAGTCGGCAACAAACTGTTTATTCATACTGTCCGTTACTACCGAAAGCAGCGAATAATCATTATATGAGTAACTGCAGCCTGTACCGTCCGCAAAGGCTACGTATGAGAGCTTGCCTTGGTAGTAATAGAAACTCGTCTTTCTGCCTGCGGGGTCTGTTATACCGGTGCAAAATTCGGGATAGTCGCTGAGTCCGTATTCGTATGTATATACTCTGCCGGCACCGTCCGTTACTGTTTTCAGGCGGGTGTGTCCGTTAACGGAATCATATCCGACAACCGTTTTAACGCCGTTCGGAGCCACAACTTCCGTAAGATACCCGTCGTGGTTGAAATACATGACGTTTTCGTCTTTATCCTTGAGTTTGTATCTGTCCTCATCGGGAAGATATTGCAAGGTGTATCCGAGACCGTCCTCATCTTTTCCGATACCGCTTTTGTCATAATAGAACCAGTGTTTTGTACCGTCGGCATCGTGTAAGAAAAATCTATAGCCTTGCGGCGCCGTGCCTGCGTCATAACATACATAGACATGATAATTCGTTAGGAACCCGTTGCCCATATATGAATAACCGCAATTGGTAACATTTGAATTATATACGAGCGAAATGTTGACGGGCATAAGATTTCCGCCGCAGTCCGTTGTTACCGGCTGTGCGTAAACAAGATTTCCGTTGTAATTATTAACGCTTGCCGAACCGTTTTGACCTGCGGAAAGGTCGGTATACGACCAATAATCTTCAAATCCCGACATATTGCGGTATGAAAGGCGCAATATCGGTCTTACAATATCGCTTGTTGTGTAAGTACTTGAAAGAAACCATGCGCGAGCTTGGCTTGAGCTGTTTTCTTTATCGGAACGTAAAAATACGCCGTAATTGGGAATTTCACCGCTGTACCAACCGCGCACAAGGTCGGTTATTTCAAATCTCTGCCATCTGTCCTTGCCTTCATCATTACGTTCCATTATTTGAACAGTCTGATAATCAACAACAGAAGAGTCAAACCCAACGCCGCTGTTCCAACAAACGGTATTCTGCTGCCAATCGGTTGTTACGCGGTGAAGATTTACCTGAAGCTCCGGATAACATGCCGTGGCAAACAAATCAAGTTCTGCGTGAACTACTTTGTCGCTGATACCGAGTTCCGGAAGATTGGCAATTTTGAGTAATCCACAGGTCTTTCCGTAGCCGTTGGTCTTACCTACATATATGCTACCTTCATAGTCTTTACTGCCTCTGCCGTAACAAGTTCCTGCATTTTTTGAAGAAATAAACGCACTTTGCAGGTTATATTCACTGTTTAGCTCTTGGCTCGTCTGTATGAGTGGGTCAACCGTTACTGGAAATTTACGCTCATTATTTTGAAGCCAATCACTCGAAACAATCATTTTGATTTTTGCCGTACCGCTCGACTGAGAAACCAGTTCGTATGCAATATCATTACTTGTTTCGTAATTGGCGTCATACATATACGGTGCGTTGAGTGTAAATATGACATCTCCGTTATTTGTCCTAAAGTCGATTGTTCTTGAATCCACCTGATAAGCAGTTAATCCCTCACACTTATATTCAGCAATGAATTCGTTTTGTGCTTCAACCGAATTAAGTATAAAGTTTTCTTTAGTAGAGTCTGTGCCTATTATATATTGAATGTCCGTTTTGGGAAATGCGCTCTTAAATAAAATTTCAGAGCTGGCATTTTCAAGAGTTGCGGGGTCATTGTCGTCTTCTTTGCTTTTTACCGTGCCTCTCTTTTTGCTTATGTTTTCGTAATTCCACGACAATTTATAGCCGTCCTTTGATATTTCGGCTATTTTGGCATCGTTTATTTTTTCGGAAATACGAATATTGTAATCAGCACTGTTGTTAGAATAATCTTTCTGAGGAACAAGACTTTTTATCCGTCTTGCACCGTTTTGCGGTTCTGTGTCTTCGGCATCTACGGAAGTTAACGAGTTGTCATAATCTTCCCAGCTGCCGTTTTCGCCTTTGAAATGTACAGGTGACGTATATTGTACCACTTGGTAGCTGCCGTCACTCATTCTGAAAGTTTTCGTGTATTTGTCTCTTTTGTCTTTAACTTCGCCTTGAATAACCGGCGAGTCTTCTTTTTCGTCCGTGTTATCCATTTCGGCGGTTTCCGAATTCAATGACATTCCGCTCTCGCTGATGTTCCTTGATTCGGCAATGTCCGCCGCAAACGTCTGAAGCGGAAGTATATCCGCAAAAAGTAAAACGGATAATATCACCGATATTACCCGTGCCGTAAACTTAAACTTCTTTTTCATTTGCCGCACTCCTTAACTTTTTGTGTTATAAAGTATTTTTGGTGTGATTTCCGTCAAATCCGTTACACAAAAAACACCCTCTTTCCGCATCCGCATCTTATTTTGTTACTTAACGTAACATTTCTTCGTCATATTAACATATAATACAACAACACATCAAGTCTTTTTTGTAAATATGTGACAATGTGGCAAGAAGCTAAAGTACGAAAATCCCCTCCCAATGTATGACCTACACTGGAAGGGGTGTTTTGTTAACATTATTAAGCATTAAGCAACTTCTTTACTGAGCTATAAAGGTATAACCATTGTTTTTAGCCCAAGTTTCGGCATCGGCACCACCGGCAGTAAGCCGCGAAAAAACGCACCTCACGAAAGTGGGGTGCGTTTTTTGCCTTTGCTTCGGCGGATGTTTGTTTTACTTGTCGGTATTTGGTTGTTTATTTGTGTTTTTTACCTGCTTTCGGTTATTCTCACCTGTTTGGGGTTTGGTTTGGATTTGGGTTCGGGTTTACTTATTTATATTTGTTTATGTTTATTCTTCGACATTTAAAAGCTGACGCAGCATATTCTTTGTCATAAGATTATCGGCAAACGCCAGGGTTTCACGAAGCCGCTTTTGCGGACTCTCGTCCCAATCACATTCGGGAGCGGAAGAAACACCCATTTTTCTAAGCGCGTCGCAGTAAGACTTTGCCGCAAGACGAAATTCGCGATAATTCTTTTCGTCTCTGCCGTTCCACGCGGTATCGGCGACGGCGAACCACCTCGGGAAGCACATATAGCAAAGCCGTTCAAAATCCGTGATGTACTCCGTCCATATAGGCGTTTCCACTCCGACTATTGATTTTTTGCCTGTCTCCGTTAAGCCCTTTATGCTCTTCGGGTTAAACATATATACATCTTTAAGCGGATACATACCGTACGGATAATCGGCATAATACGGCTTAAACTTTTCGATAATTACGGGGCAACCCTCATTTGCGCGCTTTACCGAGACGCCCGCTTTATCAAGCCAATATGCAAGCGTTATGTTTTTATCGAGAATACCGCCGTTTGCCGCTTCGTTCCAGCAAATGACACGCCTGCCCGTTTTTTCGAGATACTCTGCGGCTCTGTTCACAAGACTGCAGTGTAGCTCCTCTTCGTTTTTAAGCCCGAGCTCGCGTATTTTTGACTGACATTTGGGGCACTTTTTCCACTTATCCTTCGGGGCTTCATCGCCGCCGAGATGGAAGTACTTGCCGGGGAAAATATCGCAAAGCTCATCTAAAATATCATAAATCAGCTTTAATGTCGCGGGATTTCCGGCGCAGAGCAAATCCT
>OGXZ01001914.1_pt1 | contig 11231 bp, 8 predicted proteins | sample 1576431 | NCBI WGS metagenome assembly OGXZ01 (sample SAMEA3541590, study PRJEB24748) | human gut metagenome | biome: human gut; feature: human-associated habitat; material: faeces | place: China | collected 2012
AGTGATCCCATTGCGTAAGGAAATACTCAGGCTGGTAGAAGAGGCAATGACCGAGTATAATATTCTACTGCACTCTCGTGATCACCCATTCTGACACAGCACTGTGCCATCGCTTCAAATGAATCTGTATATCGTGGTTTTGGCATGCAGTCGAATGTCTTTTGCCACATCGGAATTGCCTCTTTAAAGTATTCATTATATGAAAATACATTTGCAATGGAAAATAAAATTCTCCAGCTATTTTCATTTGCTTTCGCCAGTGCCTCATACTCTGCCTTCACAGCTTCGAATCCCACCTGTTTTTCTTTGATAAAAACCTCATAAAAATCATTCAGTTCATCTGGATTTTTCTGATAGGATTCTTTTAAAACAGTTTTTGCCTCCTCAATCCGTCCATCATCGATCAGGTTATCCAGCAGATAAAAATATACCCTTGTATTTTCCGGTGCAGTCTTTAATAATTTGTACCAATATCTGATCAACTCCTGATGATTAGCTGTATCCCAGTCAAACCGTTTTCCATGATTTCCGTTATTGATGTTGTTGATATCGCCCTTCTGGTTTGGGTGTAAGTCAATTGCCCGCTTTGCGTAATACACTGACTTTTGGTACATACATTCTGCCCGGTGTCCGTAAAAGTCTCCAAGCAGAGAAATTGCATGATAATTCGTCGGGTCTGCCTCTACCTCGCGGATCAGGAATGCTTCTTCATTCTCAAATTCCATATTTGTCATGACTCTTCCATATTGCAATTTCTTTTCAATACTCTCGTAACGTTTTTCGGTAGAGTATTCAAACAGATCATCAATCTGAATCCCGAATAAGGACGCAATATCCGGCAGCATTGTCATTTCCGGCAGCGAGCCGTCATTCTCCCATTTGCTTACCGCCTGACTGGTAACTCCTAATTTATCTGCAATATCTTTCTGGGACATTCCTTTGGAACGACGTAATTCTTTTATTTTATTGCCAATTGTTTTCATAAAATCTCAGCCTCTTTTCATTTTTTGTTTTTCCAAGATCTTGTGATTTTATTATAGCAATCCTATATGCAACGAACAATTTCAAATTAGTTGCGTTTGTGAAACCGTTGGTTGTTTTATATTGTTTTTCCATTAAATTTTCACTATTTTTACACTATTTTTCATTATTTTCAAGTGTTATTGCCGTAGTCCTATAGCCCAATCTCTAATCTTTTACGATATTCTCTTGGCGTTATCTTGTACCTCTCTTTAAAAACCCGGTTAAATGTCCTTTGACTTTCAAAACCACATTCAAGACATATGTTTGTTATCGTATCCTGCGTATTTTCTAATGCACCAACTGCATAATTTAATCGCACGCCATTTAAATATTTGCTGAAGTTACAATGAAAAGTTTTAGCAAACATTCTCGACAACACGTATTTACTTATCCCCAGATCGAATGCCATCTTTTCAAGACTGATTTCATCTCTAAAATTTTTTGCTATATACTCCACAGAATTGTAAATCAAATCATTACTTCCTAATGATTTTTTATCGATCATCGGTATTTCAGTGAATACATATGCAAGAATTATTTGTGCATATGCCTGTGCCAATATCGGAGTACACTCTGGATTTTGCATCAAAAATTTTATTGCATGAACCACATCCGGATGTACATTTTCTTTTTTTAACACCGGATTTTTTGGACTGTATATTTGTAATTCTTTCAAAAATCCTGAAAGAACTGCCGGATCTATATAAAGGAAAATAGCTTTATTTTCTTTTTCGTCAAAAACCTGATAATGGTGTATTACATTCGGAAACACTATCGCAAAATCACCTTCGTCCATGTTATACAGCTCCATTCCGACTCCAAGTGCAATATTTCCATTTGTGACATACACAACCTCTATTGCTTCATGTAAATGGGGTGGCATATGTACTGTTTTTTTCCACTCTGCTGATATTCCCTTATCTTTGTTTTCGTATACTAACAGCATTTAGAGCCACCCTCTTTTTCTTAGATCTGCTTTCCGATACCGTTCTACACTTCAATTGCGACTAACAGATGGTGAATGAATATCTGATATCCTCTTCTGCACTGACATGATATTCGTCTGCCACATCAGTTCCCCAGCTGTCGATACCTCCGACTCCTCTGACTGCTCCGTATACACATAAAACCGTTCTTCTTGCTGGTGGTAATTCCTCATGATGCAGAGCATTTTCAATTTCAGATGCTGTATAAGGAAGGCATGAAAAAGCAAATTCCCGATCCATCTTCTCAATGCGGAGTGTCTGTGGCGAATGATCTGTTCTACTATTGTCAAGACTTGTATGTCTGCTAATTTCGAGCCACTCTGTATCCATTCTCATTCCACATTCCTGTGGAACAAGGTAAGGTGTTAAGCTCAGATCTGTGACTTCGTAAATACCCTTTTCGGCACCTGCTTTTCTATCCGGATATGTCTCACCGGACAAACCCTTATAGATATATTTATCTGCAAGTGTCGGCATGATAAAACGCATTCCAAACACCGGAAGCTCAGGAAGTCCTTTTGCTCCATTATAATGTACATCCACACGGATTTTTCCGGATGCATCAACCGTATATGTCACTAGTACCGTTGTTGACGGATTGGATATCGTCTCATAAGTATATTTTACTATGATCTCATCAGCAAAAATATCCCCACCAAAGCTGTTATTGTCCGGTGCATATGGTTTCTGCTCCTCTCCATCCATAATGACCTGTATTCCCTTGCAGTCAATGAACATATCTGCTGAAAGCCAGCTTCCGCTTTTAATATGGAACTTGTTTCCTCTGTCGTTGTCTGTCAGTGCTCTCCAGAAAGTAGGTTTGGGACAGCGGTACAGCCACTCATATCCGTTTTTCACGATAGATTCGAGTCCGCCTTGTGCATAAGAAAAAATATAATCAAATCCTTCACCATGTACACCAAGTGTATAGTCACCATAGACCACTCTTAATTTATCTGTATAAGCCATAGTAATACCTCACTTCCTGCATTGCCGGTTTCTCTTTCCTGTCAGCAAATACGATTCCATTTGCCGAGAATTCATAGTCTGCCGGTTTATCATCAAAGTCACCACCATAACGTAAAACTTCTTTTCCTGTCACCTGATCTTTTACAAGAATTGCCTGATCGATAAAATCCCATATAAATCCACCATGATACATGTCATATTTATCAATCAGCTTCATATAAGCTCCCAGACCTCCCATGGAATTTCCCATATCATGCATGAATTCGCATAAAATATACGGTTTCTTTGGACTGTTATTTAAGTATTCCTCTACATCCTCCGGCTTTGCATACATTCTGGTCTCCAAATCAGAAATCGTATCCTCATATGCCCTGTTGTAATAAGCACTTTCATAATGAACTAATCTTCCATCTTTCTTTTCAGAAAAATAAACGTTCATTGCTTCAATGTCATCACCTGCATAAGATTCATTTCCCAATGACCAGAATAGAATGGATGTATGGTTTTTAAATGTTTCAAAATTGTTTCTTGCACGATCAAGTACCGCCTCTTTCCACTGTGGAAGAGATCCCGGCACATTGCAGGATGGTTCGATCGCTCCTAATTTCTGGAAAGATCCATGACTTTCCAGATTTGTTTCTGCCATCACATAAATTCCTGCATTGTCGCACATATAATACCATGGTATCTGATCCGGATAATGACAGGTACGCACAGAATTAATATTATTTCTGAGCATACATGCGATATCTGCTCTCATATCTTCCAAGCCAATGCATCTTCCTGTTTTTGGATTCCACTCATGACGGTTTACTCCTGTGATAATCAGGCGTTTTCCATTTAAATAAATGATCTTATCAATTATCTCAATTCTTCTGAAGCCAATATCATAAGGAATTACTTCTGCTAAACTTCCATCTTCTGCCTTAAGCTCTACATACGCATGATATAAATAAGGATCATGATTATCCCACAGTTCCACAGTTTCTAAATCAGCACAGATCGTACCTTCTAAATACTCATTTTCTTTCTTTAACTGTACGGATTTTTCTGCCAACAAATTTTCTTCCCTGTCTTTTAAAATAAAGCTGGCAGTTATATTCTGAGCATCCGGTGCAGATACTTTCATGCTGACAGTTACGCTTCCACTCACATTATCCTGATTCAGCACAGGTTTGAACCATACATCATCCATATGTACATCCGGTATTGCTTTCAGAGTAACATTTCTAAAGATTCCAAAAAAGCGGAAAAAGTCCTGATCCTCTAAAAATGCTGCTGTGCTCATCTTATGAACCTGAACTGCCAGCACATTTCCCTTTTCTTTTATATAAGGTGTCAGGTCAAACTCAGAAGGCGTAAAACTATCTTCTGCATAGCCTACAAACTGACCATTCAGCCACAGATACATCGCTTCTTCTACACCTTCAAAACAAATATGGATTCTTTTTCCACACATACTCTTATCCAGGTCAAAGTATTTGATATAAGAACCTACCGGATTGTACTCTGCTTCTGAAAACATTCCTTTTTCTGCTCCGGTCACCTCCATGCTGTAAGCTCCTCTATGGTACTCTTTTCCTTCCCACGGATACATGGTGTTGATATAACGGATTTTATCATATCCAGCCAGTTCAATATGTCCCGGAACCATAATTTTATCGAATCCTGATGCATCAAATGTTTCCTCATAAAAATTAACCGGTCTGCTTTTTACATTTTTACTATAAGAAAACTCCCACTGTCCGTTTAATGACTGAAATAATGGGTTTTTCTCTTTTTTCATGTCCGAATAATCCAAATAATAACAATGATCACTGTGTGCTTCCAACTGATTCACACGAAATACTTCCGGATTATCCAACCATTTCATATCAGCATTCATATTTTTCCTTCCTTTCCAAACAAATCCCCAAAAATTTTTAGGATTTGTTCGTTAAAATTTTTATTGTTCATCCTCTTTCATACCCTTGTATTCCATTTTAACGCTCCTCCAACTGTTTTCCAAGCTTTTTGTTCGCATCTTCTACATTCATTCTTGACATGATAAATGTAATAACCAATGACAATACCATCGGAATCCACAAATACATAACATGCAACATGTTCAGGCAGGATTCTGGCTGGATTGTTGCTTCTTTCACAAATCCACTTGCATCAAGTAACCATCCGCAAAGAGCAACTCCGATTCCTCCACCGATCTTTGTTCCGAAAGAAGTACAGGAATACATTGTTCCATCAATGTGTTTATGTTTTGTAAGGTATGTATATTCTGAACAGCTTGCAACTACAGCTCCCATATCCCCCTGCCATGGTGCCATTCCAAGTGCTGCAACCGCTGTGAACGCAAGCATGAGCGGAACACTTCCCATATAGCCGGCAAAAATCACTCCGACACGTCCTGCTGTCCCAAGAATATAGCCTGCAAGATTCATTCTATATAAACCTTTCATCTTCTCTACCAGCATTGGTGTAATACACATCGCAATGATGACAGGGATATTGATCGCCCATGAGAATACAGAATATAAATCTTCATTTTTCAGTATGTAAATCATGTAATAAATTCCCATATTTAACATAGCTGAATAAATCTGCTGACAAATATAAGTAGCACAGATCATAAGATAATACTTATTGGAAAATAAAAGCTTTGCAGCCTCTACCAGACCATACTTTTCTTCTGTGTGATCTTTACCTGCTTTCAGTTCTTCTTCCGGAAGCTCCTTGATTGAAAATACAGAAATCGTATTTACGATCAGACCAATAACTGCATATACTACCGCAACTGTTCTCCATGCAGCTGCTCCACCGCCTGCTGCTCTTACAAACTGGACTGTAACAGACTGAATCAGTAAGCTTGTCGAAAATGCAAAGATAAAACGACATGACCCCATCTCAACACGTTCTCTGCTGTTTTTTGTACAGAAAGTAACCAATGATGCATACGCAATATTGTTCGCAGTAAAGAATACTGCATTTAACAGTGTATATGCAACAAAGAACCATGCATACTGTGCCGTTGTTCCAAGAGTGTCCGGTATTGCAAAGTTTGCTACAAGTGTTACCGCACAACCAATATACGCATAAAGCATCCAAGGTCTTGCTTTTCCAAGTTTACTTTTTGTTTTGTCGATCATCGTTCCAAAGAACATATCACTGATTCCGTCAAATAGCTTTGATACCATGATCAGTGTTCCGATAATACCGGGATTCAAACCTACCGTATTTGTCAAATAAAGCATTACGAATGACGAAAGAAACGCATATACTACATTTCCTGCCAGATCCCCCGAACCATAACCTACCTTGTTATACCATTTCAGGTATTTTTTTTCTTCCATGTGAAACTTCTCCTTTCAATGTACCCTCATTTTGTTTCCACAACTTTGTTATATCTATGATATAACAAAATACATTAAAAGAGCCATGTCACAAATCGCATAAAATATGCACAAAATGATATTGTTATATTAAAATCACAATAATCTATTGTGTTATAGCACTAAAAGCATGCACAAAATAGTATTATTTATGGTATACTAATTATCAATACAGATAGTTTTTATCTATCATTGTGCTTGCAGTTGCAGTAATATTTTTAATGAGGGGATTAAAATGTATACAAACAATGCTTATCTGAATAATTCTACTGTTGACCGAAAAGACAAATCAAAACCCTTGGTGATAACCATGTGCGGTACATACAAATTATATACCAAACCAAAACTTCCTACATGGCGTCCCCGGGGCAGGCTTGACTTTCAGCTATTATACATTGCTGCTGGAAAAGCACATTTTCATTTTGGCAGCGATACGGAAGAAACCATTGTTCCGGCTGGCCATATGGTATTGTATCGACCTAAAGAACCTCAAAAATATGAATATTACGCCAACGACCAGACAGAAGTTTTCTGGGTTCACTTTACCGGTAACAATGTTACTAATTTACTACATTCTTATGGATTAACCAATGATAAAAAAGTTTTTTATTGTGGTTTTGATTCCGAATATAAAACTCTTTTCCAATCAATGATAAAAGAATTACAGATGTGTCAGGATGGATACCCTGAAATGCTGGAAATGTATTTACGCCAGATTTTTATAAAGCTACAACGCGATTTTCATTCTTCTATCACTATCACAAGCTCTCGTACTGCTGCTGAAATAGACCGTGTTGTTTCCTACTTTAGTGAACACTATAATGAACAGATCAACATCGATGATTATGCCAAACAGAATTTTGTCAGCACAAGCTGGTTGATCCGCAATTTCAGATTATATACTGGAATTACACCAAAACAATATATTATGAAAAAGAGAATATATAATGCAGAAATTCTTCTGCAAAATCAGCATTATAGCATTAATGAGATTGCTCGTATTGTAGGCTATGACAATCCTTTGTACTTCAGCCGTATTTTTCAAAAAACGAAAGGCATCTCTCCTTCTGAGTATAGAAAAAATGTATAAACCAAAGGGGCTGTCGGGAAATAGCAGTTTTGGTCCCTGATGTGTAAGAAGGAGACAGGTCGGCAGAAATTCAGACTTTTTCAAGGCACTGATTTTCTACGGACTGCCTCCTTCTTTTATAACTATCTGTTTTAGGGCGCAAAACCCCCTTGTTTGGATTTTGAGAAGCGCTCCTTTGTCTAAACTGCTTTCTGCTCCTTTTTCCCTCATATTTTTCGATTTCATGATGCAGAAACCGGTGGTATTTCATGATGTTCCTGCCGATTGCATACAGCATAAACTCTTTATATACTTTTTCCGCTGACCGATAGTTGAACCACCGGAAGTCCTCGTTTTCCTTAATGTCCCCGAAGTGTCCTTCCGTCTGGATCGAGCGTGTCTGGCGTTTCAGGATTCCCGTCTCGCTCTGGATGTTCGCATTGGATTCTTCTTTCAATTCTTCCCATCGTTCATTGACCTTCATGACCTTATTCCGGTCAGGATTCTTTTCCGCATTGTATTTATAAAGGCACCTGGCTTTACGCTCACAGCCGCTGCAGTCCGCACATCCATATACCTCAAACGTCTGGGTATATCCATCCTGTTCTTTGCTTTCTGTCCGGATATGGTGCAGCTCCCTGCCATCATGGCAGATATAGTAATGCTCATCTTCAAAGACAGCGTATGTCATGTTGTAATACTTTCCGATATCTTCTTTGTATGCACGGCTCTTCCGTTTCTCATGATCCTGGAGCTTGATATAGCTCCGGATTCCGTTCTCCTTCAGATGCAGCAGGTTCTTTTCACTGCAGTAGCCGCTTTCGGCAGTAAGCGCCTCCAGTGTATCCCCGAATGCTCTCTGATGCTTTTCCAAAACAGGGATCAATGTGTTATAGTCCGTCCGGTCGCTGCTTACATAACTGTGGACAATAAAATAATTCTCTACTGCGATCTGGACATTGTATGCCGGCTTTAACTGCCCGTTCAGCATATGGTCCTCTTTCATCCGCATAAATGTTGCTTCCAGATCCGTCTTGGAATAGCTGTTACGGTCTTTTCCCATAATCTCAAAACATTCCTTATATTCCATAAGGCGCTTGCCGCATTCTTCCAATTCCTCATAAAGCTTCTGGATCTCCGGCTTATGCTTTCCCATTCCACTGACAAACCCGATCCCTTCGCCTTCTGCTATCCGCATCAGATTTTTCTGCAGTTTTAAGATCTCAAGCGGGGAACAGTTATCGATCTCAATAATGGTATCGTTCGAGATCTTCTTATGCTTTGTCAGCTTCCGCTGCCTGTTTTCTTCTATCACTTTCCTGACCTTTTCCATCCCTTCAATCACGAACATCCGGGCTTCTCCAAGGTCGTATTTCGGTCCATATCTGTTCTCATACAGAAATGCGTTGTACTTTGCGTAAAGGGCGTCTATGGTGTCCAGCAGACCGGCAAGATGATACAGGCCGCAGTCCACATCGGGGATCTGATCGGGAGTGATTGCATCCGACTGTGCCAGGCATTCAGCCTTGCGGCGTTCGCGGTCGGCGGTGAAGTAGGTGTTCTGCATCAGGGTGGTGCATTGGGCGGGCAGCACGGCGATATGGTCGCTGTCCAGATGAAATGCATCCAGTACATCGGTATCGTCCGGATGGATCTTGACTGAAGCGAAAAGGTTTGCGGAAGCGGCTGCAGCGGCGTATGCACAGAAGAATACAGCGCCGCCGATTTCGCGGACTTCCTGACCGGTATAGTCGATATTGATGTCTCGAGTGGCGGGTCCGATCAGCATAAGATCATATTTCATACGAATCCTTCTTTCTCATTTCTACGGAAACGTTTGCGTTGATTACAGTATACGGGAATACGGAGAGAAAAGCAACTGTGCATAATTAACGAAAACACCTGGATTGAAATTGTGAATATCATAAAACTTTGATAGAAGAATGTGATTTTTTATTGACATGGCCGGGAGATAGTGGTACGGTTGAATCAGGAAATGAAAACGTTTGCGTAGAACGCGATGCAAATGAAAATGCAAGAGTACAAGAGTAGAGAAAAAAGAGAAGCGAGAGGAGTTGTTATGATACAAGCTGTTTTCTTCGATATTGGAGGCACCGTACATACACAGGACGCTACCCCGGAGAGTGACCGCGATTATATCCGCCGACTGTGGTGCTTCCTTCATATGAATCATATTTACACAGCAGAAACGCCGGAGCAGCTTCTGGAGCACATCAATGCAGGCGCCAAAGCATACAAGTCCTATACCGAACAGGAACTGATCGAGCTGCCGCCGGATATGATCTGGCAGAAGTTCTTCCTGAAGGACTTTGACATTCCGGCAGAAAAGCTTGTGGGACTGGGCGAAGAGCTCTGCTACATGTTCGACCGATACCGCAAGCACATCGTCAAACGCGAGGGGCTGAAGGAAACGCTGGAGGCTCTCAGGCAGCGCGGATATCGGCTGGGTGTAATCTCCAACATTATGAGCACGACCTTCGTACCGCGCATTCTGGAGGAACACGGCATAGCGCAGTATTTTGAAAGGATCACGATGAGCAGCGTCTGCGGCATCCGCAAACCGCGGCCGGAGATTTTCGAGATCGCGCTGAACGAAATGAGAATCGGGAAAGAACAGGCGGCCTACGTCGGAGATACCATCTCCCGCGATGTGCGCGGTGTGCGGAACGCCGGATGGCCGCTGATGATTCAGATCGATAACCCTCGCATTTATCACAAGGACGAAAAGTACCGCGGCATGGGGTATGAGCCGGATGTCAAGATCGGCTCGCTGCCCGAAGTGGTGACCGCGGTGGAACAATACAATCGGAATTTGAAGGAGGGGCAAAACTGAAATGAAACCAAAAGATCAGAACTACTCCAAATCCAGAAGGTTAAAGAACCAGATCAAGGCGGTTGTCACCAACCCGTATAACCTGATCGTGCTGATTGCGATCGTGCTGTTGACCTACTTGATCGTTTTTCCTCTGCTGGATATGATTTCGACCTCGTTTACGCTGGCACAGAAGGATGCACGACTGGCGGGCGGCACAGCGGGATCGTTCACACTGTATTACTGGCAGCGCCTGCTCGGCAGCGCACTGACCAAGCAGATGCTGCTCCAGCCGCTGCTCAATTCGCTGCTGATCGGTGTCTGCGTATCGTTCTTCGCCATCCTGATCGGATCGGTTCTTGCATGGCTGATGGTCCGCACGGATCTTCCCTTCAAGCCGTTCTTCTCGCTGGCAGTTATCATTCCTTATATGATCCCGAGCTGGTGTAAGTCGCAGGCTTGGCTGACCATGTTCAAGACCGAACGCATCGGCGGTGCACCAGGCTTCTTGATGAGTCTTGGCATCAATGTTCCCGACTGGCTGGCATACGGTCCGGTCGCGATCATCACCGTGCTTTCGCTTCATTATTACGCATATGCGTATCTGCTGGTTTCCGCAGCACTGAACTCCATCAACTCCGAACTGGAGGAGATGGGCGAGATCCAGGGCGCCGGCAAGGCGACCATTCTCCGCAAGATCACCTTCCCACTGGTACTGCCGGCTATGCTTTCCGCCGTTATCCTGACCTTCTCCAAGGCGATCGGCACCTTCGGCGTTATCAACTACTTGGGCTCCAAGGTCAATTTCGTGACCCTGTCCAGCCAGCTGTACATGAACAGCAAGTCCCAGAATACCCAGACCGCGTTTGCCATGGCACTCATCATGATCTGCATCGCTTCGATCTCGGTATTTGTCAACCAGAAGCTGATCGGCTCCCGCAAGTCCTACGCCACCATCGGCGGCAAGG
>OGXZ01001915.1_pt1 | contig 11230 bp, 6 predicted proteins | sample 1576431 | NCBI WGS metagenome assembly OGXZ01 (sample SAMEA3541590, study PRJEB24748) | human gut metagenome | biome: human gut; feature: human-associated habitat; material: faeces | place: China | collected 2012
TTCGCGCGAACCAGCTCAACAACGACCCGCGCAACACCCGCGCCCTCTACCACGAGTATGGCGCTCCGCGCGGTGCGATCCTCGCTTCGGACGGCTCCGTCATCGCCAAATCCGACCCTTCGAACGACGCGTTCTCCTACCAGCGTTCCTATACCGCCGGCGAACTGTACGCGCCGGTCACCGGCTTCTTCTCGATCAGCCAACGCGGCTGGAACGGTATCGAAGCGTCGCGTAGCTCGCTGCTGTCGGGCCAATCCGACCAGCTGGTATGGCAGCGGTTCAAATCGCTGTTCACCGGCCAGGAAAACAAGGGCGCGACCATCGAAACGTCCATTGATCCGAAAATCCACTATGGATTTCCTTCATTTGTTATGAATGCTCTTGGATCTTTTATGCTGACATTTACCAATCTGTTTTTAACAGCTTATTCAGATACTGTTGTTGCCTTTTTTGGCGCCTATTTCAAAGTACAACAGATGATCTTCATGACAGTAAATGGCTTGATCCAAGGATGTTTGCCTGTCATGAGATTCAACTACAGTGCCAAACAGCCAGAACGTTTAAAAGAAGCTTTTCATTTTGGCACACAGGCGGCAACTGTTATGATGATCGGTGGAACATGCTTGCTTCTATTTTTACCAAAACAGATCTTGTTCCTGTTTGCAGCTTCTGAATCAATGATCAAAATCGGAGTTCCAGCCATGCGGATCCTGTCGATCGGTTTAGTTTTCTGTGGATTTTCTATTATGATCGCTACTTATCAGCAGGCAATTGAGAAGATCCAATCTAGTATGTTGATCCACATCTTACGGCAGGGAATTTTATTGGTGCCTTTGATGTGGCTGTTTAATCATATGTTTGGGATAAATGGGATTTGGATCTCATTTCCTGTAACAGAAATTTTAGTGTTTATTGTGGCTGTTTTATTACAAACTGTTATTTCAAAACCACAATAAAAATTATTATTTCTTGTATTGAAAAAAACTCACTCCTTTAAAAATCACAGGATATTTTTACCGTAATCTTAAGTAACACAGGCCTCTCGCCTAACCGCTGAACAGGCTTGAAGCTTAACAGCTAAAAGCCTATAGAATATAATTTTTAAATTTATTCTATAGGCTTTTTTCATCACATTAATTAAATGTTTTGTACATATTGTTTTGCAAGTTCTGTAATCTTCTGATAATCTTCTTTTATGACCAGATCTTTATTTACCAGATTACCTCCAACTGCTACCATGTTATATCCAGCTTCCATTAGAGATTTCATATTGTCTGCATTTACTCCACCTACGGCTGCATATGGAATAAAATCACACGGTCCCTGCAATGCTTTTATATAACTTTCACCAAAATTTCCAGCCGGAAAAATCTTTACAACATCAGTCTGCTCGAGGTTATCACAGTTAGTGGAATTAGTCTGCAAGGGAAGGTTTATACCTCCATCCTGCTTATTCTTCCCGACGCTTATTTGGCCTCTCTGATTTACGGTCTTCTGTTTATCGGATTCAATTATTTGATTGTGTGGGGCTTGTACAAAAAACGGATCTTTATAAAGATATAAAAAGACAGGTCTGAAAAAAGGATAGTTTACACCGATTCTTTTCGAAAGTTGGTTTTCGTAATGAATCGGTATAAACTCTATTCATACTACTGAATTTTCACAAATTATTCGGGGGAACCATAAATAGACTGGAAGAACCTACAATTTCACCTCTTTCGTGAATATTTCTCCGAAACGATTCTTAACCACCACTTTGACAGACTTCGTACCTTTCGCAGGCTGTGCCCGGAAAAGATGCCGTGTATGATAGCCGGTTTTCTTTCCTTTCACCATGTTGATATAATCCTGATCTTCATCATCAAAAGCCTGCATGGCACCTTTCAATACTCCGTCTTCGTACCAGTTTATTGTATACGTTCTGTCCCAATCCCAGATGTTGGCTACCACATAGTCTTTCTGGCTTTCAAATTCTCCCGGCTTGTGGAGCCGGAACTGATAATCGGGAGAACAGCCTGTCGCTTTGTAACGCCATTTCACATCGTCACCTTTCACTTCTACCACCAGATAACCGTTCGGCGCTCCGCAACGGTTCACGTGTCCTGCCCACCATGCACCGCAGGCAGCTCCGATATTATGTTCATAAATAGTAGGCGCAGGTTGCTGATTCTCATAGAAATGTGTGTGTCCCGAGAAAATATGAACCTGATACGGTCTTAATAGTTGGAAAAGCGCGTTGGCGTTGCGTGCATTTCCACCGGCCGATACCGTGTTGTTGGCTACCGGAGCGTGTACGTTCAGGAATATGGTGCTTCCTTCGGGCACATAACTTAAATCTTTTCTCAACCAGTCCAGATCTTCCGGTGTGAATCGTTCCGTGTATTTCTTATTACCATCGTAGTCGATGTCTTTCATTGCGATTACATGGATTTTTCCAATGTTGAATGAATAGTTGGCCGGACCGAACGACTGGTAATAATTCTGTTCCCCATATCCGTCTGCCGGATGATCCGTCTGTGTCATGGATTTGTAGAGCAGGTTGAAATCATGGTTTCCCATTAGTTGGAACATTGTGATACCTAAATTAGAGACGGCTTGCCGGTAAGGAGCATATAAGTTCATGGCATCCCACACAAGGTCGCCCAGTCCCATACCAACGATTTCGAAGTTCTTTAGCGAGTCGGCAGTCTGTTTCAGGTCGGGCACTGTTTCTGTGCGGAAGCGGTTCAGTTGTTTCTCGTTCCTCACTTGCGGATCGGAAATGGCGATATATACAAATTCATCCGCCGGCTTCTGCCGTTTGGTCAGAACGAAGTTGCACTGATTCTCGCTTTTCTTCGCATCCAAATATTGATAGAAGCCGTCGGCTACACCCTCTTTGGAAGGAAGCTCATAGTCTGCCGGAGTAGAGATGTAAACCATCGGATAACGTGCCGGATCGGTGTTCAAAACATAGTTTCCTTGCGCGTCGGTTGTTTTAAAATGCGCACCGTCAGTTACTACTACACCGCTGACAGGCTTACCTGTGTTATCTTTCACACTGCCTTTCACAACAGTCTGACCAAAAGCGGCAACAACATTTAGCTGGAGACATAAGATTGCCGCAAACAGCATATTTCTATTACATACTTTTTTCATTGCTTATAACTTTCTTAGAGTGACTTGATTGAATAATGCGATAATCTCTTCCGGTTCGTCTGCCGACTTTACAGCCTCTTCGAAAGACTTGCTGTTATCGTCGAAACACATCACATTGGCACAATCCAGAATGTGTGCCATGTTGGATGTAGCAACTTCCCGGCTCACTTCTTCCTTTTTCAGTGCTGATGTAGTCGTTGAAGTGTTCTTTGATAACCGCTGGGTAGACCGATGTAATTTTCGTCCTGTTGTGTAGGGTGACTTGCAACATATACACTAGGAAGCAAAACGTGTTTCATCCTTTCAACAAGTGGGCAAAGAACTCGGAACTTATTTCATGTTTTTATTTTTTAGGTTTTAAAATTAGATGATAATCTTTTTCTAAATTATAATCGTTGTAATTAGGCTTTAAATAATTAGGCATTGACTCCAACTCTTCAGAAGTGCGATTTTCCTTTAATTTGAATGTTTTTATTATATGAGAAACTGGCGCACCATTTTTAGGTTGTATTTTGATGGAAAAACGTACACAAACATCTCCGGCATATTTATTAAAATTAGCCCAATCTGTATTCCAGTGATCTGTATAAACTCCCTCTTCCCAATAAGTATATTTTTCATTATTATACGATGTCTTTAAAGATCTACATAAAACCTCTTTGTTATAATATAAAACGATTTCTTGATTTGTTACATGTATATCGGCAATGGCCTTTACTTCTGGATTAAATTCTAAGTAAGGTGAATAATCTTTACTTGTATCAAAGACAATGCGATGAACTTCATTGATATAATCACCATATTCTGGATCAACTCCTTGATATTCATAGTATTGTTCGTGAGATTTTATTTCTGGCTTTCCTTTAAAATTCACGACTCCCAGTATTTTATTATATAATGGAACATAACCTGTTGCATTTATAACATTTTCTGTTCCTGGTAACCAAAATGAAATTGGCATTGAAGGAAATGCTCCGCTATTTGTGCTTGTACCTGACAAGGAAATTGTAGTCATCAATTGATAATTTACCGGAGGATTTATTCCTTTATTGCTGCTTCCACCCACAATTCCACTAACAAATCCAACTATAAGTCCTGGCAGACCAGACGTAGATCCCTTTAATGCAGAACTCACTCCATTATATAACGCATTAAAAATCCCATTTTTTAGCCCTAACTTATTATTTGATTGTCCATCTTTAGCATCGGATATTTTGTTCCTCTCTAAAGAATTTAGTCCAATTCCAGCCAAAATTCCAGTCCCTATTGATTTTAATTCATCAGATTGTAATATGTTTCCCATTTTATTTGAATGATCTACTGCTCCTTGACCTAGAATGGCATCAAGCTTTCCTTCCATTTTTCCATCTAAGTATATTTTAGAAACACTATAGTAATTCAAAAACCAATTAAATCGTATTTCATTATAAGGAATAGAAGAAAGATTTTGATCATATGCCAATTCATATTCCATCATATACCATCTGTTAGTAGCTAATGGCATTGAACCATCAATAGGGGCGGGCTGTAGTTGTACGTAGCTTTTCTGATCTTTTGCCACTGCATCTAGGACTGGCTGTCCTAAAAAATTTAAAATAGATGTTTCCTTGGCAGAAATAACAGAAATACCATTTTGTATATACGAAGAAGTTGCTACGAAAGGTGTTGTTATATATAAATATATTCTCATTGTACCTCGATACTTATTATACAATACAAAGAAAGGATTATTTACTATACTAGAAGCCTCTGAACTGAAAGCGTTGTAAAGCATCTCCCACCCATCAAAAGATTTGTAATCATTAAGTATATCTGTTTCATAAAATGAAGACAAACTCCCTGCTCCAATCCAAGGAACCGGTATTCGTGCATATCCTGCAGGAGTTGGCATCCAATCGGCATTTTCCCAATCGAAGTCAGGCGTTACCACTGAACGAGTTATTAATGAAGGGGCCAGATTCCAGTCAGTTTTACTGTCATCAGAACATGAAGTCATCGTCAGGCAATATCCTAACACTAAGAATAATAATCGAAATAATTTTTTCGTGTCCATAATTTTGATATTTTAATGATACATAAATAGTATTATCCTCTATTAGATAATATGAAATTAAAACAATTGCTCTTTTTGTCTTTTAATCATGCTACAAAGTAAGATTTTTTTTATTTCAATAGGATTACATCCTCATTAAAACAATAGTTCGTTAAGTATTCATTTAATCTTTATGTGGTAATAATTACAAACTTTTGTTTTTTATTCTTAGACCAAGCGAGAATGGTGTTCCTGCGGAAATCTTTCGTGACTACTGGAGTAACGTCCAACTGGATAAATATAAGTTTGCATTCGTGACAAAGTGGTGGTATGACGGAAAAGGCAGGCAAATTTATCGGATAGTGCATCCGTAATGCTTCAATTATCATTATATTTGCCACTCTATTATCAAGGAAGGTCTCTTTGCTTTGGGGCAATCGGCTGAATGATGCTTGGATAGGAATAACCTATAGTGTCTTTAATCTAAAACGAAAAATAATAAATGGAAATTCAAAATAGTATATTTAACTACGCTACTTTGCTTAAACAAGTCAAAGCACGGGTGGCACTCGCACAGAAAAAAGCGATTTATTCCGCTAATGAAGAAATGCTTTCTATGTATTGGGACATCGGCAAACTTCTTTGTGAAAGCCAGAAACAGATAGGATGGGGGAACAATGCACTTGAACAGCTTGCCAATGACCTGAAGAATGATTATCCGAAAGTGAAGGGCTTTTCCCCACGAAATTGCAGGTGTATGATTCAGTTTCATAAAGAATATAATCAAGAGCTTACAATTTGGCAACCAGTGGTTGCCAAATTAGAAATGTCAAATTGTGTTCTTCCGATAAAACAGTTAAGCTGGTCACACAACATCACTTTAATACAACGGGTAAAAGACCTGAAAGCCCGCTATTGGTACATGATTCAATGTTTGAAGAGTGGATGGAGTCGTAATTTCTTAATTGAAGCTATCAATCAGGACTACTACCATACTTACGGAGCATTGGCAAACAACTTCGATTCCACTCTCCCGGAAATACAAGCCAAGCAGGTAAAAGAAACCTTAAAAGACCCCTATATTTTTGATATGCTGACTTTCACTGACGAATATAACGAAAGAGATGTAGAGTTAGGGTTGGTTAAGCATATTGAAAAGTTCCTTCTCGAAATGGGAGCAGGCTTCGCCTTCATGGGCAGACAGTATCATATTGAAGTGTCCGGCAATGATTTCTATATTGACATCTTGATGTATAATGTGTTTATGCACAGGTATTTAGTCGTGGAGTTGAAAAAGGGTGACTTCCAACCCGAATATATCGGTAAACTGAATTTCTATTGTTCTGCAGTAGATGATATTCTTTGCCGGGAAGGTGATAATCAGACGATTGGTTTGCTTCTTTGTCAGAACAAAGATCGCATCATGGCTGAATATGCTTTACGTGATGTGCACAAACCAATAGGTATTTCCGATTATGAGTTAGGTAAATCAATCCCTCACGATATAAAATCCGGACTGCCTTCCATCGAAGAACTGGAAAGCAAACTTTATCAGGGATTACAGGACAATGAAAGTGCAGAATAATTTAGGCGGAGTGGTGTATAGGTGGAAAAAATACACCATGCTCGCCCGTCTGTGCTATTTTGGTTATTAGATAGAATATTTGCTCTGATACTCCTTCGGCGACATCCCTTCATGCCGTTTGAAATACCTGCCTAGATACGACTGGTCGGGAAAACCGAGCCGGTCGGCTATTTCCTGAATCGTCAGTTCGGTGGATTGAAGCAGCACTTTTATCTCCAGGATGGAGAAGTCATCAATAAGCTTTTTGGCAGCTTCACCCGTCACGCTTTTGCAGATACCTGTCAGGTATTTGGTGGAGATACAGAGCTTGTTGGCGTAGAAGGTTACTTCCCTTTCAGCGATGCAGTTTTCGTGCACCAGTGCGATGAATTTCTTGAAGATTTCATCCTGCCGACTTCCTCCTTCTATTTCCTGCCGGTCGAAGTAGCGGTAACACTTGTCATAGATATCCAACATAAACGACTGGAGGTGATTTTTAGCAATTTGGTTGCGGAAACGATTTTCGCGGTCGTTGTATATAGCGGTCGTGGCACGTATTAACCCATTGATAGCTCCGGTATTTTCTTCCGGAAGTACGTAACACGGCTTTTCTTTGATAAACCGGAAGAAGATCGGCTCGAAACGCAGGCAGGCTTCACGAAACATTTCTTTGGGGAATCCGAAGAAAGAAGCTGTGAAATCACTGCTGCTGCCGTTGACGCGGATAATCGTTCCCGGCAAGAGCACGATTTGAGTATTTTCGACAATTTCATAGTCTTTCAAGTCGATCGTGACGTGTGCCCATCCGCTACGGCAAAAATAGATGGCACCCCCTTCCAGTTTCCATAGGCGTTGCATAATTGGAGACAGGTTTTCGTCCATTCCGGCTACGAACGGTTCACGAAATATGGCTAGGCTAGAGTTTTTTGATTCCATTGTTATTCTTATTTTGGGTACAAAAATAGCACTTTTTCACTAAATATCGGTTTTGATGTTCCTAAAATGAACAAAACTGAAGATACTAAGTCCAGTTTTCAATGAAGAAAACAGTCTACCTTTGCCGCGTTTAAAAATATTTAATAGGTAACAGAAAATGAGTAGAAAGGTATGTAAAATGAAGCAGGGATTATTGTTGCTCTGCTGTATGATTGCTGCGACAGGCTGTAAACAGGCTTCCCCGGCACAAATGGAAACAGAATACGAAGTGATGACCGTTGTTCCGGCCGACCGGATGATTTCAAGCGCCTACTCGGCAACCATCCGCGGACGCCAAGATATTGATATTTATCCCCAGGTGAGTGGTACGCTGACTAAAGTCTGTGTGACGGAAGGTCAACGCGTGAAGAACGGACAGACGTTGTTCATCATCGATCAGGTGCCGTATGAAGCTGCTTTGCAAACGGCAGTGGCAAACGTTGAATCGGCAAAAGCCTCTCTGGCTACGGCACAACTGACGTATGACAGTAAAGAGGAACTGTATAAAGCGAACGTAGTTTCCTCTTTCGATTTGAGTACCGCGAAAAACTCCCTACTGGCTGCCAAGGCACAGTTGGCGCAGGCAAAAGCGCAGGAAGTGAGTGCCCGCAACAATCTTTCTTATACGGTTGTGAAAAGTCCGGCAGACGGTGTGGTGGGTACATTGCCTTACCGCGTAGGCGCTTTGGTGAGTTCCGCTCTTGCCCAACCGCTGACAACGGTTTCCGACAATTCGGATATGTATGTTTACTTCTCCATGACGGAAAACCAGTTGCTGGGACTCATCCGCCAATACGGTTCCAAAGAAGAGGCGCTGAAAAATATGCCTGCCATCAATCTGCAACTGAACGATAAATCGGCTTATTCCGAACAAGGACAGATCGAGTCGATTAGTGGAGTGATCGATCGTTCGACGGGTACGGTCAGTCTGCGTGCTGTTTTTCCGAATAAGGAAGGATTGTTGCATAGCGGTGGTGCGGGCAACGTGATTGTTCCTGTGCAGAAAACGGGAGCATTGACCATTCCACAGGCTGCCACTTTCGAAATACAGGATAAGAGATATGTATATAAAGTAGTGGACGGTAAAGCTCAATCAAACCCGGTACAGGTGACTCGCGTCAACGGCGGTCGGGAATTTATTGTAGATGAAGGGCTGGTACCGGGAGATGTGATTGTGGCCGAAGGCGTAGGATTGCTTCGTGAAGGTACTCCGGTCAAGGCGAAGGCTGCTCAAACTCCAGTGGCAGGAGTGACAAAGGCTAATCAATCTTCATCAGCAGAGACAATAAATCAATCCTCATTAGCAGAGGCAATCAACCAATCCTCATTAGCGGAGACGACCGCTCAATCTCTGTTGGCAGAGACAGCCACAGCGTCTCCGGCCACAACTACTGAAAATTAAACCAAGGAGGAATCATTCATGAATTTAAGAACCTTTATAGAACGCCCCGTATTATCGGCAGTCATTTCTATTACGATTGTTGTAGTGGGTATCATCGGGCTGTTCAGTCTGCCTGTTGAGCAGTACCCCGATATTGCTCCGCCTACCATTATGGTGAGTACCACCTATTATGGTGCCAGTGCGGAAACGTTGCAGAAGAGTGTAATCGCGCCTTTGGAAGAGGCGATCAATGGGGTGGAGGACATGACCTACATGACATCTTCCGCCACCAATGCCGGTTCGGTGAGCATCACCGTCTATTTTAAGCAGGGCACCGATCCTGATATGGCGGCTGTCAACGTGCAAAACCGTGTGTCGCGTGCTACGGGACAGCTTCCGGCGGAAGTAACCCAAGTCGGTGTGACCACTTCCAAGCGGCAGACGAGTATCTTGCAGATGTTCTCCTTGTCCAGTCCGGACGAGAGTTATGACGAGAACTTCCTGTCCAACTATATCAGCATCAACCTGAAACCACAGATTCTCCGCATCTCCGGTGTGGGCGATATGATGATTATGGGTGGTGAATATAGTATGCGTGTATGGATGAAGCCGGATGTGATGGCACAGTACAAACTGATTCCGTCCGACATCACCGGCGTGCTTGCCGAGCAGAATATCGAATCGGCAACCGGTTCGTTTGGCGAGAACTCGAATGAAACGTACCAATATACGATGAAGTACAAGGGACGTCTGATTACTCCCGAAGAATTTGGCGACATCGTCATCCGTTCTAGCGATACTGGCGAGGTGTTGAAACTGAAAGATATTGCCGACGTACAACTGGGACAGGACAGCTACGCTTACCACGGTGGTATGGACGGCCATCCGGGTGTGTCTTGTATGGTGTTCCAGACGGCAGGTTCCAATGCGACGGAAGTAAACCAGAACATCGACAAATTTCTCGATGAGGCACGCAAGGATCTTCCGAAAGGAGTGGAGCTGACACAGATGATGAGCTCCAACGACTTCCTGTTCGCTTCCATTCATGAGGTGGTGAAGACGTTGATCGAGGCAATTATCCTCGTGATCCTTGTGGTGTACGTTTTCTTGCAGGACTTCCGTTCCACATTGATTCCTTTGGTCGGAATCGTTGTGTCTCTGGTAGGTACGTTCGCTTTCATGGCGATAGCTGGATTCAGTATCAACCTGCTGACACTGTTTGCGCTCGTGCTGGTGATCGGTACGGTGGTGGATGATGCCATTATTGTCGTCGAGGCGGTGCAGGCGCGGTTCGATGTGGGGTACAGGTCGTCCTATATGGCAAGTATCGACGCGATGAAAGGTATCAGTAATGCTGTTATCACTTCTTCACTGGTGTTTATGGCGGTATTTATTCCGGTGTCCTTTATGGGCGGCACTTCCGGTACGTTTTATACACAGTTCGGGTTGACGATGGCGGTGGCAGTAGGTATTTCGGCTATCAATGCGTTGACCTTGAGTCCGGCTTTGTGCGCATTGCTGCTCAAGCCTTACATCAATGAAGACGGAACGCAGAAGAACAACTTTGCGGCACGTTTCCGTAAGTCTTTCAATTCGGCTTTCGATGTGATGGTGGATAAATATAAGACGATTGTATTGCTCTTTATCAAGCGCAGATGGCTCACATGGTCGCTGCTGGCTTGTTCCGTAGTGTTGCTTGTGTTCCTGATGAATACGACAAAGACCAGTCTGGTGCCCGACGAGGATCAGGGGGTGATTTTCGTCAATGTAAGTACGGCGGCAGGCAGTTCGCTCACAACGACGGATGAGGTGATGGAACGCATCGAAAAACGCCTGATGGCGATTCCCCAACTGAAGCACGTGCAGAAAGTGGCCGGTTACGGTTTGCTGGCCGGACAAGGAAGTTCGTTCGGAATGTTGATTCTTAAGTTGAAGCCGTGGGACGAACGACCGGATGACGCGGATAATGTGCAGTCGGTGATCGGACAGGTGTATGCCCTTACGGCCGATATTAAAGATGCCAGTGTGTTCGCCATCTCACCGGGTATGATTCCGGGCTACGGTATGGGTAATGCGCTCGAGCTCCACATGCAGGACAAGATGGGCGGTGATATCAATGAGTTCTTTACCACTACCCAGC
>OGXZ01001921.1_pt1 | contig 11212 bp, 9 predicted proteins | sample 1576431 | NCBI WGS metagenome assembly OGXZ01 (sample SAMEA3541590, study PRJEB24748) | human gut metagenome | biome: human gut; feature: human-associated habitat; material: faeces | place: China | collected 2012
TTCCTTTTACCCAGGGCGCTGCCCTGGGCTATGTGCTTCTGCCCCTTCGGGGCGTACGGCTTGCGAGTTTTGACACACCCTCCTCAATTCTCAACAGAATTAGTGTCGCTGTCTGCGCACGCTGACGCGTGCTGCGCTGCCCGACGACTTTGAAGAGCTGCTCTGCGAGCGTGATTTCTTCACCTTCGCAGCCTTTGTCTTTGTTGAGGCTGAGGCACCTGCGCGGCGGTTCTTCTTTCTGATAGCCTTAGCCGCCTTCTTGTCAACAGCGGCGATGCTGTCGAGCGAGTCCTTCGGTTCGCCCGCACCCCATACGTGCTGCTCAAAGTCGGTAAGCTCCTTCTCGATGCGCTTCTGCTCCTTCTTCATAGCCGAATCGGTGGGGCAGTACTGCGCGAGTGTCTTGCCGAGCATGTTCGTGGTCTTGTATATCTTGCCCTTGTACATGTTCTTCGTGAAGTAGTCGTCCATCGACATTGTAGCAGCGTTGTTGAGGTTGCTTGTCATGATGGTCTGCTTTGTGAGGAACGGAGCAAGGTCGTCGTACTTCACCCAGAAGAGCGGATAGCTTGTGGCAGCGTCGCCGAAGTCGTCTTCGCGCTTAAGGATAGGGCAGAGCGCCAGCACCTTCGTGTGGAACGCCGAGTTGCGGTCGTCGAAGTATGTAGCCTCCTTCACGTAGTAGGCTGTCACTTCGCGCGACGGGATGTCGCTGTCGTCGATGCGTATGCCGCGGTCGGTGCGCTCGTAGAAGATGTGATAGTTGTCGAGCAGCGACTTCAGGTTCACCTTCGCTGCGTCGTCGAACACCTCATTGCCGTCCAAGCGGTACTCGTAGGCGGTGATGGAACGCTTCATCACGAGCTTGAAGATATACGTGAAGAGGTTCATCTGCGAACCTACCGGCTCCACCGGATAGTAGAGTCCGGCGTTGGCGTCCTCCGTGAGGTCTATCTCGCGGTATATGTCGCGTCGCCATGTCACGTCCTCGTCCATCGCTTTCTGCGTTGGAAACGATATCTGGGCGCGCACGCTCAGTCCCTGGTCTTTCTGCTGTCGCTGCTGCGCCTGCTCGCGGCGACGTGCCGCAGGCTGTGCCGAAGCTACATCGGCACAGAAGAGGGCGGCGAGGAGTATTGCTAAGAATTTATTCATTGTTTTGTTTTTTGTTTTCTAGGATATCTAGGGGGCAAGGAAGCCCTGTTTTATTTCACGATAACCTCCATAGACCCGTTCAACTTGCGTGTGATGCCGTCGGGACCAACCGCTGTGATGCGCGAGATGTAGAAGCGCTTGCCTCTTGAGAGCTTGCGGAAGGTGTCGCGCTGGCGCTCAGAGAAATTGCCGCCAGCCGAAGCCATCGGCACAGCGTTGCCCATGTTGTCGAAGAACACGGTCTCGAAGCTCACAACCTTGAACTGAATGTCGAGGATGCCGTCGTCGATGGCTGCCTTGATGCCCGGAGCGCTCATGATAGAAGCCTTGGCGAGTCCGCCGCCACGGAAGCGGTCGGTGCCGATCTGCATGTATGCTGCCGGGTCGGGGAGCTTGCGCACATGGAATGTGAACTTGCCCATCTGGCGCGACTTGCCGTTGGCGTTGGATGCGACGGAGATAGTGACGTCTCTGCCCACTGCCGACGGACGCGCAATGTATTTGCCCATGCCGATAGAGCGGAACGAACCGCCTGACATTGAAGCCGACACGGCGTTGAGAGGTACGCCAGGTATGCTGACGCTTATCGGGTTGTCGTAGCCGGCGTAGAGCACGTTCATGAGGTCTGCCGATACGGTGGCGCTCGGTGCTACGACGGTGTATTTCTGTGTGAAGTCGCGGCGTATCACGTTGCCTGCTCCGTCGTGCATTGTGATGTATCCGCCGAACTGATGCTCGCCTACAGCGCCTGCCGTGAAGCGGTAGAGTCCGTTGGTGATGCGCTGTCCGCCTACGTATATCTCCGGCTGCTGTGTGGTGTCGACAGCCGCCATTACGATCTGCGCCGAGAACTGGTCGCCGCTGATGACGGTCTTCGACTCGGGTATTACGAACGCCGAGAGCTTGTTCACGCGGATGTCCTTCATGTCGATGTTCGCAACGAGCGTGTGCAGCACTTCGCCTTCAGCGTAGCGCACGTCGCTCTGCAACTTCGAGAGCAGCGTCACGGCACCTGCAACGGGCATGTCCTCGAACATGTACTCCTGCCAGTTCTTGCCGAGCGTGTTTGCGTTCTTCGGCACCTTTGTCGTGAGGTTACTTTCGATGATGTCGCGCTGGTGCTTGTCGGGAACCATCTTGAGGATGCGCTCGCGGAAGTTGTTGATGGCGTCGTAGAGTTTCTTGCCCTGACCGGTGCCTGGAGCGAGCATCACATGGCTTGCCGCTTCGAGGTTGTCCTTGCTCTTAATATTGTAGACATTGCCGTCCTTGCCGTCTGCCTCGCGCACAATCTGCACCTTCAGCGCCTGCGCGAAGTTGTAGAGCGAGTCGCTCATGCGCTTCACAGCCGTAGCTTTCTCGAACCACTCCTTCACCTTCTGCGGGTTCTTCTTCATCTGCTCGGCGAAGTTGCCGTAGAGCACCTCGTTCTCCTTCGAGGAGTTGGCAGTGGTACGGTTCAGACTCTCCTCCACGATAGAGAAGCCGTTGAGCACTTCCGAAGAAATGTTCAGGGCAAGCATCGCCATCAACACCACATACATGAGGTTGATCATCTTCTGGCGTGGGGAGATATGTTTTTTCTTTATTGCCATTCTTAGGGTTTTTACTCTTTTAAGTCTTACAAAGTCTTACTAAGTCTTTGATTGAAACTAAGCCTAAGCTTTTTACTCTTTTACTTTTTTACTCTTTTACCTTTAAGTTCATGTTGACAGTCATTGCCTCAATCATGCGTGCATAGATGCCGTTAAGCTGCTCTATCTGCTCTGCCATGCGCTTGCTCTGCTCGTTGATCTGGTCGATAGTGCCGATTTGCTGGCTTGCGCCCTTGAGCTGCATCTCGTATATCTTGCAGATGCCGGTGAGTGTGCGGTTGAGATTCTCCATCTCCTCGCTGTCTCGGGTGAGACGCACGCTCTGGTCTGACACCTTCTGTAGGGTCTCTGTGAGGCGCTTGAGCTCGTCGAGATAGTTTGCCTGCGCGTCTGCCAGCTGCATAGCCACCTCATGGTTGGCTGCCAGTTCGGCTGCTGCGGCAGATGTCTGAGCTGCTTCGGGCGAAACAACAGTCTGTGTTCCGCCGGCAACAGTTTGCGTACCGCCGGCAACAGTCTGTGCTGCGCCTTCAGAAGCCGGTGCTGTTGCTGAAGCGGCTGCGCTTGCTGCACCGCCACCTATTATAATAGTGCCACCGCCGCTTACGCCAGCGCCAGATCCTGCAACTCCTGCGCCAGGGCCTGCTGCGCCGCCGATGATTACGCTGCCTTGCACGCCGGCGTTGTATGCAGCCTCTGCTTCAGCCTCCTCACGGTCAATCTCCTCCTCGTCAATGTGAGTTGGGAGGTCTCTGCCTTCCTGCGTCTTGTCGAACGGACGGTCGAACGCCGAGATGAAGAACACGAACACCTCGGTGCCCATACCAGCGAAAAGCATGATATTGGCACCCGGCAGGTGGGTGAGCTTAAAGAGCGTACCAAGAATTACGACTGATGCACCCCAGCTGTATGCGTAGTTGAGGAATGTCTGTCCGGGGACACTGTCCATCCACTTCTGCAAGTGGTAGACTATGTTGAATTTGCTGTAAATAGTCATAGCTTTTTATTTATTTCTTTTTTCCTTTTGCTTTTACCTTGCCGCTTGATGTGTTAGCCAAGCTGCGCACGCAGCGGAATCCGATGTAGCAACGTGGCTGGTTCTGATATTCCCATGTGCGCCATGCCGAGCGTATGAACGACTCGGGGTCTTTCCACGAACCACCGCGCACGCTCTTCTTCTTGAGTCTGTAGGGGTCTTCCTTCGCCGCATTGTACTGCAGTGTAGGGTTGAGGTCGTTCATCGCCTCTACGCCCGCTTCGGTGTATACGGTGCTTGTCCATTCTGCCACGTTGCCCGCCATGTCGTAGAGTCCGTTGCTGTTCGATCCGTAGATAGCCACCTTCGATGTGATGAGGTTGCCGTCTTTGGTGTAGTTGCCTCGGTCGGGCTTGAAGTTGGCGAAGAAGCATCCGTCGCCGCTCTTCACGCTCTTGTCCTCCCACGGGAACTCGGTGCCGCTCTTTCCGCGTGCCGCGTACTCCCATTCTGCCTCTGTCGGCAGGCGGTAGCGCTGCACGTAGCGTGCTTCGGGGCCGAGACCCTTCAGCAGATAGTCGGTGCGCCATGCGCAGAAGGCGTTGGCCTGCTCCCATGTGACGCCCACTACTGGGTAGTCGTTGTATGCCGGGTTAGAGAAGTAGTTGCGCAGGTATGTCTCGTTTTCTGCGTTGCGGAAGTCGTTCACCCAGCATGTTGTGTCGGGGTATACATTAACTATATATGTGTTGAGGAAGTCCCACGGACCGCTCAACGGACGGTTTATTGTCTCGCGTACGATGCGTCCTTCGTCGTCGATGTACGCCGTGTCCTTCGATATCATCACCACCTCGTCGGGGTTTACGGCGATGTCTGTGTTGAGGTTGCGCTCCTCGGGGTTGAGTCGGTTGCGGCGCAGTGCTGCAGCCGTGTAGTCGTACACCTCGTAGCGGTAGTTCATCTGACGGTAGTCGAGCATTTTCTCACCGGTGATAGGGTTGCGTGTGTACACGCTCTCGATGGCGCGCAGCTCGTCCTCGTTAGGCTTGCGCGGCAGCTGCTTCTTCCAGTTGAGATGCGGAGTGACGGGGTCGCCGTTCTTGTCCTCGGTTATCATGTATGTCTCGTCGCCACCATACTGCGGGTCGGCGAGTCGTGTGCGTATGATGCTGTCGCGCACCCACACCACGAACTGCTTGTACTTGGAGTTGGTTACTTCGGTTTCGTCCATCCAGAAGCCGTCTACAGAGATGTCCTTCACGGGTGTCTGCTTGCCCCACAGGCTGTCCTGATTTTCGAGGCCCATACGCAGATAGCCGCGTCCTACGCGCACCATGCCGTATGGTGCGGGCTCGGCGAACGAGCGTCCGCTCACGCCCACCACTTCGCCGCCGCGTCCTGCCGACGAGGCTGCCTTGCTGCCGAAGCAGCCGGTGAGTGTCATGGTGAGTGCCATGATACTTAATAGTAATATGCTTTTTGTTGTTTTCATCTATTGTTGTTTTTTTGTTTTCTTTTTTTTGGGGGGGAGGGGCTAGGCTTTCTAGAAGAGCTGGGCTTTCTAGGAGATCTGGGCTGACTAGGTGTTCTAGGGAGCTAGGCGTTCTAGGAGAACTAGGGAAATCTCAACACACCACCATCTCAACACCACAACACCCTCTCATCACAGCACTCTCACGCTCTTGTGCATGTTGCGGCCCTTCTTCTGTAGGTTGAGGTCCATCTGGTAGCCGATGAATATCTCGTGGCTTCCGTTGCCAGGATTGATGGCAGAGGTGTATATCTCGTAGGAGTAGCCGAGGACGATGCCGTGGAACTTGCCTCCGATGAGCACTGTCGTAGATATCGTAGGGGCGTAGCTTACGCCGGCGTACATCATCTTCTTCTCGTTGGTGTAGACGAGGCGTCCGGTGATGTCGCCGCGATAGCCCGAGAGGTCGCTGCGCACGAGAAACGAGGGTAGGATGGTGAGGAACGGGTTGCGCAGACGGATGGTTGCGCCGCCGGTGAGATAGTAGGTGGCGTCTACCTGCAGCTCGTTGGTCTCGCCGAGCTTCACGCAGGGCGAGTTGAGGTGCTGCGCCGAGACGCCTACGTACCAATTGCGGTGCGAGTAGTAGAGTCCGGCGGCAAGGTCTACTGAGTTGCCGTCCACTTTTGATGATGAGAATGCGGGGTCGTTTGATTCCTCAAGATCCACTTTTGTTCCGTCGAAACTCTCGCTGAGCAGTCCGGCTGAGATGCCTGTCGACAGTTGTCCGCCGAACAGCTTGAACTTGAACGCATACTGCAGGGCGAGTCGTTTGTGGCTGAACAGACCTATCTGGTCGTTCATGAACTGCACGCCTGCGCCGTGGAACTGCTTCATGAGCAGGAACTGTGCGTCGGCTCCGGCGTACATTGTGTTAGGGTTGCGCTTGAATCCAGCCATTTGCATGGCGTAGGCCGCCGCGATGTTCAGCTTCGGCGACTTGCCCACGGCTGCGGCATTGAACGAAGGTTCCATGTCGAAGTAGTGGCTGAATGATACGTCGTACTGCGCTTGGCTCTTCATCGAGACAAGCGACAATATCATCGTTATTATTATGTATCCGCGTTTTAACACGTATGTATAACGTTTGTTTATTAATATTATTGTGAGATTATTAAGTTTTTTGCTTCTCATGGCTTACCAATGGCTGTCTTTGCCGAATATTTTGCGTATGCGGTTGCCTATCGAACGCCATATATGCGTGAAGTTGCCGTAACGTATGTTGAGCACGAGCTCCTCCAAAGAGCGTCCGAACTTTATCCACGGGTGACCGTAGGCGTACGTGCGGTACACTTGCTCCTTGAAGTCGACGTCCTCTATCACGTACGGCGGGTGCTTCAGTTCGCCCTCCAGTTCGAAGCGCTTCATGGTGAACAGTCGGCGCAGTCGGCGCGGCATGGTCTGCAGCGAGCCGGTATAGTGAGTCGACCCGTCGGTGGCTCCGAGGTTATTGATAAGGTTGTGCGAGGGCATGATGGCTAGTCCGGAGTTCATCACCATCGATGCCCAGAATATCGTCTCGTAGTATTCCTTGCCCGACGCACGGTGGTCGTAGCAGGCGCGCAGCGTGTCCTCGCAGTAGCGTCTCTGGCGCATTATCTTCCTGAGTTGTCGCATCGACGTGCGGTCGTCGAGGAACGGGTATCCGGGCTCCCACTTGTCGATGACGCGGCGCCACGACGCCCATCCCCAGATAGAGAACACGGAGGTGAAGAGATAGTCGTAGGGGTAGTCGGACAGCTGCTCCTCGGGGTTGAAGCCCGCAATCATCCAGATGCGCTCGTCGTGCTCGTAGCGGTCGAGCATCTCTTTGCAGAAGGTGAAGAACGACTGTGAGGGTACGTCGTCGTCCTCGAGCACTATGCACTTGTCGACGAACGAGAATGCCCACTTCTGCGAGATGTACTCCGAGGGGTCGCAGCCGTAGTTGCGCTCCTGATAGAGGCGCTGCACGTCGCACTCCCAGTCGATGTTCTCTACTATGCGTCGGCATGCCTCTATGCCTGGCAGGTCGCGCTCGCCGCGCGGTCCGTCCTGATAGAGGAACAACTTTGATGGACGCGCCTTGCGCACTTCGTCGAACACCTTGCCGAGGTGGTCGGGACGGTTGAAGAAGAGTATGAGTACTGCTACGTCGGTCTTGTATGATTGCATAAGCGTTGTGGTTTTTGTCTTTTCAATTCTACAAAATTACAGAAATTTGACTATAGAACGGCATTGGAACGCTGTTTTTTTCGCATAACCCAAACTTTTTCAGTAACTTTGTGCAAACATATCAGTATAAAAACATGAAACTTATCATCACGATAGACAACACGATGATGACGCTGCAGACCGACTCTGCCGACGGCGGCAACGACCGCGAGACGTACGCCCTGAATTCGGGCATCGCCGTGGCTGCCAACCTGCGACAGGCTCTCGCCTCGTGCGCTCTGCTGCGCCATCCGCGCCAGTACGACCGTGTGACGGTGGTGGTCGACACGCCCGTGATGCTCATCCCCGAGGACGAGTACAGCGCGGGAAGCGCCACACTGCTCTACCGCAACGCGTTCTGCCTCGCGGCAGCCGACGAGGTGCGGACGTCGCCGCTCGACGCGCTGGGCGTGGTGGTGGCGTTCGCCGTGAACAAGGACCTCCACTTCGTGCTCAACGAGAACTTCCGTTACGTGTGCTTCGAGCCGCGCATCGCCTCTACGCTCGCCGACCTGAACCAGCGTGCGTACGGCGGTTTCCAGGAGAAGCTCTTCTGCGTGTTCCGCGGCAAGGACCTCGACATCATCGCCTTCCGCAAGCACCGCCTGCGCTTCTGCAACTCGTTCCATGCCGATGACACGCAGGACGCCGTGTTCTACATCATGAGCGTGTGGCAACAGCTCGCCATGCGACCCACCGACATTCTCGTCATCACAGGCAACGCCGAGGAGCCCGAGACGTTGAAGACAAAGCTCGGGCAGTTTGTAAAGAATGTAAATGAGTTGTGATGTTGAGGTGTTGAGGAGTTGTGTTGTTATGTTGTTGTGTTGAGATGTTGAGATTTGCAATGCAAATGTCACCATAACACCACCTCAGCACCTCACCATCACACCATCACACCACCTCACCATCTCACCACACATCACACCACACATCTCACCATCTCACCATAACACCATCTCAACATCATATTATGCGCATAATAACAGGAAAATATAAAGGGCGCCACTTCGATATTCCGCGCTCGTTCAAGGCACGTCCTACAACTGACTTCGCCAAAGAGAATATCTTCAACGTGATTAACGGCTACGTAGACATGGATGGCGCACAGGCGCTCGACCTCTTCGCTGGTACGGGCAGCATCTCGCTCGAACTGCTCTCGCGCGGCTGCGCTCCGGTTGTGACGGCACCACTACGACCATCACGTTCGCCAGCGCGAAGTCCCTGGCGGGCAAGACCATCGTCGTGTCGTACACCGGCGTCGTCACCAAGGATGCGCTGACCGGCCTGGACGGCAGCGTGGACAACAAGGCCACGATCACCACCAATGGTGGCACCAGCGGCGAAGGCAAGACCGAATCCAAGACCTACGGCTTCCAGTTCAAGAAGATCGGCGTCGACAGCGATGCCAACGCTTTGGCCGGCGCGCAGTTCGTCGTCAAGAAGAAGGATGGCAAGTTCCTCAAGCAGGATACTGAATCCAAAGCTTGGTCCTCTGTTGACGATCAAACGAACGCCACGGTGTTCACCTCCGGCGCTGATGGTCTGGTGCAGTTCAAGGGCCTTGCAGCTGGAGACTACACGATCATGGAAACCAGTGCTCCAAGCGGCTACGCCCAGAACTTCAGGGTCACCTTCGACGTGAGCATTGCAGAGAACGGCACTGTTACCTTCAAGCAGGATCTCCTCCATCAGGTCACTTTGCCGGCCGATGACCAGATCGCCACCGTGAAGAACGTGAAGTCCATCACCCAGCTGCCGCTCACCGGTGCTGCGGGCACCACGCTGTTCACTGTCGTGGCGCTGCTCGTGGCCGGTGCCGGTGTGACCGTTGCGGTTAAGAGCCGTCAGCGCATGCACTAAACTCACAAGGCGGTAACGCCAAAAGCTATGCAGGGGTCAATCCAACCGGGTTGGCCCCTTTTGCGTGCGCCCGCGACCCGACTATCCTACGGTCCGACCCAGCCCCGCGGGAACATCTGTGGGGTGTCATCCACATCAGATGAGGATATTTTTCGAGGGGACAGTGCGGATTGGTGTGACGTGTTGCAACAAGCTGAACCGTGGATGCGAGGCAGTCACAGACAGTCTCCGAAGAGAGGGGAAAAACGAGGGTATCGTACGGCAAGCGGGCCATAGAATCATAAAGCATATCCACGAGAAGTGAGCAATGGAGACACAGGACGGGAGGTATGCCGTGCGTGGCGGTGGAGTATTCAGCGATGAGGAGATTCAGTTGTTGCGGGAATTACCGGCGGTGGCGAATGTGACGCGTAATCGTATCACCTATTCCGATGCTTTCAAGCAGGTGTGCACCATCCGATATCTTGCGGGGGAATCTCCGACCAAAATCTTCCGTGAGGCGGGATTGCCACCGGAACTGGTCGGGTACAAGCGCATCGAACGCAGCGTGGCTCGTTGGAAGGCCGCCGCCATCAAATCAGTGAGCGGCAACGATCACCTGGATGACAGCGAGATCATTGCGCAGCTCGTTGAACGGTACAAGCGTATTTTTGTGACGAGGCGGAATCTTGACAATATGGCGTCCGGTGTTCCGGATTCGAGTGTTCCCGTTATGTCCGAAGGCGCTGTCGGCGCGCATGTTTCGATTGGCGCGCTCGACGGTGATGCCGCTGACATCATCATCAAGCAGCAGGCCCGCCGCATCGACGAGCTGGAACGCGTGAACGCCGAACTGCGCGGCCAAATCGCCGCCACCACCTGACCCAGACTATCGTTATGCCATACGCAAGCGAGAAAGTAGCGGTCAACCTCGTGAATCTGCCATATATAGGCGAGACAGGATTGAATTAAGCGAATTCCGCCTCTGTCTGCCAAGTTTGAAGGCTTTCGGACGTATTGGGAAGCTTGGATGGCATGCTCGGGATTCCGGTTCTTTGTTCATTGTTTTCTACGTTAGACTTCCACAGGGTTTGGTGAGGTCAATTCAGGATTCGTATAAAATGCATCGGCCTGTGTCTTCCTAATGTCATCCGTCCTATTGGGTACGAGTTGCGTTGGAAGCTCAGGCTCAAAGATATGGTCATTTCCGAATGACTTGCTCCAACGGGGGCCTGCCGTTTATGAAATCAGATACACATATTTCGTGAAGTAATCGCGCCATTGTGCTCGATATATTGCGATTGCATATAGTACCAATGCAGCCTGATTCAGGCGACGGCCTGCAATAGGCCGGCTGGCTCTTAGAAGGAGGATGACGATGGGAAACGTCATTTTGGGATGGGTTATTTGTTCCGAGGGCGTATGGACTTGGTCTATTAGTCTTGGAGAACTGTTGGATACGGGTGTCAATTTTGTTGCGGCATTGGTGACTGCGGCTGCGCTTGTTGCGGGTTTCCGACAAATGAAAATGACTTGGGAGAACGACTCCGATGCTCGACTGCAAGATCGCTATTTCGAGTTTCAGCAGAAGGCGTATCTTGTTGACGCATATGTGACACGGCATCCAAAACAGAAACGGTTCCTGGTCATTGCAAATCAGACTGATGGCGCTATACGTAACGTGAAGCTTCATGTGAAATGGCCCGACCTTGATGGATGACCTCTGGAATGTAATCAGCTGGATGATTTTTCTTTGCATTGCGTTCCCAAGAAGGATCTTTGCTGGAAGGTGCTTCCTCAAGGGCAGTGGTTCGTCAGTCCTAATTCTGAAATAACGTATGCGACATGGACGTACCCCCAGCTTGATGGTGATGGAAAACGTTACTCTCCGGAATTCTTTGAACACAGGAATGGTGCGGA
>OGXZ01001928.1_pt1 | contig 11193 bp, 8 predicted proteins | sample 1576431 | NCBI WGS metagenome assembly OGXZ01 (sample SAMEA3541590, study PRJEB24748) | human gut metagenome | biome: human gut; feature: human-associated habitat; material: faeces | place: China | collected 2012
ATGGGAGTTTCCGGGCAAAGAAAAAAGTCCCCTCAAATTGAGGGGACTTACGGGTGGTCTTTTTGACTGAATCGGTCATGGTATTTTCTGCAACGGCTGTAAGTCGCGCAAGAATTTAGAAGCCAATAAAAGCGGTGTGCACATGTGCACACTCGGGATTCCCGGACGCCGTTTCTTGCCTATTGAACTTTGAAACGCGACTGTAATGGAGGCGCAATAGCCTAGGTGATTCCATTCCAAAATGCTTTTCCCCCTCCCAGTTAGATCCCATTTCTCTTGTGTTTGAACGGATAACGAATCTGAACCGACAGTAAAAGATGGCATGTGCACATGTGCTCAAATTGATTTTTAAGGAGAAGTTCGGTTTTTAACTGGTGTTTCAGTAACGAAAAATAGACCAATAAACGAGGTTGGGCCAGACAATTTTAGAGATGAGAACTTAATCTTGAATCGTTCACGACAATAAGAACGTCTAATATTTTGGTGGTCATGTAATTAAGAATCTACTGTTGAGACCAGATGGCTCAGGTTAAATAAGGAATTTAACACCCTCTGTCTTGGAGATTTTGTGCACATGTGCACACCATGGTATAGGTTAGAAGAGCCAGAATTAAATTTATTCACTCTTACACCAGGGCTCTTTCTGGGCTCCAAAGAGTCAAAAACATGAGTGTGCACATCTGCAGAACCTGAACATTTGAGAGTTTCATGCCGAGAAAGTCGGCATTTGTTTTCTCCAAATATTGGTATTTTTATCGGTCACTGGGATGGATTTTGAAGAGAAAAACTCAACGGTGGAGAGTTCACGAAATTAAGAAGCAGTGTTTCCAGGCATGAGATTTTGCTGTTTTCTTTCGATTTTTGTACCTGGTTTTTGTGGAATTTGTGCACATGTGCACACCTTGGTTTAGGATGAGAGAGCCAAATCTTTAAAATTTTTCACATAGGTTTGGATGCTTTGTGTTGCAGCTTCGGACTCAAAAATAAGAGTGTGCACATGTGCACAAACTCAACTTTTTGGAGTTTTATGGTGGGCAACTTTCCTTTAATTTGCTCCCATGATTGACATTCTTATTGGTCACTGGCATCGATTTTACAGAGAAGAACATAGGGGAAAATTCCTTTATGAAAATAAGAACGCCTAATATTTTGGAGTTCACGTAATTGAGAATCAGTATCTCCAACCATGAGAATATGCCTTGTACCGTGTGTAGTTGCACTTAGCTGTTGGCAAAATTTGTGCACATCTTGGTACAGGTTGATAGAGCAAAATCCACAAATTTTTGACTTGGGTTCGGACGCGTTATTTAGCTTCAGAGCACTCAAAATGACAGTGTGCACATGTGCACAAACTGAACTTTTAGGAGTCGCACGCCGAGCAACTTTGCTTTAGTTTGCTCTCAACATTGACATTCTTAATGGTCACTGGCAAGGATTTGGCTAAGGATAACTTAGGTGTGAATCGTTCATGAAAATTAGAATGCCTAATATTTTTTGTTCACGTAATTAAGAATCGGCATCTCCAGGCATGAGAATATGCCTTGTGCTTTGGGTAGTTACACCAGGCTGTTTGCAAAATTTGTGCACATGTGCACATCTTCGTTTAGGTTGAGAGAGCACAAACCGCAATTTATTCACTTGGGTTTGGATGTGTTTTTTAGCTTTAACGACCACGAAAATGACAATGTGCACATGTGCACAAACTCAACTTTTTGGAGTTCCATGGTGGGTAACGTTGCTTTAATTAGCTCCCAAGAATGACATTCTTATTGGTCACTGGCATCGATTTTGTCGCGAAGAACTCAGGCGTGAATCTTTCACGTAATTAAGAATCTGCATTTCCGGCATAGGCGTATGCCTTGTACTTTGAGTAGCTGCACTTGGCTGTTTGCAAAATTTGTGCACATGTGCACATCTTGGCACAGGTTGATAGATCATAGTTCCACATTTTTTCCCTTGGGTTCGGGCTCGCTATTTAGCTTTAACGCCTTTAAAAATGACAGTGTGCACATGTGCACAAACTCCAGTTTTTGGAGTTCCATGGTGAGTACTTTTGCTTTTATTTGCTCCAAAGGTTGGCGTGTTTATTGGTCACTGGGATGGATTTTGCAGAGAAGAACTTGGGTGTGAATCGTTCACGAAAATAGGGATGTCTAATATTTTGGCGTTCTTGCACTTAAGAATCAGTATCTCCAGGCATGAGAATATGCCTTGTTATTTGGATAGTCGCACCGGTTCTTTGCAAAATTTGTGCACATGTGCACAAACTCCACTTTATGGACTTCTATGGTGGACAACTCTGTTTTAGTTTGTGCCTAAGATTGACATTCTTAATGGTCACTGGCACCAATTTTGCAGAGAAGAACTCAGGTGTGAATAGTTCACGAAAATAAGAATAACTAAGATTTTGATGTTCTCGCACTTAAGAATCAGCATCTCCAGGCATGAGAATATGCCTTGTTCTTTGGGTAGTCGCACCTGGCTCTTTGCAGAATTTGTGCACATGTGCACATCATGGTTTAGGTTGAGAGAGCATGATCCAACATTTTTTCTCTTGGGTTAGAACTCTATATTGAGCTTCAGCAACTCCAACAAAACAGTGTGCACATGTGCACAAACTCCTTTTTTTGGAGTTCAATGCTGGGCTACGTTGATTTTATAAGCTCCTAAGAATGACATTCTTATTGGTCACTGGCATCGATTTGGCCAGGAAGAACTTAGGTGTGAATCGTTCACGAAATTAAGAATCAACAACTATCGTTGTGACGGTATCCCAAAAAAATACAAGATTCATGAGCTTGAAGAGTGTGTGCACATGTGCACAAAGTGTCTGTTTAATGATCGCCGAGAATAGGTGAGTTAAGCTGGGTGGGAAAATATTTATCAACAGAAGTCACATTGGGCATCAAGAAGATGATGCATTTTGCATGTCCGAGCTAAGACGTTCACTAGTAGATTTTTTGTGTTTTTAGCGATGGGAATTGCACACAAAGTACATTCTCAAGAATCGAATTATCGATGTGCACATGTGCACAAGGCTCTATCAAGGTTAGATGCAGTCACATCACAGCATTAAACAGAAAAAGAAATTTTGCTTGGATTTGAGATCACTGGGTATTAAACATCATTGATTTGAAATGTGGATTGCACATAAAGTACATTCTAAATTTTTAAGCTTTCTTGCCCGTTTGGATGTGCACATGTGCACACCCTGTTTTCCCCAGTTGAAAACGGCGAGTTAGTTCTCCTAAAAAAATGCACGTTAAGTACATCAAAAAAATGAGTTCTATCGTGGTTGTGCACATATGCACACAGAGGTGGATGAAAAAAGTGCAATTTAGAATGCTCAAAAAGTACATCGAAAAGTTGCAGTCTTAAAGTGGCTTTGGATGGGCACATGTGCACAGAGCTGCCATCTCAATGTACGCAAAGTACATCGTTGAGTTTTAAATTAGCGTACTTTGGACAGCACCTTAAGTACACATTTCTAAAAGTCTGATCACAGGGGGATGGCTTTTGATGAAAACCATCTCGAGGGGTAAGGACAAAGAGAAAACTTCCATATCGTGATTCGGACATCCAATGTGCACATGTGCACATTGGAGGGAGAAGCGGGTGAGGCTATCGCAGTTGTCAGTGAGATACCTAAACATCCATAATACGAGATGACCAATCACCGTTATCTTTTTTTGTGAGGAGCCTTTGTGGCATGTTGTCTGTTGTCGGGATTGTCCTGCATCCTTTTATTCTGATCTTGATGGGCTTTTGGCTATCGAAGAAAAACTTTTTTTCTCGCCCTTTTTGGGATGGCGTTGAAAAACTGGTGTACTTCGTCTTGTTTCCACCGTTGCTTTTTAACAGTGTGGCGACAGCCAATCTTGGTCTCGGTAGTGCCAGTCGATTTTTGATATCGGGATTGACGGCCATGGGCTTAGCGGTGGTGATGGCCTATCTGGTCTCCAAGATGGCTAAGGTGGATCGCATGACCGATGCCGCCATTCGCCAGTGTGGGTATCGCTTCAATTCGTATATTGGTTTTGCACTTGCGTCGTCCCTTTATGGTACCGATGGGTTAGCTTTGTTTGCTTTGTTACTTGGACTTTGGGTGCCGATCCCAAATGCTTTTGCCGTGACTGACTTGTCTCAGGCTGCCCAGAAAAAAGGGGAGGGGTGGACCAGCGTGGTGAAAGCTATTGCCACTAATCCGTTGATTTTGGCGACTGTGGCAGGGCTGATTTTTAATGTTTTCTCTTGGACGGTACCGAGTTTAGTCTTTAATGTGTTTAAGAGTTTGGGATCTTCTTCTCTGGCATTAGCTCTGCTTGCCATTGGATCGGGCATGGCTATTAATGATTTGTCCCGATACAAAAAGTTGTTGACCCTGGCTACCGTGGAACGGCTTGTCGCCGTGCCTTTGGTTGCGGTGGTGATGGGATTGATCCTGAATTTATCCACTGTGGAAATGGGAGCGTTGCTCTGTTTTACCGCTTTACCTACGGCGAACTCGTGTTACATTCTGGCGACGCGAATGGGTGGCAATGGCGAAGCGGTGGCCGATTTAACAACGCTGCAAACCCTTGTTGCGGTGTTGACCTTACCATTGTGGATGATGCTTGCCCAAACCTTCGTCTGAAGAAGAACGTTTGTGCACATGTGCACAAAACAGAAAAGCCTTGCTGCCTCATTATGGAAAAACAGCAAGGCTTTTTTGTAGATGCCTTGTGAACTCAGAAACCTTTTCATGTGTTGATTTGAAGACGGCGCTTAAAAATGAACAAAGCCGATCATGGATCAAGCTGTTTGGCAAAAAGAGGCTTTATCATCAATATGTATTACAATATAAAGCCTAGTGGAAACCCTAGGAAGAAAGTCCCAATTTTTGCAACAGTTTGACTAAATCGACGACCGTACGTACGCCCAGTTTTTTACAGGCCACACCTCGGTGAATTTGAACAGTGCGTTCGCTGATACCCATTTTGTCAGCAATCACTTTGTTCATCAGGCCCTGTGCAACAAAACCTACCACTTCTTTTTCCCGGTCGGTGAGCGTGTCGTAGGTTTCCGCTAAGCTTTGGGTGATTTTGAGTTTGGCTCGACGTTCCAGGTCGCGTGCCACCGCAGCATCCAACGCCTGGAGAAGGCGAACTTCATTGACTGGTTTTTGGAGAAAATCATCTGCTCCGTGTTTGAGCGCGTGAACGACCATGTCTACGTCACCGTGCCCGGAGACAAACACAATGGGAAGCTCAATGCCTTTGATGCTCATGAGCTCTTGCAGTTCTAAGCCTGACATGTTCGGCATACGGACGTCCAGGAGCAGGCATCCAGGATCACTAAAGTCATCGTGTTCGACAAAGTCCAACGCATCGGTGTAGGAGCGAACACGACGTCCTTCGGCCTCCAGAAAAAAGACCCAGGAACTTAACATCATTTCGTCATCATCGACAATGCGGATGACGGGCACATTGGCATTAGGCATGTTTGAGTTGGTCATCTTGGTGAGTTAACGGTAAAACGATTTCCATGGAGAGTCCGCGATTGGGGTTAGGGTGCGCGTTGATTCGTCCGCCATGACTTTCGACAACGTTCATCACAATCGAGAGACCTAAGCCCATGCCACCTTTTTTGGTGGTAAAGAGTGGATTAAAGATAGCGCGTAACTGTTCTTCATTCAATCCTGGTCCATTGTCTTTAACCGTCAGATGGGCATGATAGTCGTCCGCCGTGAGGGTGACGCTGATTTGCGGATTGAGCTGCGAATGCATAGCCTCCATTGCGTTTTTTAACAAATTGAGGATGGCAAACTCGATCTCCCAACTGTTCATTTCTACCCAAACGGGCGTTTCCATGAGTTCCATGGTAAGTGGTACGACTTTGGTGGACGTCTTTTTGAAAGTGATGAGCGTATCGCGGATCACTTGATTGAGGTCTTTCACTTGTCGTTCGTCAGGAGCGGACTTTGCGTATTGACGTACGTGAGTGACGATGCTTGAGGCGCGATCTGTGAGGAAGACCACTTTGTTGAGAATATCGCGCAACATCTGGGGATCTAAGTCATTTTGTTCACTGCGACGAATGAGTCCTAGGGAGAAATTACGAATGGCACCTAAAGGTTGCTTCATTTCGTGGGCAAAAATCGTCGAGACCTGACTGATGGTTTGCACCTTTTCCATGGATTGCAATCGCGAGCGCGTTTCCATCATCTCGTCCGACATGGCTTTTTGCTCGAGCATTAACCGGTGCAGATCCTGAGTGCGCAAATGCACCAATCGAGAAACCAACAAACTGTGCGCGATAATGGTGAGAATCAAAAGGATGCCACCGAGAAACCACCATTGATAACGCAAGAAAATATCGTGCCAGAATCGGTCCATGAGACCGTGGTAGGGTCCTAATTTCAGGTCCATCAAGAGGTTATGAACGCCTTGAAAGTCGTGAGGCGGAAAGGACCATTCAAGTTCGCCCGCAGAGATACTTGAGAGCGCTGTAGCCGTTACCGTGCGAATGAGAGCTGGATCCACGCTAGGGGTGGAGGCTAAGACCCAACTCGGGTAAAGTGCCGTGGTGTGTTGACAGGCCAGACTTGGATCATTTTGCGCACCGATGATTTTTAGCTCCTGCAGTCGGATCAACCCTTCTTTGGCAAAGGCTTCTAAAGTACAGGCCGGCAACACGCCCACGGTTTGGAGGGAGGTATCCTGGAGGACCGCTTCAACAACAGGCACCGAATTACCTTGGGTCTCGTCAATCTGAGAAAAGAACGTGTTGGGGTTGTAGCGCAAGTGTTCTAAGTGCGCCATCAACGCGACAAAACCGCCAAAAGACGTTTTATCCAACGTCACGAGTTTTTTCCCGCCTAAGTCGCCCATTTCCCAGCTGGCTGTTTGTGGTGTGTTGGGCACGAACGCGACGCTAGCAGTCATATGGTCGGCGTCCACCGCCTGAGGCGTGACCAATCCGGCTAAGGGACGCAGTGTCACCTCATGGTCGATACTCGCATAGCAGAGGGCATCACAGATGAGGAAGTCAATGACTTTGGCTTTCACGGCCTGAAGGAGGGTTTCCTCAGTGTAGTAAGTCATGATCACTTTGCGAGGCGATAAATTGCGACGGATGTGATCCAAAAGAATGGCTTGCTGAGAGGCGATCTCATCGAGGTCGGCCCGCATAATGGTACCAACGCGCACAGGGGGTTCACTGGTCTCGCCCCAGACCGAATCGAGTTGCGCGAGGGCAGGAAGCGCAAAAATCGACAACACGATCCCCATCACCCAAGCTCGCCAGGAGCCAGGGTGACGGTTAAAGTTGGACGCAGAGAAGAACCACAGGTTGTGCACGATGGAGAGCTTCACCTCTTAAAGCAGATCTTTGCGACTAAATCGCCAATACCCGAGCAGCAAAAAGAGCAAACCCGATGCGCTGAGATAGAGTAGCGCATACGCAATGAGCCCCGCTTGCCCCAAGTTGTCTAACAAGAAATACGCCACCGGTCCCACCACCGAGAGCACGGGATCAAATAGCGAGATAGCTGCCATTTTAAAGACTTGGATCGGATTGAGAAGCGCCAGGCTATAAATAATGTTTTCGGGAACCAGCGCTTTGATCAGCAACCCGAGCAAAACAATGTCTAAAAACGCGACCAGGATAAGCCAAAGCGTAAGCGCAACCGCCAGTCCCATTTCCTGTGTTTTCACCAGCGACGAGGTGAGAAAACTGAGCCCAATGTAGTAGAGCGTGCTCGCCAATAATAGGCCCGCGTAAAGCGCGCTCAATGACCAAGGCACACTTTGGCCACGCAGAAGTGAGAGCACGTCCGCGAGCGCCAGTGAGACCACCAGGGGCAGAGCGATGATCGTATAGCGTGCTAGCGCTTTGGCCCAGTAATATTGGCCCAAACTGATGGGGTAGCTCAGTAAATATTCAAAGACATTGGTTTCACGCTCTTTCACCAGGGTGCGCACGGTGCTCACGAGAATAAAAATCGGGAGCACCAAATTTGTCGCTTGAATAAAGATAAGAAGCAGTCGAGTGAGCCCCGTAAACCCCATGACACGACTGTCCGTGACGCCTGTGGCAAAGATAGTAGCGATGCTCAAGACGATCAGGACGACATAGCCCCAAAACCATTTGGAATGGAGCGCTGCGCTGATGTCCATTTTGAATAAAAGACCCACGTTTTTCATAATGGTTTGGCTCGTCGGTTAGTGACCCATGGCATGGTGATGGGCCTTACTCTGAATTTTTTCGGCGACAATGGCTTGTGCTTCTTCAAGGGTAACGACCTTTTTGTCGGTCGGGAGTTTGTCAGCAGAGGCGACCACACCCAGCCCAAAAGACATTGGTGTCACAAACGGGGTGGCAATCACGCCTTTTTGAATATTCACCCAACCTTCACCTTGAGCATCGGTCGCATATATCAAGGCGTCTTTTGCCCAGGTGGGGTGGGTTTTGTTAAGCCAGTCAAGCGCACATCCCAAATCATCAAAGGAGAAATGGTCACCCGTTTGAGGATTCACAATTTGCGCAGTGAAGTGATGGTCACTAATCAACATGTTGCAACGCGTGCAGGTATCCCGATCCCAAGCAGGGTTGACGGGGTCAAGATTGACCGATTTGTCGCAACCCACAAGGCCAGTGAGCGCGCTGCCCAAAAGAGCAATACTCATCAAAGTGCGAAACGTTTTAGAGGGCTTCATCTTTAACAATCCTTCCTAGGTCCATATAGAGGGCACGATCCAGTGTGGTTTGGAGTTCTTCCAACCGATGACTAATAAAGATCATGGTGGTGTGAGCAAAGAGCGGTTCGCGAATGATTTCAGCAAACGTTTCGCGACCTTTTACGTCGAGATTGGCGGTGGGCTCATCAAAGAGCATGATTGGGCAGTGTCGAGCAAAAGCGAGCGACGCGAGCACTTTCTGCTTCATCCCGCCAGAGAGCTTATTGAAGGGTTTATTGAGTTGCTCTTCAATAGGGAGATCAAAGCGGTGACAGTATTCAAACGCTTCCTCACGATCCAGTCCTGAGGTATTGGCCGCAAAATCCCACAACGCCTTTAGCGAAAAGGGTAGGGGTGGCGGCAGTTGAGGAATAAAGGCCACGTTTTTCAAGGCCTTTTCACGCTCTGTGCTGGGATTAAACCCCATGATGCTTACCGACCCGTGATCCAGCTGATAGTCGCCGAGGAGGCAACGCAGCAACGTGGTTTTCCCGGCGCCATTTTGCCCGAGCAAAATGACACGCTCACCCGCCTGAATCTGCAGGTCCACCTGATCGAGAACCGTTTGCGAGCCAAACCGTTTGGTGGCTTGTTGAATGTTGATCACCATGATTTACACCAAATCTTTAAGTCGATGGTTAAAGTGAAAGACATCGCGTGAGCAAGCATCTAAGCATTTGCCACACATTGTGCAATCCGTGGAGTTGAGGAACACGGTGCCGTCTTTGCTGATAAAGACGGGAGCTAAGGCTTCGGGGACGTGACACGCAGGGGTGCAGTCGCCACAGTTGTCACACAACGTGCGATCGGCTTCGATGCGGATGAGCGCAATGGGATTTAATAGGCCGTAGACCGTCCCACTTGGGCAAATGGATCGACACCAAACGCGTTCGTAGAAAAAGATCTCGAAGGTGAGTACCACCACGACCACGAGGGCCGATTCGGTCAGACCGTAAATCAACCAACGCGAAATGATGCCCACCACGTTGATGTGCTCGAAAATCAAATACCCAGAGAGGGCACTCGCGAGCAAAAACGACACCAAAAACACGTATTTGATTTGGGTGGTGACTTTTTTGCGTTTTTTGATCACGCCGCGCTTGACCAACCAACGGTGCATACTTTGCGCCCACTCGGAGAGCAACCCATAGGGACAGACCCAGGCGCAAAAACTGCGCCCGCCGATCATCCAGTAAATCAGGGCGATCGAGATCATGCCAATCATCAAGTTGGTGGCAATTTTGTGGTGAGCGGCAATGACTTCGAGACTGCAGTAGAGGTCCACCAGGTGGTAGCCCATTAATCGGCTAGCAACCAAAGAGCCTTCGAGCATCTGGACGTCAAAGCCGTAGGAGAGCAAGAAAAAGCTCGCTAGCAAAATGGGGACGCACCAGCGCAAGGGGCGGATTTTTAAATGTTTCTTCCCGTCCACTGTCGTTCGCCAAAAGAACGAGGAAGGTGGACGCGTCGTATCTCGTTTCATCAAAAGTGTCCCTGTCCAACGTTATTTGAACTGTGAAATTTCGTGCGCGAGTTTGGCCAACTCTTCGTCGCTCGTGCGAGTGAGTAAATCGGCCATCAAGGTGTTTTCCACTTCGTTGGCCTTATAGCGACGAAGCATGGCTAAGTTTTCTTCTTCGCTCTTGCCGGCAATCGAGGGTCCCACTGGGCCCTTGCCATCTCGCCCGTGGCACGAAGAGCACTTCACGAGGTAAAGGTCGGAGAGCTTTTCTTGAGGGATCACGATACGCTTGAGCGGCTCCGGGGTCGTCGTTTCGGCGACTGAGACGGGTGCAGACGTGGCAGCAGGCGTGGCTGATGTCTGCTTGGCTTTGGCACTGCCCTCATCGATGGTGGCTGAGGAGTAGCGTGGGTCCTGAGTAGGATCGGGGGCGGTAGGAACATCCGCTCCACTTTGCCACATCCAGAAAGCGATAGCACCGAGCGCGACAGTGGCTACAGCAACGATCGGTTTATTGACGGCCATGATCAATCTCCTTCATGGGGTTGGGAGCCAAGCCACGTTTTTCGGCTTGGACTTCGGCATTAAAGCGCGCCAAATCCTTGGCAATAAAGTCAATTTGCTCAGGGCTCATACGGCGCACGAGGTCCGCCATCAGTACATTGGCATTGGGGTCATCCGTGTATTTTTGAATCATGTCACGGACTTCTTGTTCGTTTTTGTCGATCAGAGAGGGTCCCACGACGCCGTTGCCATAGTCGTCATGGCAGGCCGAGCAAAGCAGGATAAATTCTTTCGAGAGACGCTTGGAGAGCAAATTGGCATTGATGGAGCCGTAGGGGGAATTGCGTGCGGCGACCACGACCTGCACGTTTTTCACTGCCTCGGTGACATCTTGACCTTCCGGCGCGTACTGAATCTGACTCTCCCCTTGGACGTTATAGGTGCGAAAGGCTGCACCCGGGGCCGTCGGACGCGCTTTTTCAGCAGGGGCATCGTTGACGACCGTAATGC
>OGXZ01001929.1_pt1 | contig 11174 bp, 5 predicted proteins | sample 1576431 | NCBI WGS metagenome assembly OGXZ01 (sample SAMEA3541590, study PRJEB24748) | human gut metagenome | biome: human gut; feature: human-associated habitat; material: faeces | place: China | collected 2012
CACTGAGCCAATAGCTCCACAAATGCTTCATGGCCAGCTTGCTAAGGACAGGTATGCCCATCAGCTCCATGGCCCTTTTATTGGTACATCGCTTTTTTTGAAACAGCTTCTTAAGCTCTGGTGTGATTTCTTCTTCTCCCGGCGGCCGCCAGCTTTCTTTGACAGACTTGCACATGCGTTCTACCAGTTCTGACTCCCGCTCCGTCAAGGGAGAACCAATCCGTTCGCAATACGCCCTGAATCTGTCTGCGGACACCCGCTCCGGCCAGTCTGGCGGCCACCGCTTTTGCTCTTCCAGCCTTTTTCGAAATCCTTTGGCTGCCCAGCACGCTTTATTGGTACTTCCAAAGCGCCGTTTCAAATAAACCTGACGTATTAGGCTGAGCTGATACAGCCGTGGCTTATGGCCTGGATGATCCATTGTCCCAACCACGGCCTCCAAAAGCGCCTCATCCGTATAGCTCTCATAAATCTGCCGGCCGATATTCCCTTCGGGATTAAATACCCGCCAGATGTCCGGATCCACCGTTTGTCTTGAACTTTCTTGTTCTTCCCGGCTTTCCACGTCCAGTTCTGAGAGCCACTGGCGGTATCCCCGCAGCTCTTTTTCCGTCAGCTTTTGCTCTTTGAGCATGATACCGCTCACCTCAACAAGTAAAAGGCACGCCCTCCCCTTGGGTGAGCGTGCCTTACATTTGTATATCCCACCCATTTCTTCACAATCAGGTCTTGCCGACTAGACGGCGGGGGCAGGCCCGTACCGGTTTCCCGGAGTTTCACCCAACTGTGTTTTCTGCTTGATTGTGGGCAGGGCCGCCCGGCAGGTCGAATTCGGTCTGCCGGGCTCCTGCTCAAGTAAGGAGGGGCTCCCTCTATCCTTACCGGGGGGAGTCCCCATACAGCCCGGCCTGGTTTTGCAGACCGGAGCCAAACGGGGCCTTTATGGTTCTTCCAGAGTCTCAGGCCTTCTCCGCCTTGCTCTCCAGAAGGCGCATCAGAATGGTGGCAACCTCAGCGCGGGTGGCCTGGCCCTGCGGGTCCAGACGATTTCCATCCTTTCCGGTAATCAGCTTCTCCGCATAGGCCCACTCCATAGCCCGGGTTGCCCAGGCGGAGGTATCCGCACCGTCGGCAAAATCCTGTAGACTGGCTGTTTTGCTCACATCCCAGCCTTTGAGCTTTGCATAGCGGTACAGGATGGAGGCAATCTGCTCACGGGTCACGCTGCCCTCCGGGTCAAAGCCCGCACCTGTGCCGCTGACGATATCAGTCTGGCTGGCCCAATCCACAGCCTCGGTGTACCACGCATCCGGCTTCACATCCGGGAAACCGGATGTGCCAGCCGCCGCAGGCTCGCCCTCCAGCCGCCACAGCGCCGTAACCAGCATGGCGCGGGTCATGGTGCCGTTGGGAGAGAAGGTGGTGGCGCTGGTGCCGTTAAAGAGCTCGTTGGTATAGGCATAGGCCACTGCGTCGTAGAACCAGTCTCCCTCACGCACGTCGGTGAAGGGGAGCTGCACCGGCTGTTCCGGCGGTACTGCAACAAAGGTGCCCAATTGGGTCGTGCTGACCTTTACCCAAAGCCCGCCGTTCCGGCTCAGGCAGACGCCAGCCAACTTCTCTACCGCGCCGCCTCCGCTGATCTGGTATACGGTGCAGGCCTGGCCCGCCTGGAATGCACCGGCATTCACGGGCAGAAGCAGGGTAATGGACCGGCCGCCAAAGCTGGTGATGGACTTGTTGCCGGAGGTAAGGGACACCTCCACCACAGAGGCACCGCTCATCTGCTCTTCCGTAACGTCCGCCCTGCCGTTCAGCAGAGCCTCTGCCTGGGAGATGGTGCGCCGTGCCATATTGACGGTCAGATCCTTCCCGCCTGCCCCACTCAGGATTCTGGCAAGGGTGAGATTTGGCATGGACAGCTCGCCCAGCGGCGTCCGTACAGCCAGATCCGCGTTCGTCTCGTCAAGGGCGTTGTCCAGGGTGCATCGGGGCAATTCCACAGAGATAGCGGACGCCTGTTCCGCCCCCGTCGGGGCGATGACCAGCACGCTGGCCTCGGCCTCGAGAGCCTCGTCCAGGAGCTTGTTGAGATCCGCCGCAGTCACTGCCGCAGAAGCGTTTCCGCTATTATCCACAGACGCTTTGGGCTCCAGGACAACTTCAACGCCGTCCTGCTCTGGCAGTGTCAGGCTACCGTCAATGACAGGCAGCTCATTCTGCCCGACCGCACCGGACTCTATCAGCCACAGCCGCAGGGCCTCATACCGCCCTGCGTCCTCTGCTGTAATGTACTCCCGCTGCTTGCTGTTCAGCTTCTCATATGCGTCTGCGGCTTTCCGCACCTGACGGATCAGGCTACTGGTCGGGACTTTGTTCTTGTTAACCGCCGGCAGCTCCTTTAGGAGCTTTTTGGCTGCGTCGATCTTCTCATAGAACTCGATTTTCTCCTCGGCGGCCTCCAGCTTATTCAAGAGGGTCTGGCTGATCTCAGCCTTCGCCTTTTGGGTCAGCGCGTCATAGGCCGCCCGCGCCGCCGACACCTTAGATGCCTGGGTCTTGTAGTTGGCATAGGTAATCTCCGGCACTGCCTTGATCATCCCAATGACCGCTTCCGCGCTGTTGCCGTTCACCACGGTAATGGTATACTTGGTACCCTCGTAGTCAATGGCCTCCGTGCTCTGGTTGTTCATAGAAGGCCACGATGGGTCGCCTACGCCGATGTAAAGGATGTCGCCGGGCTTGACTGTGATGCTCTCCGTGCGCTTGTAGAAGGCAGAGTCGCGGTTGTAGCGGTTCAGGAAGGTCTTAACCATGTAGTTCTTGTTGACCGCGGTGGGCGTCACGGTGACCCGCGCACTGTTCCCGGTAATGCTCAGGGTATACTCCAAGGTATCGCCGTCAAAACGGGGGGCGAGGGTCCCGCCGCTAATGTGCAGGTCCTCCAGACTAGTGTCCGAATTGCCCCAGAGACTCCCCACATCTTCGCCCAGGTTCTGGGTGAACACGATGTTCAGGTAGTCGCCGTCTGCCAGCTCGTAGGTGCCGCGGCCTCCGACCCGGAAGGACTGGAAACCTTCGTTGACAAACCAGTCGTTGAGGGTGCCCATCCAGCCGGCACCCCGGGAACCGTCGAACTCGGCCAAGCTGGGCTCGCTGTTGTCCCGCCGGCCATTTCCATTTTTATCCATATAGATGCCGGACAGGTAGGTGATATCATAGCCTCCGGTATCGCTGGCCCCGGTACCCCACCAGGAGTAGCCGTCCAGGGCCAGGGCCTTGAGTACGATGGTCATCATGGTGTCCTCGGCGCACAAGTCATACCAGCCAGACGCCAGGGTGCCGGTGAAGTCTCCGCCCCAGTAGGTGTTATTCTCAATGCTGATATACACCTCGCCTACCACGGGGCCAAAGTCCGGGATCTCCGTGCCACGCTGGAAGGTGGCGCGGATGCTGTGGCTCGCATCCACATCGTAGAAGGTATAGGAAGCGCTGCCGTCCGAACGGATGTACAGCTCGTCCAGATCGACCGTCTTTCCGTCTACGCGCAGAGTGGCGATCTCGTAACCGTTGTCCGGCGTGATGTGGAAGATCTGATCTTCGCCGGCATCCACTTCGACAGAGCCAAACGGATCAATATCTCCATTGCCGCCAGCCGTCGCCGTGATGGTAAAGGTCTGCGCTGTGGTCTCTGCCAGGACGATGAAGGTGCTCAGGTGGTTCACGCTGATGCTGACCACCCGGCCACTGTCAGAAACGCGGCATGTGCCGGTAAGAATCTCATGGCTACCGTTATCGCTGATAACCAGCACTTTGTACTCTCTACTCAGGGTAAAGCTGTTGTCCACGGGGATGGTGAGGGTAAGGTCGTGACCACCGAAAGAGGTAAGTTCTGTGCTGCCCACCCTGACCGACACTTCCACCGCCACGCTACCGGCGAGGTTCGTCCCATCGGGAACTATGTCCTCCATTGCGCTGTGACTCTTCTCCTCCACATGGATGGACAGCTTCTCCCCGTCAGTCTCTTTTTGGGCAATGGAGCCCAGGACATTTGCGGGGAGGGTGACGGTTCCCCTGGACGTCTGGATCTCCACACCGGCATTGGCCTCCGAGATGGTCTGGGCCGCGCCCGCGGGCAGTTCCACGCTGACCGAGGAAATGCTGCTGCTGTCCGCCGTGGGAATGATGGTGATGGTATCCGCCGCTGATGCAGTCACCGCTTCTACCGCTTTCTGCACCGCCGCTTCGTCGATGACCGCGGTCTGAGTATTGCCATTTATTGTCACCTCCTGCACGATCACAGGGGAGGGCTTCTCAAAGGTGACGGATATGGCGTGGTCCTCGGTGACGTTCTCAAAGGTGTAGGTGTAGGATTTGCTGTCCGCGCTGGTGACCAGGGCGTTGGCGGCTGTGGTCGGGGCGGCAGATTCCGCCTCCGTCCGCTCCGCGCCGCAGTCCGGGCACACATAGACGGAAATTGTCTCCGTGGAGGCCGCCGCGTCCAGCTCCCAGCTGTGGGGGGCCAGAGAGGACAGCTCCTCCAGGCCGCAGGCGGCGCATACGTTCCAGTGCACCCCGCTGCTGTGGGCTGTCTCTGTGAAGGCGTGCTGTGCGTAATCGCCATAGGACTGGCCGCAGTGATGGGGAAATTGGGGTTCCAAGTTTTTAAGAGCCGACAAATCAACTGGGAGGCGTATGCGCAGCGTCAGCAGGCGCTGTTCCTCACCGACAAGATGGCGTATGAACTTAACCTCACCGACGAGCAGTATGAGGCAGCATACGAGATAAACCTCGACTACCTGATGGGTGTGCGCACCGTCGACGACCTGTATGGTCCCTATTGGGAGCGTCGTAACCTCGATCTCAGCTACATCCTCCTGTCGTGGCAGTATCGTGCTTTCTGTGACGCCGCCTATTTCTATCGTCCGCTCTACTGGAACGCAGGCTATTGGCATTTCGGCGTTTATGCCCGCTACCCGTATCGCGACTATTTCTTCTTTGGCCGTCCCACCGTTTACATAGAGTATCGTGGCGGTCACAGCTGGCACATGAACGGTGGTCGCTCGTGGTATCGCGACCGTCGCATCTGTCCGCCGCATCATAACAACTATTTCGGAATGCGCGACGGTTTCAGTCGTGGCGATTTCGGCAACGGCTATAGCGGCAACCCCAGCAGCCGCACCCAGTTCGGCACAGCCCAGCGCCCGCCGATGATGAACAACGGAACCATGTCGTTCGGCAACGTTAACGGCAACAACGCTCAGTTTGGTTCAGGTCGCCGCTCCTCAGCTTCTTCTCGTGGCAACAGCGCTTTTGGCAGCAATGGTCGCGAGAGCAGCACCCGCAGCACCGTAGGCAACTCGCAGAGCACCTTTGGCAGCAGACGCTCAGGCTCAACGACAAGCACGCCCCGCAACACGTTCTCACCCAGTCGTAACGAGGGTAGCTCATCGTCATCAGGCTCAAGCTTCGGCTCAGGTCGTCGCTCTTCATCATCGTTTGGTGGCGGACGCGGTAGCTCTTCGTTCGGAAGCAGCAGTCGTCCAAGCGCCCCCAGCGTAGCCCCAAGCCGCGGCAACAGTTCATTCGGCGGTGGCCGTAGCGGTGGAAGCTCATTCGGCGGTGGTCGTAGCGGTGGAAGCTCGTTTGGTGGTGGCCGTAGCAGCGGTGGCTCATTCGGTGGCGGCAGCAACCACGGTGGTGGCGGTCATGGCTCGTTTGGCAGCCGAAGATGAATTAAGTGAAGAGAGAAGATTGAAAAAATTTTGATTGGATAAAGAAGGTAATTTTAAAGAGATAATCAAGGGTTATAAAAAAGATAATAAAAAGATTATAGAAAAGACAATTAAGGGTTATAAAAGAATATTATTGGTCTAATTTTTTTCTCACGACTTGCAAGGGATAAGTGCTCCTGAGCAAGTCGTGAGATTTTTTTACCGTCACTAAGCCATCTGTTTCAAAGCTCCAGCACGCGCACCTCAGCGTTTTTCATCGGCACAATCTTGTTTGTGGGCTTGTCATAATAGACGCTTTGTATGGCCTTGTTAATGATGCCGTGGCCCACGGCCAAGACCGTCTTTCCGGGATAGCTGCGGCGTATGAACTCGATGAAGCGTGCCGCACGCGCTTTCAGGTCGTCCATCGTCTCAATGTCGTCAGGCCATGGCTCACCTTTAAGGTCGGGTATGTAACGCCCTGTGAAACCTCCCCAGTTGCGCTCGCGCAGCAGAGGCGTGGTCACAACAGGCGCTTTGTGGGGTAGGGCTATGATGTAGCAAGTGTCGATGGCGCGTTTGAGATCGCTCGACACGAAAGCGTCGATCTGCCTGTCTGCCATCTCTTTCGCCACCACCTCAGCCTGTTCGCGTCCGTGGGTGGTGAGCTGTCCTTGAGTCTGTCCTTGCATAATCTGGTTCACGTTGTCCACCGTTTCGCCGTGGCGCGTGAGCAAAAGGGTTGTATGTGTCATTGCTTGTTTCCTTTTTTTTATTTTCTTTGTTCCTTTTCTTTTTTTCCGACTGCAAAAGTAATGATAATTCGCGATTTTTTGATAATTTTGCCAATGTAAGTTTTGCTTACGAAACAGAAACAATTCTATCCCCCACAAACACCTTTTCATTATGGACAATCTGTTGCTTAGCGCAGCCATTGGCGACATCGCAGGAAGCGCATACGAGTTTAATGCTACAAAGAAAGAGGAAGACGTGGTGTTCTTCCATCCGAAAGCCAAGTATACCGACGACACGGTCTGCACCTTCGCCTGTGCCGAGGCGCTGCTCCGCGACCTCAACATGGGCGACAACCTGCACACACGTTGCCGCCAGCACCCGTGGGCAGGCTATGGAGGCAACTTCATGAGATGGGTCAGCTCGTCAAACCCTCAACCTTACAACAGCTTCGGCAACGGCAGCGCCATGCGCTGTTCGGCGGCAGGATGGCTGGCAGAGAGCGAGGCCGAGTGTGTGAGCATGGCATCTCTCACCGCCATGCCCACCCACAACCACCCCGAGGGCATAAAAGGAGCGGTGGCGACAGCCCTCACCGTCTTTTTCTTAAAGACAGGACGTGGTGCCGACTATGTGAAAGAGAATGTGCTTCAACGTTATTATCCCGAGTGGGCATCGCTCTCTTACGATGACATAAAGCCGCGCTACACCTTTGACGAGACGTGCCAAAAGACCGTGCCCGCGGCCCTCATCTGCCTTCTTTCTTCTTACGGTTATGTCGACTGCCTGCGCCGTTGCATAGCTCTTGGCGGCGATGCCGACACGCTCTGTGCCATTGCCGGCCCCATGGCCTATGCCATGTATCGCGAGATGCCTGCCGCGTTGGTCGATGCCGCTCTCGACATGTTGCCAGAATGGATGTTGAAGGTCAATGCCGAGTTTGACCGCGAGTGCAGTCGTCATCTCATCATACGCGAAAAACGGTTGCCGCTGCCCGCCTTCTTCACAAGAAAGGTTAAGGGACAGATGCGTACGCTTGTCGACATGCTTGCCGCTCTGAACGCGCGACAGGGATTCTCCTCGCCCGATGAGGCTTACAACGCGCTCATGGAGATCTTGGAGATGGCTCGCATGGGCGGCGATGATGTGGCGTTCAACTGTAGCTTGCGTTCCATGTGGTGCTATGCCAAAGAGTGTTTCCGCGATGGCCATTTCGACATAGACCTGCTGCGCGACCGTCTCTCGCCCGTGGGCTATCATGGCGTGTATGGCGCTTACCGCGACTATGTGGTCGACAAGACCATCCGCCTGGTGGCTTATCTCAACGAGTTCAGGCGTTACACCAGTGCCGACGACCTGTGCAACGATTTCTTCAAAGCCTCGGGTGGCGTGAACCATTGCGGTCCCAACCCCGAAGACTATTATTTCGCTTTTAGCCCCGACATAAAAGAGACGTTCCACCGATACCTGCAACGCTTCTGGCCGGAGCTGGCGCCCACAGGACAGCTCGACGGCAACCTGTTGCGCGAGTTTATGTATCGCCGTCATGAGCGCGGCGTGCGCAAGTATGGCTTGGCGGCTGTGCTGCAACGCAACTTCCGCGACGAGGATGTAAGTTGTAGCTTTACGGTGAAGAAAGCCTGGCGTGGCGGAGCTGCCCCCACCTACATGTACGGCAAAAACGTGTGGGGCAGAGACCCGCGCTACCCTGACCGTCATTACGTCAAGGCATGTGTGGCAAGACCTTATGGCGCCAATGAGGTACAAGACATGTATGAGTATCAGCTTGTTCGCTCCATTCTTAAGGAAGACAAACATTATGTTGAGACAGGCATTTGCTTTGTGCCGCTCGAAGACACCACCTTGCCCGTGTTCATCTGCTATGGAGGCATGATGCTCTTCGACACCCAAGAAGAGAAAAACAAGTTTATATGGAGCATGCTCGACGACTGGCGCAAGGCAAACAACGGGGGAGACGAGTGATGGGTGTAAGCATTTTCGGACATGAGATAAGCGTCAAAACCACCGACTGCTGTCATGGCGACACACCCGGATCAAGGGTGCCGCCCGCCGTAAACCTCTTTGTCAAGGTCACCGATGGTTGCAACGCCCGTTGCCTGTTCTGCTCCAACGCTGGCGCTCCTCACACCACGGGGACGTTTGACATGGCGAAGCTCTTCAGCGTGGTTGATGAGCTGCAACGCAACCGCATCATCATCAACCGCTTCAACATAACGGGTGGCGAGCCTGCTGTGGTGGCGCCGCTGGTGGAGGAGCTGCTGCAGGAGCTGTCGAAAAGCCGGTATGACGACATACATGTTCACCTTAACACCAACGGACTGCTGCCTTCGTCGCAGCGTCTCATGCAGCACCCTCGCTTCGATTCTGTCTCCATGTCGCTCCACCACTACGACCGCCAACGGCTGTCAGAGCTTTACGGCACGGAGATCCTGCCGTCGGCGCTTCGCTTTGAGGGCATTGACATGATGAAGCTCAACGCCAGTTGTAACCTCGTGCGCGGATATATCGACTCCACCGCCGAGGCTCATCGCATGATGAACTTCTGCCTCGACCTCGGCATCACACGCCTCGGCTTTGTGGCTCTTATGGATGTTAACGCCTATTGTCATGAGCGGTTCGTTCCTCTCTCTGCCTTGCAGCTCGACACCATACCTCATTGCTATTTTACCGAGAGCCGCAACCGTGGGCGCAACTGCTGTTGCAGCAATTATCTCTACAACCGCAATCTGCGGGTGCTCGACATCTACATGCGCCATTATGTCAACCGCGCCTACTGTGAGTCGTCGCTGCTCTTCGACGGCAAGCATCTGAGGCAGGGGTTCGGGAACGATATCATTATTTTTTGACTGAAGTTGCTGGTGATGGAATTTATCGGGAGTTAAAAAGGAAGTTAACTCGCTTTGCGAGTGAAGATAACGGACATGTGCAAAATTTTTTGAGATCTAATGTTTCTCAAAAGCATAAGAAACGAATGAAGACAAACGACAACATAGCAGCGCTGTTTGAGCAACGCAAGCATCAGCCACAATGGAACACTTCCTATCCGTTGCGTCCTGACCATTGGGCACGCTACCGATGGGGTGGGGACGAGCTGTCTTTCGACGGCAAGCAATCCTTCGATGGCGAGCAACCCTTCGTTGGTAAGCAGGTTTTGCCTTTCGACGGCGAGCAAGAGCTGTCGATGTATGTCCACGTTCCTTTCTGCAAACGGCTGTGCTCGTTTTGCGAATACACGCGCATGGTGCTGCCCGATGAGGCCACGCAAACCCATTATGTGGAAGTGTTGCGGAGCGACATCAGGCGTTTCCGTGGGCAGATGGGAACCTTTCGTCTTGCGGGCTTCGACATCGGCGGCGGCACCCCCATGGCTCTGTCTGACCATGCTTTTGGTTTGCTCCTCGATGTCTATGATGAGGCAGTAGACGGCCTGCTGCTTGCTGCCGATTATGAGCCGAGCATAGAAGGCACGTTTGCTTCTGTGTCGCGTCAGAAGCTGGAGCGTGCAGCAGCAAGTGGTGTGCGCCGCCTGTCGCTTGGCTTGCAGACCACCAGTGGCGATGTGTTGTGCCGTCAGAACCGTGCTGTGGAGAGCGTCGCTTCTATGGCGCGTGTGCTCGACATGGCTGCCGCTTGCGGCATGTCAAAGGTTAATGTTGACCTTATGTATGGCTTGCCGGGTCAAACCCAGGCGAGCATTGCTGCCGACATCAGCATCCTTGGCACGCTTCGCCCCCAACAGGTCACGCTCTATGAGCTTCGCACCAACATGATAGCATGTAAGGTGTTGCCGTCAAAAGACGTCCTTTATGCCCAATACGCCCAACTGTTCGAGGCTCTCACCGCCATGGGCTATCATGCGCGGTTTGGGCAAAACACGTTCTCTCTGTCGCCCGTTGACGGCGGCGTGTCGTCCTACCTCCGTAGCCGCATGCTTCACGGCACCTCCTATCGTGGCTTCGGCGTGTCAGCACAGAGCATGAGTAGGCGTGGTGTGGCTTACAACGTGGGCAAGTCGGCCTCTGCTGACAGTCTAAAGAAAATCCTGCCCGGCAACAGTTATGCCGAGCAGGATGTGTATCTTCTTCCACCCGCCGAGTGGGTCTCCAAGTATGTGTCCATTGCCGCCTATAACGGTGCGTTCTCCTTACGTCGAATAGAGGAGGCGGTAGGAAAAGAAGCCATGCGTCCGTACCTCGATGTCCTTCGTTTCTGTCTTGCCGAGAACCTCATGACCGTCGACGACGCCAACAATTGGGTGTGCATCACCCCTCATGGCTTCAAACACTACGGCGCCGTCTTCTCCCTCTTCACTTAAACCCAAAACGGATTTCCCCCTTTTCCGTTTCCCCCTTTTCCGGCGTCGTCCTTTTTTACCTTTAAACGTCGTCAGCCTTTTTTTTACCTTTTTACTTTTTTACCTTTAATCGTCGTCAGCTTTTTTTACCTTTTTACTTTTTTACCTTTTTACCTTTAAAATTCTTTTTTCGTACTGTTCTTTTATAACCCCGTCCGCCCACGAATAATAGTCGGCAAAGGCTTTATACACGTCTTTCTTGTTGCCTTCTTTCTTGTTGCCTTCTTTCTCGTTGCGCAGATCGTTTACAAGCGCCGTTCCCTTATTCATCAGTTCGTCTTCAATCGGCTGGATGAGTTGCAGAATGCCGTTCCCCTTACGGTTCACAAGCTGAGCCACGTCGATGTAGCTTG
>OGXZ01001932.1_pt1 | contig 11167 bp, 10 predicted proteins | sample 1576431 | NCBI WGS metagenome assembly OGXZ01 (sample SAMEA3541590, study PRJEB24748) | human gut metagenome | biome: human gut; feature: human-associated habitat; material: faeces | place: China | collected 2012
AGAAAGCAAAAGGTAACAGAGTACAAGTGATTCTGGAATGTACAGAACACAAAGAGAGTGGAATGCCGGGAACATCTCGCTATATCACAACTAAGAACAGAAAGAATACAACTGAAAGACTTGAGTTGAAGAAATACAACCCGATTCTGAAGAGAGTGACAGTACATAAAGAAATTAAATAATAAATCTATAACTTATGGCAAAGAAAGCGGTAGCAACCTTGCACGAAGGAAGCAAAGAAGGACGTTCTTATACAAAGGTTATCAAAATGGTGAAGTCTCCTAAGACTGGTGCTTACATCTTTGATGAACAGATGGTCCGTAATGAAGATGTTCAGAACTTCTTTAAGAAATAAGATAAATACAGTGGCTGTAAAGCGCTGATGACTTATAAAGATCCCCTTGTCGGTATTTCCGGTAAGGGGATTTCTTTTTAAAAAGAGGACGAAGTTTTTAATATTCGTCAGTTTTGTTATATCTTTGCTGAAAATGCGAAGATAGGCTGCACCTCGGCATAAAAAATGAACGGGTTCATTTTATTCTGCATCCGGTTTGCACTATCTTTGCAGGGAATGCGAAAACAGGTTGCATAAAAATAATTAGTGTATGGGATTTTTTAGTTTTTTCTCCAAGGAAAAAAAGGAAACATTAGATAAAGGATTATCTAAGACCAAAGAAAGTGTGTTTGGCAAGATTGCGCGTGCCGTGGCAGGAAAGTCAAAAGTTGATGATGAAGTATTGGATAATCTGGAAGAGGTGTTGATAACTTCGGATGTGGGCGTGGAAACGACACTGAAAATTATTGAACGTATCGAAAAGCGTGCAGCAGCCGACAAATATATGAATGCCACTGAGCTGAATCATATTTTACGTGATGAAATCGCAGCGTTGCTTACAGAGAATAATTCGGAGGATGTGGATGACTTTGAAGCACCGATTGCGAAGAAACCATACGTCATTATGGTAGTGGGCGTCAATGGTGTAGGGAAGACTACTACGATTGGCAAACTGGCTTATCAATTCAAGAAAGCCGGAAAGTCTGTTTATCTGGGTGCTGCCGATACTTTCCGTGCTGCTGCTGTGGAGCAGTTGGTGATATGGGGTGAACGGGTAGGTGTACCTGTTGTAAAGCAGAAAATGGGTGCTGACCCGGCTTCTGTCGCTTTTGACACACTGAGTTCCGCAACTGCCAATAATGCCGATGTGGTAATTATAGATACGGCAGGACGCCTTCATAATAAAGTCGGTTTGATGAATGAACTGACGAAAATCAAGAATGTGATGAAGAAGGTTGTTCCTGATGCTCCGAATGAGGTGTTGCTTGTGTTGGATGGCTCAACCGGGCAGAATGCATTCGAACAAGCCAAGCAGTTCACTCTGGCAACGGAGGTTACGGCAATGGCTGTTACAAAGTTGGACGGAACAGCCAAGGGTGGCGTAGTCATCGGCATTTCAGACCAGTTTAAAATTCCGGTTAAATATATTGGATTGGGTGAAGGAATGGAAGATTTGCAGGTGTTCCGTAAAAAGGAATTTGTTGATTCACTGTTCGGGGAGAATGCATGAAACGGAAGACTATAGATATCATCACTTTAGGATGTTCTAAAAACCTGGTGGATTCGGAACATTTGATGCGTCAGTTGGAGGAAGTGGGATTCCATGTGACACATGATGCGGAAAGACCGAAGGGACAGATTGCCGTAATCAATACTTGCGGTTTCATCGGTGACGCCAAGGAGGAATCCATTAATATGATTCTGGAATTTGCGCAGGCCAAGGAGGAAGGAAACTTGGAGAAGCTTTATGTAATGGGTTGCCTTTCGGAACGTTATCTGAAGGAATTGGCCGTTGAAATTCCCCAGGTGGATAAATTCTATGGTAAATTCAATTGGAGAGAGTTGTTGCAGGATTTGGGAAAGGCCTATCATGACGAGCTGCACATAGAGCGCACATTGACCACTCCCAAGCATTATGCCTATTTGAAGATATCCGAAGGATGTGACCGTAAATGTTCTTATTGCGCTATTCCCATCATTACGGGACGGCATGTGTCGCGCCCGATGGAGGAGATACTTGACGAGGTGAAGTATTTGGTTGCACGGGGTGTAAAGGAATTCCAGGTTATAGCCCAGGAGTTGACCTATTACGGAGTAGATTTATATAAGAAGCAAATGTTGCCCGAGCTTGTTGAGCGGATTTCGGATATTCCCGGAGTGGAGTGGATACGCTTGCATTATGCCTATCCGGCACATTTTCCGACTGATTTATTCCGTGTGATGCGCGAGCGTGACAATGTATGCAAATATATGGATATTGCCCTGCAACATATCAGCGACAATATGCTGCAAAAGATGCGCCGCCATGTGACGAAGGATGAGACGTATAAGCTGATAGAACAATTCCGTGAGGAGGTTCCCGGTATCCATCTCCGTACTACACTGATGGTGGGACATCCAGGAGAAACTGAAGCCGATTTTGAGGAGCTGAAAGAGTTTGTCCGTAAAGTGCGTTTCGATAGAATGGGGGCTTTTGCGTATTCGGAAGAAGAAGGGACGTATGCCGCTGCTGAATATGAGGATTCTATTCCCCAGGAAGTGAAACAAGCGCGCTTGGATGAGTTAATGTCTATTCAACAAGGCATTTCAGGGGAGTTGAGTGCGGAGAAAGTAGGCAGGCAGATGAAAGTAATCATTGACCGGCTGGAAGGCGAATATTATATTGGACGTACAGAATTTGATTCTCCCGAAGTGGATCCTGAGGTTTTGATTGAGCGTGGAGACAGGGCGTTGCATATAGGTAACTTTTACCACGTAGAGATAGTAAATTCCGATGATTTCGACCTTTTTGGACGAATAATTTAAAGATTTTTCCTTATCTTCTTGCATATGTGAAGAAGATTTGCTAATATAGCACCGTAGTTCAATTTAAAGGCTTACATTTTGAATAACAAAGAGTTTACTTCTGAATTGTCGCGGAGGTTAGGGTACACATTGAAAGATACTTCTGAGCTGGTTGCTTCATTGCTGGCAGATATGACACGGCAGTTGGAGGAGGGAAATATTATCTCTATACAAGGGTTCGGTACATTCGAAGTGAAAAAGAAGGCAGAGCGTATATCTGTGAATCCGACTACAAAGCAGCGTATGCTGGTACCTCCCAAATTGGTGTTGACTTATAAGCCGAGTACATTGTTAAAGGATAAGTTTAAGTAACCGGCTTTTAAAAAAATCTCCCGTATTATGAACGAGAAACTGAACATACAAGACCTGATTGACACGCTGGCTGAAAGGCATGGCATGAGCAAGAAGAATGCGGATAGTTTTGTGAAAGAATTCTTCCAGCTGATTGAGGAGTCTTTGGAGAAGGACAAATATGTGAAGATACGAGGTTTGGGGACTTTCAAGCTGATAGATGTCGGGAGTCGTGAAAGCGTTAATGTGAATACGGGGGAAAGGTTTGAGATACAAGGGCATACAAAAGTGTCGTTTACACCGGAACCGGCTTTGAAAGATATTATCAATAGACCATTTTCGCATTTTGAAACTGTAGTTTTGAATGACGCTACGGTGCTTGAGGACACCCTGCAGGAAAATGACAGTGAAGATGATGAAGATACTGAAATCAAAACTCCGGAACAAGAGGTGGAGGAGAAGGTTGCCTTAGTGGAAGAAGCCACGATAGAAGAACCTTTGGTGGAAACTGTAGTCGAAGAGCCGTTAGTTGAGCCCGAACCGGAAGTTGAAGAGGAGAAACCGGAAAAAACTGAACCTGAAGCAATGCCTGAAAATATAGTTGCTGTTGAACCGGAACCGTCTGAGCCAGTGATAAAAGATACGGCAGATTCTTCGACTATGAAATATTTTATAGGCATCGTTGTATTTGTAGTGTTGTTGTGTGGTGGTGCCGTAGCTTTCATGTATTATCCGGACTTGCTTGACAAACTTACTGCAAAGCCTCTTGTAGAAGAGGTTGCAGATTCGGATGTGAAGGAATCTGTTACTGAAAAGGTGGATGTCCCTGCCGGTCAAGACAATATTGCCTTGACAGACAGCATTGTTTCAAAAGATGTTGTAGTTCCTGCCCGGACAGATACTGTGGCAGAAACTGTTGCTACAACAACTCCTGCGCTTACAACAACTCCAAAGGAAAATGTACAGGCACAGTCTCCCGCTCCTAAAAAAGAGCAGAAAAAGACAGTTGCACCGTTTGAGCCGGATTCTGTGGGGTATACGATTGTGGGAACAGAAACCACTTATACCATCAAGGAAGGGGAAACGCTGACTAGGGTAGCGCTTCGTTTTTATGGGACAAAAGCTCTTTGGCCTTATATCGTGAAGCATAATCCCGGCGTAATCAAGAATCCGGATAATGTACCTTATGGTACCACTATCAAGATACCGAAATTAGCCAAGAAGCAGTAAAAAATTACTGCTTCTTTTTTGTTAAATACTAAACTCTATGAAAGTAGTTTAATCTAAAAGGTTTCGCATAGTTTTTTAATAAAAATTAGTTGGTATGGTTAATTTATTCCCGTACTTTTGGGAGCGAAAAAAATAATTGCCGGTTCAAAACCGGATAAATGAAGAAATTAAACATTAAAAAATAGATTGATTTATGGCTGAAACAATTGACATCCGCGAACTGAATGAGCGGATTGAAAGACAAAGTGCTTTCGTTACCAATCTTACCACAGGTATGGACCAGGTCATTGTAGGACAAAAGCATCTGGTAGAGTCGTTGTTAATTGGTTTGTTGTCCGATGGACATGTGTTGTTGGAAGGTGTGCCCGGTTTGGCAAAGACTTTAGCTATCAAGACGCTTGCTTCGTTGATTGATGCGCAATACAGCCGCATTCAGTTTACGCCTGACTTGTTGCCTGCCGACGTAATAGGTACAATGGTTTACAGCCAGAAGGATGAAACGTTCCAAGTAAAAAAAGGTCCGGTCTTCGCAAACTTTGTTTTGGCTGATGAAATCAACCGTGCTCCGGCCAAAGTACAGAGTGCTTTGCTGGAAGCCATGCAGGAACGTCAAGTTACTATCGGCAATGAAACTTTCGGGTTGCCCAAACCATTCCTGGTGCTTGCCACACAGAATCCTATCGAGCAGGAAGGTACTTATCCGCTGCCCGAAGCGCAAGTGGACCGTTTCATGCTGAAAGTCGTAATAGACTATCCGAAGCTGGAAGAGGAGAAACTGATTATCCGTCAGAATATCAATGGTGATAAATTTGAAGTGAAGCCCATTTTGAAGGCAGACGAAATTATTGAAGCTCGTAAAGTGGTTCGCCAGGTGTATCTGGATGAGAAAATAGAAAAATATATTGTTGATATTGTATTTGCTACCCGTTATCCGGAAAAATATGATTTAAAAGAACTGAAAGACATGATTGGTTTCGGCGGTTCGCCCCGTGCTTCCATCAACTTGGCCTTGGCTGCCCGTAGCTACGCGTTCATCAAGCGTCGCGGTTATGTCATTCCGGAGGATGTGCGCGCTGTGGCACATGACGTACTTCGCCACCGTATCGGCTTGACTTACGAGGCGGAAGCCAGCAATATGACATCTGATGAAATCGTCAGCAAGATACTGAACAAGGTTGAAGTGCCCTAACGCATAATAGAGGTTTTCGTAAACTTGAGGTTTACAATCCTATACCTGAGGTTTAGCGTCGTAAACCTTAGGGTTGAGTACCGAAAACCTCACCCCTTTTCATAGGGAAGTTTCTGTTATAAACTAAATTGCGCTTGTGTGCTTAAATGAGATTATTAAAATAAATCAATGGAAACAACAGAACTTTTGAAGAAAGTCCGTCAGATTGAGATAAAGACGCGCGGATTGTCCAACAATATCTTTGCCGGGCAGTATCACTCTGCCTTCAAGGGTAGAGGTATGGCATTCTCCGAGGTGCGCGAGTATCAGTTTGGCGATGACATACGCGACATTGACTGGAATGTGACCGCCCGCTTCAACAAGCCTTACGTCAAGGTGTTTGAGGAGGAGCGCGAATTGACAGTGATGTTGTTGGTAGATGTTTCCGGTAGTTTGGAGTTCGGTACGGTAAAGCAGATGAAGAAGGATATGGTGACGGAAATTGCCGCTACACTGGCATTCTCTGCCATTCAGAATAATGACAAGATTGGTGTCATCTTCTTTTCGGACCGGATTGAGAAGTTTATTCCGCCCAAGAAGGGACGTAAGCATATACTTTACATCATCCGCGAACTGATAGATTTTCATGCGGAAAGCCGGAGGACGAACATCCGTTTGGGATTGGAATATCTGACGAATGTGATGAAACGCCGTTGCACGGCATTTGTCTTGTCCGACTTCATCGACCAGGAAAGTTTCAAGAACGCCATGACCATTGCCAATCGTAAGCATGACCTGGTTGCCGTTCAGGTGTACGACCGTCGTGTGGAAGAATTGCCACCCGTGGGACTGATGAAGATTAGGGATGCCGAGACGGGACATGAGCAGTGGATTGACACCTCCTCGCGTGCCGTGCGCCGTGCCCATCATGATTGGTGGGTGAACAAGCAGGCGGAATTGAATGAAACGTTTACCAAGAGTAATGTCGACAATGTGTCGGTACGTACCGACCAGGATTATGTCAAGGCATTGATGAATTTGTTTGCGAAACGAAATTAATCGGAAAATGAAAAGATATTTATTTCTGATAGCGTTATTGATAGCATGGTCGGGAAGGGTAGTAGCCCAGTCGGTAACGGTAGATGCTACGATTGACTCTTTGCAGATTCTTATTGGAGAGCAGGCAAAGATAAAGCTTCAAGTATCTCTGGATGCCGATAAGCGTGCCATATTCCCGGTATATACCGATACGCTGGTGAATGGGGTTGAAATTATTGATGTGGCCAAGCTGGATACGCAACTGCTGAATGATGGCCGGCGTGCATTGATAACTCAAGAGTATACAGTTACCTCTTTCGACTCGGCTCTTTATTATCTGCCGCCTATGGAAGTGACAGTGGATAATGAGAAGTATCGCTCCAAAGCGTTGGCCTTGAAAGTATATTCGGTGAATGTCCCGTTAGACCCGGAGAATCCGGAACAGTTCTTCGGTCCCAAAACAGTGATGCAAGCGCCTTTTGCCTGGGAAGACTGGTATGGTCTTATGGCTTGTGGTGCGCTGATTATCCCGATAGGGATATTACTTGTCTATCTGATAATGCGCTTCTTCGACAATAAGCCTATTATCCGTAAGGTGAAGGTAGAACCTAAGCTGCCTCCCCATCAGTTGGCTATGCAGGAGATAGAACGTATCAAGAATGAGAAGGTATGGCAGAAAGGGGAACCGAAGGAATATTATACGGAATTGACTGATGCTCTTCGTACATATATAAAAGACCGTTTTGGTTTCAATGCTTTGGAAATGACTTCTACGGAAATCATAGACAAGTTGCTGGAAATGAAAGATAAGGAAGCAATATCGGATTTGCGTGAATTGTTCCAGACTGCTGATTTGGTGAAATTTGCCAAGCATAATCCATTGATGAACGAAAATGACGCTAACCTGATTAATGCCATTGACTTTATTAATGAAACCAAGGAGAAAGAAGAGGAGAATGCCAAGCCGCAGCCTACTGAGATTACCATTATCGAGAAACGTTCTTTGCGTACCAAGATTTTGCTGGGAGCGGGTATTGTGGTGTTGGCTGTAGCTCTTGCCTGTTCATTGATATATATCGGATTGGAGTTGTATAATTATTTTGCTTAATGCTGGAAAAGTGACTTCAATCGGATATACATGAGTGAAAAATGAAGGATGTTTGGAGCGAAGCTGAATTGTAAATCGTTAAATCGTACATAAATATGGTTTTTGCCAATATTGAATATTTATTTTTGCTGCTGTTGCTTATACCTTATATAGTATGGTATATTATGAAGCGGAAGAATAGTGAAGCTACGCTTCAGATTTCGGATGCCCGTGTGTATGCCCATACCCCTAAAAGCTATAAGAACTATTTGTTGCATGTACCGTTTGTATTGCGGATAATTGCCTTGATACTGATTATTCTTGTTTTGGCACGTCCGCAAACCACCGATAGCTGGCAGAACAGTGAGATTGAGGGTATTGATATCATGCTTGCTATGGACGTTTCTACCAGTATGCTGGCCGAAGACCTGAAACCTAACCGGTTGGAAGCGGCGAAGGATGTGGCGGCAGAGTTTATTAACGGACGTCCGAATGACAATATAGGTATAACTTTGTTTGCTGGAGAAAGCTTTACGCAATGTCCGTTGACAGTAGACCATGCCGTATTGTTGAACTTGCTTAAAGATATGAAGTGCGGGCTGATTGAAGACGGAACGGCAATCGGTATGGGTATTGCCAATGCCGTTACCCGTTTGAAGGATAGCAAGGCAAAGTCGAAAGTCATTATTCTGCTGACGGACGGTGTCAATAATAAAGGTGATATTTCTCCTTTGACGGCTGCTGAAATAGCCAAGAGTTTTGGCATTCGCGTTTATACTATTGGGGTAGGAACCAATGGTATGGCTCCTTATCCTTATCCGGTAGGCGGAACAGTGCAATATGTCAATATGCCCGTCGAAATTGATGAAAAGACTTTGACACAGATTGCCGGAACAACGGAAGGTAACTATTTCCGTGCCACCAGCAACTCGAAGTTGAAGGAAGTGTACGAGGAGATAGACAAGCTGGAGAAAACAAAATTGAATGTAAAAGAATACAGCAAGCGCCAGGAAGAGTACCGCTGGTTTGCGTTGGCTGCTTTCTTGTGCGTATTACTGGAGGTACTGTTACGCAACTCTATATTGAAGAAGATACCGTAAAAACGGAGAATGTCTTTTAGTGTATCAGTCATTGCGTAGCCAAATTGTAAATTGTAAATTGCTAAATTGTAAATAAAAAGATGTTTCGATTTGAAGAACCTGCATATTTGTACTTGTTGCTGCTGCTGCCTTTATTGGCGGCCTTCTACTTGTACTCCAATTATCGGAGGAGGAAAGCCATTCGTAAATTTGGTGACCCTATACTGATGGCACAGCTAATGCCGGATGTTTCCAAATACCGTCCGGATGTGAAGTTTTGGTTGGTTTTTGCGGCTATCGGGTTGTTCACGGTACTGCTGGCACGTCCGCAGTTTGGTTCCAAACTGGAGACGGTAAAACGCCAGGGAGTGGAAGTGATGATTGCGTTGGATATATCCAATTCCATGCTGGCACAAGACGTACAGCCAAGCCGCTTGCAGAAGGCAAAACGGCTGGTGGCGCAGTTGGTAGATAAGATGCAGAATGACAAGGTCGGTATGATTGTTTTTGCAGGTGACGCTTTTACCCAGTTGCCTATTACGAGTGATTATATTTCTGCCAAGATGTTTTTGGAGTCCATCGACCCTTCGCTGATTTCCAAGCAAGGTACGGCAATTGGAGCTGCAATAAATCTGGCTGCCCGGAGTTTTACACCTCAAGAAGGAGTGGGACGTACTGTTATTGTCATCACCGACGGTGAAAACCATGAAGGTGGTGCCGTAGAAGCAGCTAAGGCTGCTGCAGAGAAAGGTATCCAGGTCAATGTATTAGGGGTAGGTATGCCTGAGGGTGCTCCCATTCCAATAGAGGGTACTAATGATTATCGTCGTGACCGTGAAGGTAATGTAATCGTTACTCGCTTGAATGAGCAGATGTGTCAGGAAATTGCTCAGGCAGGAAATGGTATTTATGTGCGCGTAGACAATACCAACGGTGCACAGAAAGCGATTAGTCAGGAAATCAACAAGATGGCAAAGGCAGATGTGGAAACACAGGTGTACACGGAATTCAATGAACAGTTTCAGGCAGTGGCATGGATTATTCTGCTGTTGTTACTGGCTGAGATGTTGATATTGGAGCGCAAGAATCCTCTGTTCCGCAACATTCATTTATTCTCTAATAAGAAATGATGCGTATGTTACAGAAAAAATATATTGGAATAGTTTTGCTGCTGTTAGTGGCAGTTTCAGCTTCTGCACAGAAGGCGGAACGCGATTATATCCGTAAGGGAAACCGTTTTTTTAAGGATAGCGTATATGTGGATGCAGAAGTGAACTATCGGAAGGCTTTGGAGGTAAACCCGAAGTCAACGGTTTCCATGTTCAACCTGGGAAATACATTGACCCAGCAGAACAAGCTGCAGGAAGCGATGGAGCAATATGTGGGAGCTACCAAGATAGAAAAGGACAAATCGAACTTAGCACAGATTTATCATAATATGGGAGTCATCTTTCATTCTCAGAAGGATTATGCAAAGGCGGTAGAAGCCTATAAGGAGTCGTTACGCAATAATCCGAAAGATGATGAAACGCGCTATAACCTTGCTTTGGCACAGAAACAGTTGCAAGACCAGCAGCAGAACCAGGATCAGAATCAAGATCAGAATCAAGACCAGAATCAAGATCAGCATCCGATGATTCAGGATGAAGTACTGGTCATGCATGGATTTACCAGCCGCCGGATCGATGAACTTCTGGCGGCATTTCGAAAGGCAGGAGTTGCGAAGGTAGAATTGAAGGCCATTGTGACGGAAACGAATGCGCATTGGACATTTTACCATCTGTATGAAGAAATTAAAGAGGAACATGAACGTATGACGAAAGGCGGGGTAAATGCAGAGGGATAAGGCAATGTCAGATGAGCCGATTTTGCGAAAAAGAGTTTCTGGCAAACGGGCGGGGCTATTCCTTCTTTGTGTTATGCTGCTGTGCAGTGCCTGCTCAGCTCCAAAAGAGGAAAAAACGAAAGAAAAAACAGTGCTGGAATTATGGCATTACTGGGCGAGACAGGATTCAAGACAGTGTTTGGCTGGCATGATCCAGGAATTTAATGCGATGCATGAGGATATTGAGGTTCGGGCGAATTATATCGCAGATGAAGATTTTAAAAAGCGTCTGGTATTGGCGGCAGCCTCCGGAGAAACTCCGGATTTGGCGATTGTAGACTCTTCGGATGTCCAATATTATGATAAGGCGGGGATTTTATCCGATCTTTCTGAAGAGGTGAACGAGACGGAATATCTTTCCAGGGCTATGATCAGCTGCCGGGCAAAGGATGGACGCATCATAGGACTTCCATTAGGCTTAAACTGTCTGATTTTTTATTACAATACGGATATTTTGAAGCAGGCAGGGATAGAACCGCCTGAAACACTT
>OGXZ01001933.1_pt1 | contig 11165 bp, 7 predicted proteins | sample 1576431 | NCBI WGS metagenome assembly OGXZ01 (sample SAMEA3541590, study PRJEB24748) | human gut metagenome | biome: human gut; feature: human-associated habitat; material: faeces | place: China | collected 2012
CTTGTCCAATGCCGAAAGCGGCGCCGTAGAAGAGCCAGCTTCCGATGTTGCCCCGCGCTCTCGCCTTCGTTGCCGCCAGCCGCGTGGCTGCTTATGTGGAGCAGCACCCGGAGCTGATAGCAGGCGAGGTGTGCGGCAAGATGTATGGCGTGCTCGTTGTTGAGGCCCCTGGCGGGTGCCTTGCGTTCCTTGCAGCCCACTCGGGTCTGCTCGGTGGGCGTAACGACTGGCCGTTCTTCGTGCCGCCCGTCTTCGACGCGCAGCAGCCCGATGGCCATTTCAAGATCAAGGAGCGCGAGATCAGCAGCATGAACCGCCGCATAGCAGAGCTCATGCAACGCCCGCAGCTCTTCGAGGCGCGGCAGCGTCTTGAGCAAGTGCGCCAACAGACCGACAGGGTGATAGCCCGGGAGCGCGAGGAGGTGAAGGCACGCAAGGCGCGGCGCGACGCCATGCGTCGTGAGCAGCCGCAGATGGACGATGCCACGAAGGCCATGCTCATACGCGAGAGTCAGCACGACAAGGCGCAGCTCCGCCGTCTCATGAAAAGCTGTGAGGCCTCCGTGGCTGAGCATCAAGAGGCTCTCGATGTCATGGAGCGTGAGATCGAGACTCTTAAGCGTGAGCGCCGCGAGGGTAGCGATGCCTTGCAGCGGTGGCTCTTCGACCAGTATGTCATGCTCAACACCAAGGGCATGCGCCGCACGCTCATCGACATCTTCGCCCGTTTCAACGGCACGCTGCCACCGGCAGGGGCAGGCGACTGTTGCGCTCCGAAGCTCCTACAGTTTGCTTACGCCCACAACCTGCGCCCCGTCTCCATTGCCGAGTTTTGGCTTGGCGCCCCTCCTCCCACCGAGGTGCGCCGCCATCTACAGTTTTACCCTCCCTGTCGCAGCAAGTGTTATCCCATCCTCCAGTTTATGCTCCAGGGACTCGATGCCCCGTTGCCTGGTGCCGAGGAGGTCTACCCGTTGAGAGAAGAAGAGGGTGGGGGAACAAAAAACGATGAAAAGCTCCGGCTGCAACCAGGCTCTCTTTCTCTGTGTGGGGATGAAGAAACAAAGGGTAACAAAAAAGCCGCTTATATAACAAAAGGTGATGCGGTAACAAACGATGCTCTTGACGATAAAGCCTCTCTTGACGATAAAGCCTCTCTTGAGGCAAATAAAGCTCACGACGATAAAGCCTCTCTTGACGATAATGGTTTCTTAGACGCGCAGGGTCATATATATAAGAAATGTGGCGCGTCCCTACATATTATATATGAGGATGAGCAGATGGCGGTGGTGTCGAAGCCGTCGGGCATGCTCAGCGTGCCAGGCAAGAGCTGCCGTCTGTCGGTGGAAAGCATTGTGCGCGAGCATTACGGCATAGCTGCCGATGTGCCTGTCATCGTTCACCGACTGGACATGGACACCAGCGGACTGCTCCTCATCGCCCGCACCCGCGAGGCGCATAAGGCCTTGCAGCAGCAGTTTCTTGACCACACCGTCAGCAAGAGCTACCTCGCCTTGCTCGAAGGGGTGCCTCATGAAGGGTTGACAGGCGAGCATGTGGTGTGGCATTCGTCTCACACAGGCACGATAACGCTGCCGTTGCGCCCAGACCTCGATGACCGTCCGCGACAGCTTGTCGACTTTGTGCATGGCAAGCCCGCCGTCACCCGCTTCCGCCTGCTTAAGGTCATCGACGGGCATCAGCTCATAGCCCTCACGCCCGTAACGGGACGCACGCACCAGTTGCGCATGCACTGTGCCCACCACCTCGGCCTCAACTGCCCCATCTTGGGCGACCCTCTCTATGGCAACGCCATCGAACCGTCTGCCAACATCGCCCAACGCCTATACCTACATGCCGAACAGATAACGTTCCGACATCCATCTTCGGGAGAAATTGTCCCTATTGTCTCTATTGTCTTTAAAAACACGCAAGTATAACGTTAAAGAGGCTTGATGGTCATCGCGCTCCGACCGAGGTACACACATATCCCGACCGAGGTACACACGTATCCCGACCGAGGTACACATGTATCTCGACCGAGGTACACACATATCCCGACCGAGATCAGCATACACGCCGACCGAAACGCGCCGACTTCGGCTTGATTAACATCTATTTTTATGCCCCTTTTACAAACATTTTTATGCCCCTTTTGCAAACCGTGTGATGCTACCATTGGAAACAAGCTCTTGTGGGGTGCCGCTTATTATTTTTGACATCTTGTCTCCATTTGTCTTCTTCTCTTCCTCTTCTTCTTTTCCTTCCTCTTCCTCCTTCTTTTTCCCTCTCTCTTTCTCAAAAAGCCAGAGGCGGTCGGCGGTTTGTAGGGCGAGGTCAAGGTCGTGGGTGGAAAGGAGCACGGTCTTGTGCTCTTCGTGGGCGATGTTAAGGAGGAGCTGCATGACCTCCACCCTGCTTGGATAGTCGAGGAAAGCCGTCGGTTCATCGAGGAGGATGACAGGCGTCTGTTGCGCCAACGCCTTGGCAATCATGACCTTCTGTCGCTCACCGTCGCTGAGGCTCGCCACCGTTCGGTCTGCCATCCACTCTATGCCGACAAGACGCAACGAGCGGGTCACGATGTCGCGGTCCTTACTGGAGAGATGCCCCCAGAAGCCAGTGAAGGGAGCACGCCCTGTGGCCACCATCTCCCACACCGTGGTACACATCACGTCGGGCCTGTCGGTGAGCACCACCGCCATGCGCTCTGCACGCTGACGGGGCGAAAGCGCCCGCACATCGTCGCCGCCAAGCAACACCGTGCCTTCGAGGGGCAACTGGAAGCCCGCGATGGTGCGCAGCAAGGTCGACTTGCCTGCGCCGTTAGCGCCAATGAGGCAGGTGAGCATGCCGTCACGCGCCTCTTCGTTGGCAGCGTGGTTGAGCTGTCTTGTGTGTCGACCGTCGGGGTAGCCCACAACGAGGTTCTTGAGTGTTATCATCTTCTTTTTGTTCTTTTCGTTTTTTTGTTGCTTCTTGAAATGCCCAATGGCTGCTTCTTGAAAAGCCCAATGGCTGCCATAAGCAACGCCCTGTGGCTCCTTCTTGCAACCCTCTTTCGCTTATTAAGCAAAATTATGATGCGAAGATACAAAAAAATCAGTACTTTTGCAGTCATGAATACGCCTATTCAAGCATTAATGCAGCAAAAAGCCCTCTTGCAGGTCGAATATGCCTGTGAGAAGGAGAGTTTCCGACGGCAGACGGAGGCCACAGGCATGGCACGCAAGGTGAAGCGTGGCGATGCGTGGTACCCGGTGACGGCGGGACGAAGCTATTATAACTCGCTCAACCAGCCCTGTGTGGAGATTGTGCGGCAACAGGATGACGACATTGAACACAACTTTGAGTTTGGACGCCCCGTGATGTTCTTCACCACCACCCCGGCACCCGTGAAGAACGCACAGACCACCATCCACTATCTGTCGTTCACCGCCACGGTGAGCTATGCCGACGGGGGACGCATGGTGGTGACGCTGCCCGACATGTCGAGAGCGGTGGAGCTGCAACAGCCTGGCGCACCGCTGGGTGTGCAACTGTCGTTTGACGAGACCTCCTACCGCCTGATGTTCGAGGCTCTCGACCGCGCCATGCGTGCCAAGGGCAACCGCCTGGCTTATCTGCGCGACCTCTTCTACACGCCGACGGTGAAGCCCCAACATTTCGCTTTCGCCCCCATGCGCTTCCCGTGGCTCAACGCCACACAGGAGAAGGCGGTGAACGAGGTGCTGTGGACGAAAGACGTGATGGTGGTGCATGGCCCTCCAGGCACTGGCAAGACGACGACGCTTGTGGAGGCCATTCACGAGACGCTGCAAAGGGAGAGTCAGGTGCTGGTGTGTGCCCAGAGCAACATGGCGGTCGACTGGATTGCCGAGAAGCTCGTTGACCGTGGCATCTCGGTCTTGCGCATAGGCAACCCCACAAGGGTCAACGACAAGATGCTGTCGTTCACCTATGAGCGGCGTTTCGAGGCACATCCCGACTACCCGCAGCTGTGGAGCCTGCGCAAGGCCATGCGCGAGCTGCGGTCGCAACGCAAACGCTCTGACAGCTGGCACCAGAAGATGGAACGTCTGAAGAGTCGCGCCACCGAGCTGGAGTTGCGCATCAACGCCGAGCTGTTTGGAGAGGCGCGTGTCATAGCCTCCACGCTCACGGGAGCGGCCAACCGGCTGCTGGACGGCATGAAGTTTGGGACGCTGTTCATCGACGAGGCGGCACAGGCTCTGGAGGCCGCCTGCTGGATTCCCATGCGCCGCACCACGCGTGTGGTGTTTGCAGGCGACCATTGTCAGTTGCCACCGACGGTGAAGAGCATTGCCGCCCTGCGCGGCGGACTGGGCAAGACGCTCATGGAGCGTATTGTTGAGAACCACCCCGAGGCGGTGACGCTGCTGGGCGTGCAGTATCGCATGAACGAGCACATCATGAAGTTTTCGAGCGACTGGTTCTACGGCGGCAAGGTGCAGACGGCGCCCGAGGTCAAGAACCGCGGCATACTCGACTATGACGAGCCGATGCAATGGATCGACACGTCGCTCACGGGGGCAAAGGAAGAGTTTGTGGGCGAGAGCTTCGGACGCATAAACAAGCAAGAGGCACAGCTCACCATCGACACCCTGCGCTCCTATTATGCAAAGATCGGGCGCACACGGGCGCTCGACGAGCGGATCGACGTGGGTGTGATCTCGCCTTACAGGGCTCAAGTGCAGTATCTGCGCCAGCTGATACGCCGTGACGACGAGCTGCGCCCCCTGCGCCGTCTCATCACCGTCAACACGGTGGACGGCTTTCAAGGTCAGGAGCGCGACGTGATAATAATATCTCTCGTGCGTGCCAACGACGACGGGCAGATTGGCTTCCTCTCCGACCTGCGGCGCATGAACGTGGCAATAACGCGAGCTCGCATGAAACTGATTATCCTTGGCAACGCCGCGACAATGACGAAGCACGGCTTCTACAAGAAGCTGTTCCAGTTTTGCGGACATGATGACGAGGCTTTGACGGAAGAATAAGCAATCTTTTGCAAAGTTCAGTAAAAGATAAACAACAACAGACCAATGTTACAACGCGATTATATCATGCGGTTGATCCGCGAATTTATGGCTGCCCTTCAACTCTTGCTCGAAGGCAAAGACCTTGAGCACCGGCGCGAGGAGCTGAAGAAGCTCTATGAGCAATATATCGGCCCCTATGAGCTTTATCACAACGCCACGATAGATGTGGCGATGCGTGCCCTCGCCTCCTATGACGAGGGGCAACGGCTGGAGCGCATGGAGATGCTCGCCGAGCTCTATTATGCCGAGGCCGACACCGTGACGGGTCCCGACCGCAACTTCTTGCTCGACAAGGCGTTCAACCTCTTCTCTTTTATAGAGCGAAACGGCAAGACGTTCTCCATGGACCGGCGTTATAAGATGGCTCTCATTGAACAGAGACTGAAAAAATGCAGTGGCAAAACTCGCTGTGAATAAAAAAATTAGTAATTTTGCACATTGTTACACGCAAAGCTCCGTCGCCGAGCTTAAAAAGCATGGCTTTGATGCCTTGGCGAGCGGCAAGCGACGCATAACATCATTGGCAAGATAAAAACAAAAAACAAGAACATAAATGGAAGAAAAGAAGTTTAAACGCACCACCGTGACAGCGGCTCTGCCTTATGCCAACGGAGGTGTGCATATCGGCCACTTGGCTGGCGTGTATGTGCCTGCCGATATCTATGTGCGCTACCTGCGCCTGAAGAACCAGGACGTAATGTTTATCGGCGGAAGCGATGAGCACGGTGTGCCTGTGACCATACGTGCACGCAAGGAGGGCATCACCGTTCAGGAGGTGGTTGACCGCTACCACAACCTTATCAAGAAATCGTTTGAAGAGTTCGGCATCTCGTTCGATATCTATAGCCGCACCACATCGAAGGTGCACAACAAGTTTGCAAGCGACTTCTTCCGCACGCTCTACGACAAGCACGAGCTGGTGGAGAAGACCGAGGAGCAGTTCTGTGACGAGGTGACGGGCGAGTTTCTTACCGACCGCAACATCGTGGGCACCTGTCCGCGCTGCGGCGCTGAGGGCGCTTACGGCGACCAGTGTGAGAAGTGTGGCGCCACACTCTCACCCGAGGAGCTTATCAACCCCACAAACAAGAACAACCCGGGCCACGGACTGGTGAAGAAGGCAACCAAAAACTGGTATCTGCCGCTCAACAACTATCAGGACTGGCTGAAGCAGTGGATCCTCGAAGACCACAAAGAGTGGCGTCCCAACGTCTACGGCCAGTGCAAGTCGTGGCTCGACATGGACCTCCAGCCCCGCGCCATGACACGCGACCTCAACTGGGGCATCCCCGTTCCCGTGGAAGGAGCCGAGGGCAAGGTGCTCTATGTGTGGTTCGATGCCCCCATTGGCTACATCTCAAACACCAAGGAGCTGTGCGACGCCCATCCCGAGAAGTGGGGAACGTGGCAGAAATGGTGGCAGGATCCCGAGTCGCGCCTCATCCATTTCATCGGAAAAGACAACATCGTGTTCCACTGCATCGTGTTCCCAACCATGCTGAAGGCCCACGGCGGCTATATCCTCCCCGACAACGTGCCGGCCAACGAGTTCCTTAACCTTGAGAACGACAAGATCTCTACATCGCGCAACTGGGCTGTGTGGCTCCACGAATATCTCAACGACTTCCCCGGCAAGCAGGACGTGCTGCGCTATGTGCTCACAGCCAATGCTCCCGAGACCAAGGACAACAACTTTACATGGAAAGACTTCCAGGAGCGCAACAACAACGAGCTTGTGGCTGTTTACGGCAACTTCGTGAACCGCGCCTTGCAGCTCACAAAGAAATATTTCGGTGGCGTGGTGCCCGAGTGTGGCGAGCTCCAGGAGGTAGACCGCAAGGCTATCGAGGAGTTTAAGGACGTGAAGCAGAAGGTTGAGGCCCTGCTTGACGTGTTCAAGTTCCGCGACGCACAGAAGGAGGCAATGAACCTTGCACGCATCGGCAACAAGTATATCACCGACTGCGAGCCTTGGCATGTTGCCAAGACCGACATGGAGCGCGTCAAGACCATCCTCTACATCTCTCTGCAGCTCGTGGCAAACCTCGAGATCGCGTTTGAGCCGTTCCTGCCGTTCAGCTCAAAGAAGCTGCGCGAGATGCTCAACGTGGCAGAGACAAAATGGGACCAGCTCGGCTCTACCGACCTGCTGAAGCCCGGCCATCAGCTTGGCACACCCGCCCTGCTGTTTGAGAAGATCGAGGACGAGGCCATCAACGCTCAGCTCCAGAAGCTCGAAGACACAAAGAAGGCCAATGAGGCTGCTGCCTATGTGGCTGCTCCCGTCAAGGAGAATGTCGACTTTGAGACCTTCGAGAAGATGGACATACGCGTGGGCCACATCAAAGACTGTCAGAAGGTGAAGAAGAGCAAGAAGCTCCTTCAGTTTACCATCGACGACGGATCTGGCGTGGACCGCACCATCCTCAGCGGCATCGCTGCCTACTATGAGCCGGAGCAGCTCATCGGCAAGGATGTGCTCTTCGTTGCCAACTTTGCCCCTCGCAAGATGATGGGCATCGAGAGCCAGGGCATGATCCTCTCGGCTGTCAACTTTGATGGCTCGCTCACCGTCACAGGTGTGCAGGGCGACGTTAAGCCTGGCTCACAGGTAGGATAAGCAACGGCAACCATAAACATGAACAAATCGACAATTATAACGAAAGATCACGTTCTGACGACATGCAGCAAGGCGGCGCTCACCGCGCTGCTGCTGTTTGTGGTCATGCTCTGCCACGCACAGATGGTAGACCCCGTGAAGTTTACGGCGCAGCTCAAGACCACCTCGTCGGCTGAGGCAGAGATTGTGTTTACGGGCAAGATAGAGCCGGGATGGCATGTCTACTCAACCAACCTTGGCAGTGGAGGGCCCATAGAGGCATCGTTCTCGGCAAGCCAGCACGACGGCATAGAGCTTGTGGGCAAGCTCATGCCCAAGGGCAAGGAGCTGTCGAAGATGGACAAGATGTTTGGCATGAACGTGCGCTACTTTGAACACAGCGTCACCTTCGTGCAGAAGATCAGGTTTGTGAAGCCCCATTATGCGCTCAACTGCTCGCTCGAGTATGGCGCGTGCAGCGACCAGACATGTATGCCGCCCTCAGAGGTGAGCCTCAAGAAGCAGGGCAAGGCTCCCGCCTTTGTGGCAGACAAGGACACCAAGGGTGCAGCAGCAAAGGATGCAAACACCGCTGCCGAGGCCCGCAACGCAGCCATTGACGAGAGCGGTGCCGACGGTGGCGTGGCCACACGTCCCGGTGAGGAGATGGCTGTGGACAGCCAGTTTGGCGTGGACCCTACAGCCGATGCTGACTCTACCGCTGCCGCCGCCGCTGTTGACGCGTCAGCCAGTCTCACCGCTGCTGACCGTGCCAAGCTGTGGACACCCGTCATCAAGGAGCTGCAAGGCTTTGAGCAGAAGACCGACAACTCGCTTGTCTACATCTTCTTTGCCGGACTGCTCGGCGGCTTCCTCGCCTTGTTCACACCCTGCGTGTGGCCCATCATACCGATGACCGTGAGCTTCTTCCTCAAGCGCAACAAAGACCGTCGCAAGGCGGTGCGCGAGGCGATGACCTACGGTGCGAGCATTGTCGTCATATATGTGGCGCTGGGTCTGGCTGTGACGCTGCTCTTTGGTGCCAGCACGCTCAACGCCCTGAGCACCAACGCCGTGTTCAACCTCCTGTTCTTTGCCATGCTTGTGATCTTTGCCGCCTCCTTCTTCGGTGCCTTCGAGATACAGCTTCCCTCATCATGGAGCAACAAGATGAACTCGGCAAGCTCTACCACCAGCGGCATGCTCAGCATCTTCTTCATGGCGTTCACCCTCACCCTCGTGTCGTTCTCATGCACAGGTCCCATCATCGGCTTCCTGCTCGTGGCTGTGAGCACACAGGGAGCCATCGTGGCACCCGCCGTCGGCATGTTCGGCTTCGCCTTGGCCCTTGCCATACCCTTCACCCTGTTCGCCCTCTTCCCCTCGCTGCTCAAGTCGGCACCCAAGTCGGGCGGCTGGATGAACGTCATAAAGGTGACGTTGGGCTTCGTTGAGCTGGCGTTCGCCCTCAAGTTTCTGTCGGTTGCCGACCTGGCCTACGGCTGGCATATCCTTGACCGCGAGACCTTCATCGCCCTCTGGATCGTGCTCTTCACGCTGCTGGGCTTCTATCTGCTCGGCATGTACCACTTCCCCCATGACGACGAGGGCCGCCGCACCAACGTGCCGCAGTTTTTCCTTGCCCTCGCATCGCTGGCGTTCGCCGTCTACATGGTGCCCGGCTTATGGGGTGCTCCGCTCAAGGCCATCAGCGCCTTCTCGCCGCCTGTCACCACACAAGACTTTAACCTCTACCGCAACGCCGTTCACCCGCGCTTCACCTCTTATGAGGCAGGCATGGCGGCAGCACGTCTGGAGGGCAAGCCCGCCCTTATCGACTTCACAGGCTTTGGTTGCGTCAACTGTCGCAAGATGGAGGCTGCCGTGTGGAGCGATGCCACCGTGGCAGACCTGCTTAACAACAAGTATGTGCTCATCTCGCTCTATGTCGACGACAAGACACCGCTCAGCGAGCCTATGACCGTCAAGGAGAACGGGCAGGAGCGCACGCTGCGCACCGTCGGCGACAAGTGGAGCTACCTCCAGCGCCATAAGTTTGGTGCCAACACGCAGCCGTTCTATGTGGCTGTCGACGGCAACGGCATGCCCCTCGGACCCTCACGTTCTTACGATGAGGATGTGAGCGGGTATGTGGGCTTCCTCAACAGCGCATTGGAGAAAATGGGCAAGTGACGCCCCGTTCTTACGATAAACGTTTGATTATAAACATAAAAAGACTGGATAAAAAAGCAAAAAAGGTCATATTGTAAATAAAAAAGCGTAACTTTGCAGACTGAGCGTCTGTCTCATTTTGACTTTTATGTCTTGTGAGGCAGCCGTTCAGTCTTTTTTGTAGATATGAAAGGAGCAACGTTATGGAAAAGACAACAGTAAAGAACGAATCGGCAGACAAAAACATGTCGGAGGCAAAAAGCTCTGATGTCAACATGTCTGACGAAGAGCGCCAGCGCATAATATATGGCGTGACGCTTCGCGGCAGCATCATCAACATGCTGCTGCTCGTGTTAAAGTTTGTGGCAGGCTTCGTGGGAGGATCAGCGGCAATGATTGCCGATGCCGTACACTCGCTGTCCGACTTCATCACCGACATCATTGTCGTGGTGTTCGTGCGGTTGGGCAACAAGCCCGAGGACCGCGACCACGACTACGGTCATGGCAAATATGAAACCTTGGCGACAGCCATCATTGGCATCTCCCTGCTTTTCGTGGGAGCGATGATCTGCTATGGTGGGGCAGAGAAGGTGCTGAAGGCATGGCAAGGTGAGGCGCCAGCCATGCCGGGCGTCATCGCCTTCGTGGCGGCTGTGGTGAGCATAGTGCTCAAGGAGTGGGCTTACAGGTTCACGGCAGCAGCGGGAAGGCGTGTGCAGTCGCAAGCCGTCGTGGCCAACGCATGGCACCACCGCAGCGACGCCCTCTCGTCCATAGGCACGGGCATAGGCATTGGCGGCGCTCTGCTGCTTGGCGACAAGTGGACGGTGCTCGACCCCATTGCCGCCATCATCGTGAGCTTCTTCATCATGCGCACAGCATGGATCCTGCTTCGCGAAGCCCTTGGCGAGCTTCTTGAGGAGAGCTTGCCCGAGGCCACGGAAAAAGAGATCGTGGACCTCGTGCTGAAGGAGCATGATGTGAGCGAGATACACCATCTGCGCACCCGCCGCATAGGCAGCCACATCGCCATCGACATGCATGTGCGCATGCCTGGCGACACATCCCTCTACGATGCTCACCGTCATGCCACAGACATAGAACAAAACCTCCGTTCCCACTTCGGACCCAACACCTACATCAACCTCCACGTCGAACCGCTGAAGGTGAATGGTGAGTATGTGGAACCTTTTAAAGGTAAAAAGGTAAAAAGGTAAAAAAAAGGCTTCGCCTTTGGAAGGGAAAAGTGAAGAACGAAGAGTGAAAAGTGAAAAGGGAAAAGTGAAAAATCCTATAGCCCATGCTATTCACTCCCCTCTCCGACGGGGAGG
>OGXZ01001941.1_pt1 | contig 11142 bp, 9 predicted proteins | sample 1576431 | NCBI WGS metagenome assembly OGXZ01 (sample SAMEA3541590, study PRJEB24748) | human gut metagenome | biome: human gut; feature: human-associated habitat; material: faeces | place: China | collected 2012
TGGCCTGGAAATTCTGGATCAGCTGCCCGATGTGGAAGCTGTTGTGGTGCCCGTGTCGGCCACCAGGCCCACATGCAGCAGCACCACGGCCAGGATCCCGGCCAGTACACAGCGCAGGGTAAGCTCTGCACTCATGCGGCGCAGCTTCTCGCCCACGCTCTCGGGGGCTTCGTCCTCCGCCGGCAGGGCGTCCTCCGCCTCGGTTTTCAGCTCCGTCTCTCCGGCATGTTCCGCTTCGGCAGTGTCTGCGGCGGGCGCAGCCACCGGCGTTTCGGTCGGTTCCGTCTCCGGAGCGTCCAGCGGTTCCAGCGGCAGGCTCATGGTATCTTCGTCCGGTTTGGTTTCCGGCTCTGCCTCGGGGGCTTTCACCGGCGCGGCGGGAGATGTTTTCTCCGGGGCTGCCGGTTCTTCCGGGACTTCCGGCTTTTTCTCGTCATCGGCGTCGCCGAACATCCGGAACACCGATTTCTTTTCCGGCAGCGGCTTGTCGGCTGCAAACACCATGGTGGGCCGGGGCGGCTCCGGAGCCTTTTCCGGGGTCTCCGGCTCTTCCGGGTCATCCAGCGGCACATCCACGCTGCGGATGGGCTCCAGCGTTTCCTCCACCGGCTTCGGTTTTGAAGCCATGCCGTTCAGCATGTCCTTGAGCTGCTGCATCTCCTGCTGCTCCTGCTGTTCCTGCGGCAGCAGCACGTCCGGGGCGTTCTTGGGGTTCTGTGCAGCCTTCTTCCGGGGCTTTTCCGGCTGCGGAGCCGGGGCGGCAGGAGCCTTGGGCGGCTCCGGCTTGTTCTCCGGGGCAGGCTGCGGGGCCGGTCTGTCCGGCACGGCAGGTTTTTCCGGGGCAGCAGGCACTTCGGCTTTGGGCTGGGGGAAATCCGTGCCCGGGTCTGCGGTGCGCAGGGTCAGGTCCAGATCCAGCGGTTCCTCCCCGTCGTGCTTTGCTAGGGCATCTGTGCCCAGCAGCACCTCGCCGGTGGGCAGTTCCAGGTCCGTCCCGGCCTGCGGAGCCTGCTTCGGTTTTGCATGGCCGAACAGCCGCCCGAACAGCCCCTTGTGCTCTTCCGCCGCTTCTTCCTCCCGGCGCACCATCTCGGCCGGGATATCTGCCACAGTGGTGGTGAAGAAATCGCGGAATTTCTCATCGCTTGCGGCGGCACTCTTGTGTTGATTTTTTTCCTTAGGCATCCTTGTTCCTCCCGTTCTTCAGATTGGGGTTACGGATCACGCCTGTCACGCATTCTGTGCTGCGCGCTGCGACTGGATCTCGTACAGGATAATGCCGGCCGCCACCGAGACGTTGTAGCTGTCCACACCGGTGCCCTGTGCGGCCATGTCCAGCCGCACCACACCGTCGCACAACTTCTTGACCAGCTGCGACACGCCGCTGCCCTCGCTGCCCAGCACCAGCGCGATGGGGCCGGTAAGGTTGTTCTTGCGCAGGGGCACGCCGTCCATGTCGGCACAGTACACGAACACGCCCTGCTCCTTGAGGCGGCGGATCGTCTCGCCGATGTTGGCTACGCGGGCCACCGGCAGCCGCTCAGCAGCACCTGCGCTGGACTTGATGACCGTGGGGGTGACCGATGCGCCGCCCCGCTTGGGGATCACGATGCCGTGGGCACCGCACAGCAGAGCGCTGCGCATCACGGCACCCAGGTTGTGGGGGTCCTCAATGCCATCGCTCAGCACCAGGAACGGCGGCTCGCCCTTGGCTTTGGCCGCCGCCAGCAGGTCCTCCACGGTGGCATACGCGATCTCGCTGGCAAAGGCGGCCACACCCTGATGGCTCTCGGTGCCGGTCATCAGGCGCAGCTTGTTGGGGTTCACCCGTTTGACGGTTGCCCCGGCCTCCTTGGCCAGTGCGGTATAGTAGGCCGCCACGGCGGGGGCCATGCTCTCCGAAATGAGCACCGTATCCACGCCGGAACCGCTCTTCAGCAGCTCGGTCACCGGATTCTTGCCGTAGACCAGACTCTCATTCCGGGTCTGCTCTTCCGGTGCACGGCGCGGGCGGCGGGGCTGATTTTTCTCTTCCATTCTGTGTTCTCCTTCCGTTTCTATCGGAACGATGCAGCGCATGTTCCCCAGGGCGCGCCGCACCGCTTGCGCAGGCAGCCAGCCCGACGATTTTATCCGATGATAATCCAAGGTAAAGTATAGCATAAGCTGACCGGGTTTGCCAGCAAATTGCCGCTTTTTTGTCGGCTCGACCGGATTTTTTCGCAGCTTGCCAGCGCCCCGGCCCGGTTTTGCAGAATTGTCCCTTGCTGCTGCGCCTTCTGCCCCTGCCGGGACCTGCCGTTTTGCCGGTCCGAAAAGTTTTCCACAAAAGAGAGCTATACATTCCGTAGAAGGACCCGATTTTTTCCACATGTTGAAAACCCGGTGGAGAAAGTTCAAAAGTCCTGCTGCAAAGCCTGTTTTTCCTGTGGAATTTAACATTCTCCACTGAGTTTTCCACAATCTGGTTCGACATTCCCCCGCAGGGTGCGTACAATTTGTAATTTTCAAGTCGGAAATATGACAATTTTTTGATGCGGAACCACGCACCTTTTGCAATTTTCTCCAATATCAAATTGACGAATGTGGATTTGTGTTGAAAATCCCACGGTTTCTCCCATCCCGGGGACATTCTGCAAAAGTGGTGCAGGACCTTCAAAATTGTTGCAAATTCCCGCATTTCGGACCTTTTCCGCCCGCAAATGCCGCATTCCGCCCGGCGTTTGAAGAGAAAAACCGCCTGTTTGGATTGATTTTAAGAAGGGTTTGGGGTATACTAGTTTTGTAGGTTTGTTAAGCCGTGCACAATACGGCGCGGCATGACCGAAAACCCCGATCATATTTGGAGGTAATGAATAATGTTGGTAAATGCAACCGAGATGCTGCTCAAAGCACGCGATGGCCACTACGGTGTGCCTCAGTTCAACATCAATAACCTGGAGTGGACCAAGGCAGTCCTGACCGCCTGCGAGGAAATGAAGAGCCCCGTCATTCTGGGCGTTTCCGAGGGTGCCGGCAAGTACATGACCGGCTTCAAGACCGTCGCTGCCATGGTTAGCGCTATGGTCGATTCCATGGGCATCACCGTTCCCGTTGCCCTGCACCTGGACCACGGCACCTATGAGGGCTGCAAGGCCTGCATCGAGGCCGGCTTCTCTTCCATCATGTTCGACGGCAGCCACTACTCCATCGAGGAGAACGTGGAAAAGACCAAGGAGCTGGTCGCTCTGGCACATGCAAAGGGCCTGAGCATCGAGGCTGAGGTCGGTTCCATCGGCGGCGTCGAGGACGGCGTCGTGGGTGCCGGCGAGATCGCTGACCCCGAAGAGTGCGCAAAGATCACCGCTCTGGGCGTTGACTTCCTGGCTGCCGGCATCGGCAACATCCACGGCATTTACCCCGCCAACTGGAAGGGCCTGGACTTTGAAGCTCTGGAGCGCATCCATCAGGCTACCAACAACATTCCTCTGGTGTTGCACGGCGGCACCGGCATCCCCGACGAGATGGTTCAGAAAGCCATCCGCCTGGGCGTTTCCAAGATCAACGTCAACACTGACTGCCAGCTGGTATTTGCTGAGGCCACCCGCAAGTACATCGAAGCCGGCAAGGATCAGCAGGGCAAGGGCTATGACCCGCGCAAGCTGCTGAAGCCGGGCGCAGACGCCATCATGGATAAGGTCAAGGAGAAGATCGAGCTGTTCGGCTCTGCCAACAAGGCTTGATTTGGCTAAGATTTAATTTGCCCTTTATCCGGTAACATTACGCCCCGGAATCGCATATTCTTATGCGGTTCCGGGGTGTTTTTATTTTACGCTGTTTGCGCTATTTTATTTGTAGGTACTAGCCATAACCTCGCAGTAGGGCGGGGTCACCCGACCCCGCCGAAGCCCTGCCTGACCACACATTGAAAATTGGCAAAAAGCAATACCCCCATTTGTAGGGGACGATGCTTCGCATCGTCCCACATGCCGGGCCTCGTCTAATATTTCACCACATCATTCTCCGCAAGGCAGCGGGCGCACATTGTGCGCCCCTACAGGTGGCATACCATCACAATCCCCTCCACATCACTCAAAACCCGTCTTTCCCCTCACCATCACATTCCAGGGCCATCTCACCTGTCCCATCTTCACACAAAAAACGGCGCCGTACCCCATAAAATCCGGCGTACAGCACCGTTTCTTTTTATCTTATTCTATAAACTCTATCATCATGCTCTGTGCTTTTTGTGCCTGCTCACCAATACGCCAAGCACTATCGCCAGCACAAAATAGATCACTGCCATCACCACAAAGCGGCCAAACAAACCGCCCACATAAGCAATCAGCAGGTTTTTCAGGGCAGGCGGGTCAATGCCCAGGCGCGTTAAGCCGATCATCGGCTTAACGCCCACACCCAGCACCAGGCATACCACAGCAGCACTGCCAAGGGCATACACCAGGCAGCGCGCCCCCAGGTGGGCATCTTTGCGGCTGATGTGCAGCATGGACACTACCGCAGCGCACAGCAGCACCGCACTGACCACCAAGCCGATTACCATCACCTTTTGCAGTTTCTGCACCAGGGTACGCAGCTGGCTGACCAGCGGCACCGCGGTGTAGGAGGCATACTCCATACGCACAGCCTCAGCCACGGTTTCCACGGCCGTCTTGGTATCGCCTTCCAGCGTAATGCCACGGTCTGCCGTAGCCTGTTCCATGGCGCTGTAAACAGCTTCCGCGATATTATCGCGGGTATAATAGGTCAGCGTTTTGGCATACAGCCCCGCCACAGCATCCTGCATGTCGCTTTCCACCTGGTCAACAGGCATAAACCCCGTCATAACATCGGCATCAAAACCGGTGGCTGCACCGTAACTGATAAAATCCTGTACCATATCATCATAGGCGCTCTGGGCATAGCCGGAGCTTTTCACGCAGCTCTGCATATAGCCCACGTTACCAAACGTGGTAAACAGCATGACAAACACCGCCAAAAGTGCCAAAATCAGGCTGCTCAGCCAGGAAAGCACCATCGGCCACACAGCGCTGCCTTTGCGGGAGTTTTTTTGTTGCGTCATCTCTGCATCTCCTCCCTCAACGGTCAGCATCCAGCTCCGGGCCGGATGTGTAGCTGGCATAAACAAAGTAGCGGTTAGGGGTAAAGCCCAGCGCATCAAACGGGTAGCAGGTATACAGGATCAGGTTTTCATCGGTGCGTGTAAAGTCATACGTGGTGGTATCCTGGTAATCCCGCACCTCGCAGCGCTCCACCGTATAGGTGTAGGTACCGTAATGGGTCTCGATCGTCACCACATCGCCCACCTCAACGCTCTGCAGGTCGTTAAAAAAGGTGTTGTTGTGGCCCGCCATCAAAATGGTCTTACTTTCACCAGGGATGCCTGCTCCGCTGCTGTCCACATAAGTACCAACGCCCTGGTTCAGGATGCTGTTGGTGTCACCGTAATACACCGGCGCGTCCACCGTGGTGCCCGCAATGGTAATGCGGCCATAGCGGTCCCCCTTGCTGGGGTAGGTAATGCTGCTCAGCGGGATGGTTTCCTGTTCCGGCTCTTCCTGTGCGGTCCGGTCATTTTCCGTATTGGTCAGGGTCTGGGCCGCCTCATCAAACAGGTCCTTGGGCTGGGTTTCCACCACGCTGGTTTCCATAAACCACTCTACCAGCGAGTAGTACGGTGCGGCAAACACCTTGAACATGACCGCCAGCAGCGCCAACGTGACCAGCGCAAACAGCAGTGGCACTACCACCAGCCCTGCCGGACCTTTGCGCAAAAAATCGTTCTTGTGCGTCATTTATTTTTTCTCCCCGTTCAGGTACAGGCTGCGGCCCATACCTGACGCTGAAACAAAAAAATTCGCCGCGGCACGCCGCGGCGAACAACATGTTAGTTAGGCGTGATTACTCAGCGTCACGGCTCTTGCGAACAGCAACACCCATGGTGCCAGCGATGGCAACCACAGCAACCAGCATAGCGATACCAGCATTGTCACCGGTAGCCTTGATAACGCCATTGCCGTTCTTCAGGCTGGCAGCAGCGGTGGTGGTGCTTTCAGCAACGCCCCAGGTGCCATTCTTGATGGCTTCGCCGATTTCCGGATGGGTATCGGCATTGTTGAAGCTGTAAGGGACGTAGGTGCCGTTGATGTTGGCAGAGATGGTGATATCGTTGCCGTTGACGGTAACCTTTGCATCGGACACAGAAACGCCCAGAGCATTCAGGGTGCTGACAGCCTCGTTCTTTGCACCTTCGGGATCAGACTTTGCACGGTCCAGCAGCTCGTTTGCCTTGGCAACCAGGCTGTCGGCAGTGTAGCCAGCAGCAAGAGCCTTGTCAACATCAGAAGCGGTAACAGTGTAGGCAATGCCCTTGGAGTTCAGGTAATCCTGAGCGCGGGCAACCTGTGCATCATTGGCAGCAAATGCGCTGGTAGCGAACACACCAGCCATAGCGGCGCAGGCAACGAAAGTGGTCAGTTTCTTCATTTTCATTACGCACATCTTCTTTCTTCCTAGTTTGAATATCGGAATGTATATTCTTTAATGCACCCCATATTAGCTGATGGTTCATTAGAACTATCAATAATAGCAGTATAGCATTTTTTTGCCAAATGTCAAGATTTCTTCGAGCTTTTATGCTTTCCGTTATTCATTTCGCGCTTTTTGCCAAAAGTAAAATGGAACTTCCAACATTAGCATCACGCACCAGCCGGTGGCGCAGGCAAAGGCAATGCCATACATTCCCATCCGCGGCGCCAAAATGCAGGTCGTCACCACACGCAGGCTGGTCTGGATCAGCGTGCCCAGCAAAGTCATCGGCATGTTGCCCATGCCGCGGTAATACCCTTGGAATCCGTTCGTCATGGCGGGCAGCAGGTAGAACAGTGCCATCGTTCCCAGGTACTGCACCGCCAAAGCGATCACCCGGTCAGCGCCCTCCCCTGTCACAAACATTGCGGCCAGCGGGGTCTTGAACAGAGTCACCACCCCGCCGATCAGCATCCAATACGCGGCTTCCATCCCAAGGCCCACCGCAAATCCGCGTCTAATGCGGTCCTGCCTGCCCGCGCCGCGGTTCTGGGCAATGTAGGTGGTAATGCCCTGGGCAATGCTCTGTTCGGGGATGCAGGCAAAATCGTCAATGCGCGTCACCGCATTGAACGCAGCGATCACTTCCACACCCAAGGCATTCACCTGCCCCTGGATGAGCACTTTGCCGATTGGCTGCACGGCCTGCTGCAAAGCGGATACCCCGCCATATTGCAGCGTGCGGCCCAGCAGGCTGCGGTCAACGCGCCACTGGCCCCGCCGGGGGCAGAGTTCCGGCGTTTTGGTCCACAGCCACCACCCGGCCAACACGGCGCTGAACGCTTCGGCAATCACCGTTGTCATGGCGGAGCATACAATGCCAAAGCCCAGCCCGCCGATAAAGATCAGGTCCAGCGCTGCGTTCAAAATGGCCGATACCATCAAAAAGCGCAGCGGCGTTCTGGCATCGCCCACACTTTTGAACCCCGCCGCCAACGCATTGTAAAAGCAGGTGAACGGTGCCCCCAAAAAGGTAATGCGCAGATAGATGGCCGTGATTGCAAAAATCTCCCGAGGAACCGCACAGGCCTGCAGAATCGCCGGGGTGAATAATACCCCCAGCAATGCCACCACTGTGCATGCCGCCGTGCCGGAAAGCACGGCGGTGGCCAGTTCCCGGCGCAGGCTTTCGCCGTCCTTTGCGCCAAAGAACTCGCTCATCAGCACCCCGGCCCCCAGGCAGACACCGGTAATTCCCAGAATAACCAGGTTCATCACCGGGCCCGCAATGCCCTCGGCCGCCAGGGCATCCTTGCCGATGAACCGCCCCGCAATGATGGAATCCACCGCGTTATACGCCAGCTGGAACCAGTTGCCCAGCATCAGCGGCACGGCATAGCGCAGCAGGTGCCCCGCCGCGCCGCCTTTGGTCATATCCTGCATGGCGCTCATTTCTGCTGTGCCGGTTTGCGCTCATCGCGGTCCTGCTCAGTTTCCTGCGTAATGTAGATGGGGCGGTGCTTCACTTCCAGATAGGTTTTGGCCAGGTACTCGCCCACAATGCCAAGGCAGAACAGCTGCACGCCGCTGCACAGCAGCATAATGCAGACCATGCTGGGCCAGCCCGCGGTCGGATCGCCAAAAATCAGAGCACGCACTACAACAAAAATAATGCCCACAAATGCCGCCAGGCAGAAGATCACACCCGCCAGCGCCGCCATAACCAGCGGCTGGGTCGAAAATCCCACAATGCCCTCAATGGAATACTTGAACAGGCTCCAGAAGTTCCACTTGGTCTGGCCTGCCACGCGCTCCACGTTCTGGTAGGCAAACCACTTGGTCTTAAAGCCCACCCAGCTGAAAATGCCCTTGGAAAAACGGTTATACTCCGACATTTCCAGCACGGCATCCACCATGCGGCGGCTCATCAGGCGGAAATCCCGTGCGCCGTCTACTATCTCGGTATCCGACATTTTATTGATGATGCGGTAAAACATCCGGGCAAACCAGCTGCGCACCGGGGGTTCACCCTCGCGGGTGGTGCGGCGGGTAGCCGCGCAGTCATAATCACCGGTCAGCAGGGCATCCAGCATATCCGGCAGCAGCGCAGGCGGGTCCTGCAAGTCAGCGTCCAGCGTGGCGACATAATCACCCTTGGCCGCTTTCAGGCCCGCATAAATACCCGCTTCCTTGCCAAAATTGCGGCTGAAGGAAACGTAACGCACACGCGGGTCGGCATCGTGCAGCTCCCGCGCCACGCGCAGGGTGCCGTCTTTGGAGCCATCATCCACAAAAATGATCTCAAATTCTGCGCCGTGGCTCTTTTCCATCTGTGCCGCCACACGGGCCGCTTCCTGATAAAACAGCGGCATGGCTTCTTCTTCGTTATAACATGGAACGATCAGGCTGATCAACATTAGGGGGTCACTCCTCCCATGGTAGTTTCGTATCGTGGGTATTGCGGTCATTCGGCGGTCCATCCGGTAAAGTTCACCAGCAGGTATCCGTCCTGCAGGCTTACCCCAACCGGGGCTTCGCCTGCCTCGGCCAGGGTATCGGCGGCATCCTGCTGGTCTGCATCCGCCAGGGCGCAGGGGCGGCCCACCTGCTGCATCAGCAGGGCTATCTGTTCTTTGCCGCCAAAGGCATCCTGCGCCCAGTTGATGACCATTGTCTGCGGGTTCTCGTACCGGTCCAGGTCCCCCAGCGGGCCGCCCAGCACGGTATAAATCAGGTATGCGGCCTTATACGCCGGGTTTGCCGCCGGGATCACCAGCCGGTCCTGCAGTTCGGGGCTTAATTCTGCCTGTCCCACAAAGGCCACCGGCAGGGTGCCCGCCGGATCCAGGTCATTCAGTTCATCTGCTGTTTTAATCAGCAAGCGTTCTTCATACTGCCAGCGGTCGCGGTTGTATCGTATCGTCCCTGTCAGGGAGATCAGTTCCACCGCCAGCATCGCTCCCGCCAGCGCAGCACAAATGATGGCCTTGGCTCCGCCCTGTTTGCCGCGGTCCAGCGCCGGGGCCAGCCACAGCCAGGCCGCAAAGGGCACAAACACAGCAAAGCACTGCACTGCACGGGCCATCTGTGCACCGGTGCCCTGCAAGATGCCCAGCGAGAACTGCGATACAATCAGCCCCGCCGCAAACAGCGCCCGCCCATTGCCGCCGCGGTGCCGCAGGACCCACAGCACCACCGCCCAGCTGGCAAGTGCCAGCAAAGCCAGCGCCGGAATGCCAAACGCACGGGCCAGATAGTTGGTCAGCCATTCCCGCACAGGGATCACAACTGCAGCCCGCACGCTGTCCCGCTGGAACCAGAAGATCGTTTTGGATGCCGTGCCATCCTGCCCGCTCACGCCGTTTGCGGCGCACAGCAGGGCGGCCAGCCCTTTGCGCAGCACCAGTGCCGCGGCCAGCGGCCACAGTCCGCGCAGAATGCTGCCCCATATCTTTCCGGCTTTTCGGCTGTGGGGTTCCGCTGCCGCGGCATCCAGCAGCAGGGCGGCGCACAGCAGCGTCAGCCAGACTGGGGCAAAACTTTCGTACAACCCCAGTGCAAAACACAGGCAGACCACTGCGCCGCAGGCACCGGGCAGGCTGTTCCGCCAGCCGCACAGCAGGTGCGGCAGTGCCAGCGCCAATGCCAACGCGCACAGCAGGTAGCCAAACCCAACGCCACACTGGTTGGAATACATCAAAATTTCGCCATGGTAGGGCCACAGCAGCAGCCCTGCCGCCAGCAGCTGCGCCCCCGGCTGTTTTGCCTGCCGCCGTGCCGCCGTGTACAGCACCGCGGCCAGCAGAATGCCCGCCAACACCAGGCTGAGGGCAAAAAACAGCTCCGGCCAAAAGCGCTGGTAGGTCATGATTCCGGTCAGCGCCTGCAGCAGCCACACGGTAATGCGGCCCTGGCGCAAAAATTCTCCGCCCTGCTGGTAGGTGGCAATGGCAAGGTCGTCCATATCCACGGCAGGGGTGTTCATGGCGTAGCCGTACCCCCACAAAACTGCCAGCAGCAGCACACCCCACAGCGTTTTGCTGCGGGCCAGCCCGCACATGTTGTTCCAAATTTGTCCCGATACGGGCAAAGCCCCCGCTTGTGCGGAGGCTTGCCGGGTGGTATCAGGTTGTAATGTCTGGCGCGCCACGGGGGAACGATCAGCCCTTAACGGCGATGTTGACCAGGCGGCCCTTGACGTAAATTTCCTTGGCAATGGTCTTGCCTGCAATGGCTTCGGCCACAGCGGGGTCAGCCTTTGCAGCGGCAATAGCGTCAGCGCTTTCAATGTTAGCGGCAACGTTCAGGCGGGCCTTGACCTTGCCGTTCACCTGAACAGCAATCTCAATGGTCTGCTCCACGCATTTGGCTTCGTCATACTTCGGCCACTCGTGGTAAGCCAGGGTGTCGGTGTGGCCCATCTGCTGCCACAGTTCCTCGGTCATATGGGGAACAAACGGGTTCAGCAGCTGCAGCAGCACTTCGTACTCTGCGCGGGTTGCACCGCCCTCATCGTACAGGGCATTCACCAAAATCATCAGCTGGGCAATGGCAGTATTGGCCTTCAGGGCGTCAATGTCCTCGCCCACCTTCTTAATGGTGCGGTTGATCAAAGCT